>Ga0302119_10000025_pt1 | contig 48397 bp, 36 predicted proteins | sample AG5_Tmax_MG_FD_203114 | JGI IMG/M metagenome (GOLD analysis project Ga0302119, IMG submission 203114) | Marine microbial communities from Western Arctic Ocean, Canada - AG5_Tmax | ecosystem: Environmental > Aquatic > Marine > Oceanic | place: Canada: Western Arctic Ocean | collected 2017-10-01 | reverse complement strand
TCACTCTTCCCCATTGGCCCATCGTATCGTCGGCTCGCCCCGATCTGGACTGCAATGACTCCAGTCATCTCTGCAATGATTCCGACGATCACCATTGCCACGACCAGTACAGCGTTGAATCCTGCCACATAGGCCAGGGGCAGATAAAGAGCGGCATCCGAGATGACGTCTCCCAGTTCATTGAGAACTGCTCCGAGACTCGACTTCATGTCGTGCTCCCTGGCCAGCATCCCATCGATGGCATTGAGAGCCATCCTCAGCAGCAGGACCACCGGGATGGCCAGCAGCAGACAAAGGCTCGAGGCCGATTCTGAATTCTCTGCCGACAGAAATGGTAAGGGGTGATACTCATCGAGAATCCAGATCCCCGTGACGATCGACAGACACATCGCTGCAACGGTGACCTGATTGGCGGTCACTCCGATGCGCGCCAACATCTTCACAACCGGCCTGAGCAGATTTTGAAAGGCGGGTTTGATATCATAAACGCTGACCAAAGAGCCTCCAATTCGACAGTATCATTGCTTCCTCGAGTGGGACTTACTCAACCATGAAAATCTGATCACTTGAATTTAACGTTTTCTCAGGACCACATTCACCTCGAAGACGTCATCCTTCCGTTCGATCACCAGCAACACGGTATCTCCCGCTTCCAATTGTTTCAGCAGGTTCGAGTAGCCCCGGAGGTCATCGATGACGGTACCGTCCAGCGAGAGGAGTCGATCTCCCTCTCGCAGTCCCGCCGCTTGGGCAGGAGAATCTTTCACCACTCCTTCGATCCTGACACCCGGACCGGTGTCAGCGAAATCAGGAATCGTGCCCAGAAACACCCTTCTCCCGGCGACAGGAGCTGTGGTCTTGGTTCCCGCCGCCCCATCCAGGGTCGAGGTCAGCGGCTCGCTACGATCCGATAGATACAACAACGCTTCCCGTAACCATGTCGCAACCTGAACCATTCCGGCAGTGTCGACCTTGTCTGCAGTATCTCCTGGACGATGATAATCGTCATGCGCTCCAGTCGTCAGCTGGATCCCGGGTACTCCTAGAGCATGGAAGGGTACCTGGTCCGATCCACCTGGATCATCGTTGACCGCTGTCGCTGCGACACCAGTAGTGAAACCAACCCCACGAGCAATATGGATCCACTCGGTGGCGGTACCGATTCCCAGTGCCAGAAGTTTCCCTTCGGAAAGACGCCCGACTGCGTCGATGCTGATCACCGAGATGGCCCGCTCTGCAGGCCATTGCTCCATCGATTCGATGTACCGACTAGCCCCACGCAATCCCCACTCCTCGGCACTGGTAGCGACAAATATGACACTCCTGGCAGGGCGATGAGTAGCTGCAAGGATTCGAGCCGTCTCCAGCATCACTGCGACACCTGAAGCGTTATCGTCGGCTCCTGGGTGAATCTTGCCTTCATTACCCGATCGAACATCGGGCCAACCGCGGCCCAGATGATCGACATGGGCGAGGACCACCACCGATTGCCCCGACAAGGAATCATCGGTCCCGGGAATCACTCCGATGACATTTCGCAATGTCGAGTCTCTCTCGGTTCGACTCTGCAGTTCCTCTACACTCCAGCAGTCGAAGAAACTGCCGTCCGGTGCTCCCTCCTTCAATCCGATCTCCTGGAAGCGATCCGCAACCCACTGGGTGGCCCGTTCCAAGCCCACGGATCCGTTCTCTCGCCCCTCCAGTTGTGGATCAGCAAGCCAACGAACATCGGAGATCATTCGATCTCCATCGAGGACCGGTCCGGGTCGGGCGAGAGGTTCGCGTGAATCCGTCATCGCCTCGACTGAAACACCTTCTGCAGTCCAGGAAAGAGGAGAAGATCCGGTAGACCACTCCCCTTTCCCCACATTGGTCGGCTCATCTCCCTCGAACAGCAGATAGGAATACTTGCCGTAGTGTGGCAGTTTCCGAGCCAGTCCTGGAATCGCCGCCTCTCGGTAACAACGAATCCATCCCATCGTCGAATTCTCTTTTCCCGACTGTCTAGCCACCTGGATCCCGCAGTGATCCTGCTGCCGCAACGGTTCTTTCTCACTGAACTGTTTCATATCCGGCAAGTTCCAGATGGATGAAGCCAGTGTGAATTGCTCCGAGGCCCCTTTTTCTTGAATCTCCGTCAGCAATGATCGGTACTCTTTGGACAGCATCGGTTCACCAAGAAACCAGATCGCTCTTCCGGCGGGGATCTCATCCAACTCTCGGTCAAGAATTATTTGAACACCTCCTGAGGAAGCCCATGACTCCGCGAGCGCACGCCAGGCTGAAAGCCTCGGGCTCTGAGACGGTAAGATGATCAATTGGGAGGAGGCACCAAAGATGTCTCCGATGGTCGGAGGGGTTTCCGATTGATCTAGCCTTCGAAACACATCGAAAAATGGATCGACCCTCACAGCAGCCAACGAATGCTCCACCTCGAAGGATTGCTGTCGGGGAATGACCCCCGCTTCATTCGGTGAAAACTCGACCACTTCTTGCAACCATCCAGGCGAGTTCGTCAGTTGAATTTGAACCGGAACTCGAACCTGAAACGGGTCCTGTTCCTGAACCTGCTCGATGACGATTCGCGAACTTGCATCCCCTGATTCCACGGTCAGCTGGAACTCCGGAGCTCCAGTCGTTTCAATCCAGGACTTCATCCAGTCCACGAGTTCGATCCCCGCCACCTCTCCGATGGAAGCAGCAATATCCTCGAATGAAGCACTCGTGAAAGAAAAAGATGAGTAGAACTCCTGGAGACCTCTCTTGAATGCTTCCTCGCCAACCTTCAATCGGATCATATGCCACAACATCAGGCACTTTCCGTAGCCCACCGCTTCTGTAGCCCCGGAATGGCGACTACGAAAATCACGCAAGGGGAAATCCAGCCCCTCCTGTACATAGGATCCGAACTTCTTCAATACATCGCGGCGGTACTCTGCTCCTCGTCCCTCACCTTCCTTCATCAGATGGTCGGCGAGATATGCAGTGAGTCCTTCGCACCAGTTGCCCGTCGGATAATCGACATACACCGAGTTTCCCCACCAATTATGTAGCACCTCGTGAGGATAAGACGACCTGATGATGAAGGGTAGCCGGATCACTTGTGGGCCCAGCAACGTGAAAGAAGGCATGCCGTAGCCGCTCTCCCAAAAATTCTCGACCAGTGCAAACTTTGAGTACGGATAAGGACCGATCAACTTCGAGTACATCTCGACATATTGAAGAGTCGCTTCCAGATACTTCGCAGCCAGGTTTGGCTCATCGTCTCGTAAAAATACCTGGGCCTCGAACTGCGCTGTCTCCTTCGAGTACTCGTGGAACCTCGCAGCGATGAGAAAGACCTCTTCCTGGAGCATTTCTTTCTCGCTCGTCCAGCGAACTCTGGTCCGGCCCGGTTCACTCGGTCTGATTTCTCGTTTGCCCTGACTGACCGCTGTCCAGCCCGCGGGAAGGTCCACTTCGATGGAGAAGGACAACTTGGTCCCTTCCGGGCGAGGCAACCACGACGTCGCTCCACCGAGGAACACCCCTTGTTCTTCGATGGTGCCGGGAGTCGAGGAGAAGGATCTCCCCGCACCTGACCCGACCTGTTTCAGTTTCTCCTGGATGACACCTGAAGCAGTGAGGATCACTGGAGTCGATTCTGGATTCTGAGGTCCGAATTCCACTCTCCACCAACGACGCGGCACCGGCCTCTGGGGATCGAGTGATGCCCCGGATCCTCCTTCTGCAGCATCCCGTATCTGTGTCAAGGATCCGGCCGATTCGAGTTGAGGGGTCAAACCAGAATGGAGGGGGAAATCAAAATGCTGCTGGTGCAATCCAACCCGCGACAAGGTGGCACGCCAGGAAATCGCTCCTGTTGAGGGGTGGAGAAGGATCTCAGCATCCAGGTGAGGTTGCCACCCTGACGAGTTCTCGGCAGGGACGACACACAGCAAACTGCTCAATATCAGAGTGAGATACATTCAATCCTCTTTCTCAGGTTCGTAGAGGATCTTATCTGCTGATCTCGGTTCGGTCCATGTTGACTCTGGTGGCTGGAAACCTTCTCATCCAGGAGCACGCTCAGCGGACCACTCAGCCTGTACAGGAGAGCCTCAGATGAAAAAGTTAGATCAGGTATTCCTGAAATCTGCACTCAAGAGTGGGCTGCTCGACGAGGCTGGAGTGAAGGCGATCGCTGCGGAAATTCAGAATGGCAATGGAGATGCCAGTATACAAGCAGTGGCTCTCGAACTGCTGACTCAGGATCAATCCAACCGACTCATCTCCAGTATCGAAGCCAAGATTCCACCCGAGGGAATTCCGGGATTCGAAATCCTCGACCCCATCGGCAGAGGTGCGACCAGCACCGTGTGGAAAGCAACGCAGGAATCTCTGGGCAAGGTCGTGGCGCTGAAAGTGTTCTCCTCGACAGTGACAAAAACTACTAAACCCGAAGATTTGATCACAGAAGCCCGAAATGCTGCGCGCTTGAACCACCCCCACATCGTTCATGCCCTCGATGCAGGGATCACAGATGGAAAGTGCTGGTTCGCCATGGAACTGGTGGAGGGGGAAACTCTTCAGCAGAAACTGGTCAGAAGAGGATCGCTTTCAGAAAGAGAGCTGGGAGAACTGGCCCTGTGCATCACGCAAGGTCTGTCCCACGCTCATTCTGCAGGTCTTCTTCATCGCGATCTCAAGCCTGGCAACATCCTGATCTCCGAAGAAGGCGTTCCCAAGATTACCGATCTCGGTCTGGCCCTTGCCGAAGAAGAAGCCGGTTCACTGAACAGTTCTGAACGGCGTAAGGGAACTCCACTCTACATCTCCCCGGAACAAGCTCTGGGTCAAGATATCGATGCCAGGAGCGATCTCTATTCACTCGGAGCAACCCTTTACCACTGCATGACCGGTAGGCCGCCCTTCCAGGGGAGTAGCAATCGAGAGATCCTCAAGAAGCATGTGCAGGAGCAGATCATCCCGGTTGCCACCCTGACCGGAGTTGATTCTCCACTCGATGATGTGGTGGAGAAACTGCTCGCAAAGGATCCGCAGCAACGCTACCAGGACGCAGAGGCATTGATCACTGCTCTCCTGCACGCCAGCGGAGCATCGACGGAGCAGAAATCGATCAGTTCTCCCAGGGTCCGGAAACGACCCTCACGCGGTTCTGGATCCTCCGGTACATCCCTTCAGCGGAAAGGGTCAGGGACTTCCCGAGCTTCGACTCACAGCAAGAACACTCTGATAACCAAGATCGGAATCGGAGTTGGCGTGATCATATCTGCCTTCATGATCCTCTCTGCTGCGTCCAAGGCGAATCAGGGCACTCCTCATTTTGATGCAGAGTTGGAGCAACACCGAATCGAAGTCGCGGCTTTGAAGATCGAGGAGCGAATGGCAACGGCCAAGATCGATTTCGACAGATCCGAAGCTCTCGCAGAATCTCATCTGAGTTCTATTTTGTCACAAGACCAAGACTTGCAGGTTCGAGCACTCAAGCTTGCACTCCCCACTCATGGAGGAACTCGAACTTCGGCCAAGATGAGCACTGCTCTGGATAATATCAGAGTATCGATAGTGCAAACGAGGCAAGCGGATGGTCGAACGGTGATGGCTGAAGCCAAACAACTGGCCAGCGATGGTAAGTTGTGGGCCGCCATCACTCTCCTCGATGATCGCCCTTCTTCTGCTCGAAAAGACGAGGAGCTCAATCGTGACATCGAGATCTTGCTCTCGAACTGGGAGGAGGAAATCGACTCCAGATTCGAAGCAGACCGTCAGAAGGTCAACTTTCACAGGGATCGCCGAGAGTTCGTCGAAGCCCTGGCACTGATCGATGAGATCGAACTCTACGCAGATCCAGATAACGCCAGCAGTGCCGTCAAGTGGCGAGACGAAATCGTCATGGCTCGAAGTAAACTGGCGAAGGAAGAGTCGAAGAAGAGACTGGTCGAAGAAAACAGACTGTACCTGGCCCTCTGGACCGAATATCGGGAGAAATCTCTCCAGCGAGACATCAAAGGAATGGTCAGCATTGCAGTTTCCCTCGATGCCGAGTTGCTGGTTGACGACGTGAAGGCGCTGATCGAAACCGATCTTCTCGCCTTCGGCTTGCTCGATCAATTCATCAAGAGCGCACTGCAGGAACTGAAGGAAATGGGACAGGACGGCAAGGAAGTGACCCTCGAGCGTGTCCCACTGGAAGGCCGGAACAGGAGTCGCAAGGACCGAGGAGTCGTCGATCGAATAGACAGCGAGAGTGTCTGGCTTCGACTATCTTCGGAGAATGCCGTGATGCCGATGAAGATCAACGAACTCACCGACTCGTTCCTGTTTGGCCTGGTCTCCCAACGGCACGGAAATTCAAGCGTGGAATACCGAATTCCTCTGGGACTGCTCAGCATGTACCGAGGTCTCAATGACATCGCACTGGACAACTTCCGCATCGCCGAGGAAAAAGGCACCAGACCCGACACCTGGTTACAGCATCTGCAGTGGGCCAAGAATAACGTGTCCGGCTACTGATCACTCCTCGATCAAGGCTGAGACCCTTGTCCAGTCGGCCAGATCGTCCACATCCTCGAGAACCAAGGGGTTATCCGTGACGACATGATCGACCCTCAGATCCGGAAGCGCTAACAAAGCCCTGAGGTGCTGCGGGCCATCGGCTTGCAGCAGGGCATCGATCTTATCCCTGGTCACGATCACCGGATGACCACGACGCATCGCATGAGAGATGATCCAGGCATCGAAGTTGGAATGGCTTTCACGGGCGGCCCTGGTCAGTTGTTCGACATCCGATTGCCTGACACCGATGACATCTACCGGGTGAATCAGCATTGCATCCCACTGCCCTGTTTCAGCGACTGCAGCCCGGATACTACTGACCGGCCCATCACTGGGGTCATGATTGATCACCAGTGGAGATCCAACCCGATCTGCCTCTTCCTGCACTGCCGCACAATGGGTGCCTCCACCCACCACCATCACCTCATCACAGCCACCACTGTGCAGAGTCTGATGTAATCGATCGAGAATTGATCGGCCGTGAAGTTTGAGCAAAGCCTTGGGTGAACCGAGCCGACTCGACTCTCCTGCTGCGATGATGACGCCTCGAATTTTCATCCGGTGCGCTCCTCTACATCCGATTCTGAGAAGAAAGCTTCCAGTCCTGTACGAACTTCATCCCAGGTGCCAGCGATGCGGCGGCAATCGGGCAAACTCGAGAGAAACCGTTTTCCGTAGGGTTTGTTGACTATCCGTGCATCTCCGATGACCACGACACCCCGGTCATCGAGGGTTCGAATCAAACGGCCAAACCCTTGACGCAACCCCAACACCGCACGGGGCAATGCGAGGTGAGCAAATGGGCTCTTTCCTCTCGCTTCCAGTTCCTCTGCCCTGCCTTGTTCAAGCGGGTGATTGGGAATTCTAAAGGGCAACCTGGCGATGATCACACAAGACAATGCCGCTCCGGGAACATCAATTCCTTCCCAGTACGACTGATTACCGAAAAGCACTGCATGACCAGAGTCGACGAATCGCCTCAGCAATTCGCTCCGGGGGGCTTCACCCTGTACCAGAAGCGGCATGCCAAGCGCTTGCAAACCAGAACGAACCATCTCTGCTGTTCGACGAAGCGCCCGATGAGACGTGAACAGGACGAAGGTTCGGCCGTCTGCCGCACGAGCGGTGTCGAGCACCATCGCTGCAATTTTCTCGTCATATCCAGAACGACCCGGGTCTGGAATGTCTCCTGGCAATCCAAGCAGGACCTGCCGCTTCCAGTCGAATGGAGATGAGAAGTCCTCGCGCTTTATCCGCTCACGTTCGACATGATCCCAACCGAGCCTGTCACTGAGAAAGTTCCACGACTCCCCGACTCTCAACGTGGCGCTGGTCTGAATCACTGTAGAAACCGGACCGTACAGGTGCTCGGCGAGGAGTTCATCGACGCGCAATGGGGCCGCACGGAGGACCACTTGTTTGACGGGCTTCGATGCCATCTCGATCCATGGTTGGATTCCACCAGAGGCTCCCAAGACGAAATCGATCGATGAGATCTGCTCAACCACGGAACGAAGTGCCGAACGCATCTCTACCAGGCCTGCCTGAAATTCCAATTCCGGTTCGAAGGTCTCCTCTTCAAGCACCTCGAAACAATTTTGCAACTCACCTCTCAACCCATCGAGGCTCTCCCTCACATCCGCCAGTGGAGGGGAAACCACGGTCATCGGAAGCAGACCTTCACGATCCCCGATTCGCGCCATCAGCGACCCCGCTTGCCCAGCAGAATCTTCCACCAGGTGAGCCGCAGCGAGGACCCTGACTTCCAGTCGATCGAGTGCCGCCTCGATCTCTTGCCGTGCGACGCGCACTCGCGGAAGAACAGTCATCGACAGCAACTCGTGGGCGTGACCCTGGTGGTGGCGTGCGAGGTGACTGCGTAGCCAGGGAAGGCGGCCACTCTCCTTGCGACTCTTCTTGCCACGGTTCGCCACCAATCGGCCCAAGACCTGAAGAACTCCTCGGCGGGACACTTCTGCTCCCAGGTGGTGACAGGCGACCTCTTCCAGGTGATGACCTTCATCAAAAATAACCTTCTGATAGCCAGGGAGCACCAGGTCACTATCGAAGTCACCGGTTGATCTCCGCAGTTTGAGATCGGCAAAGAGCAAGTGGTGATTGACCACCACAATATGTGCACCGAATGACTTTCGCCTTGCCTCGTAATAGAAGCACTCACGGTAATGCGGGCATCGCGCCTTCAAGGATTGATCGGAAGTGGACTGGAAATCGGACCAGATCTCAGCAGGAACCTCACCTAGCATCTCCTGGCGAGTGCCATGCTTTGCCTCCCCGAGACGGTCGATCACATCCGCTACCCAGCTCGCTCGCTCTTCATCATCGGAGAAGATCTCGGGTTCCGTCGACACCTGCTTGGTCTTTCTCCGGCAAGCATAATTGCCACGCCCCTGGATCAAGGCGAATCGGAAATCGATTCCCAGCACTCTTTGAAGAGCGGGCAGATCCTTGTGAACCAGTTGTTCGCCAAGCGGAATCGTTGCGGTGGAGATCACCACCCTGCTGCGATTCTTGACCGCCCAGAGAATCGCGGGCACCAGATATGCATAGGACTTCCCGACCCCGGTTCCCGCTTCCAGTGCGGCGATATCGCCTTGATTGAGAGCCCTCGCTACAGACTTCGCCATCTCCACCTGCCCTGGGCGTTGCTCATAACCAGGGAAGGATGTGGAAAAAACTCCTCCGTCAGCAAAGATCTGTTCGATCTCATCGGCTTCCACAGCGACTTCCGCGCGCTCGGGAAACGGCTCGACGACTCGATTCATCTTGCTGCCATCATTATTGACGATGAAGAATCCGAGGCGTCGGCCACCCGCGTCCGAGGCGATCGACAGGTCAGCGGGACTGGGAGTGAGATCTCCCCCCGGATGATTGTGGATCAACACCTGAAATCCTTCCTCCGCGCGGGAAAGGAAGACAGGCACCTCTGAAGAGCGGCCTCGTGCGACCACCTCAACATGATGGAGTTGGCCCTGGTCATCGACGCGACCGAGGAAGAAGACCTCATTCTGGCCAGCGGCAGCGATTTCGGAAGCGATCGACTCTCGAATAGCAGGAGTCATCCACGCTGCAGTGTCGATTCCCTCGGTACGGCCCAAAATTGTGTCCTCTCCGGGTAGATGGAATCATCGACCCAGATCCCCCACTCGGCAAGCCCACCGCCGCAGTAGAGATAAGAAAACTCCCCGCCAGGAACCCATGGTTCCTGGCGGGGAGTTGTGAGCCACTGAAAGCAGCGACAGATTCGCTACAGAATTAGCAGCCACCCGTCGGTGTCGCACAATCGAGAGGATCGGTGTCTGTCGGGTCGATTCCACAGGTTCCTCCTGGTGCCGGAGGTGGCGGTCCTCCCGAGAAGAGGAATCCAAGCTCGTAGATCGCATCTGCGATGTTAATCGCTCCATCATCGCTGACGTCTGCAGCATCATCGCAGCCAGGAGCGACACCACCAGAGAAGAGGAACCCGAGCAGGCTCACTGCGTCACCGATGTTGATCGCCCCATCTGCGTTGACATCTCCACGACGGAACTGAATCCCTCCGACATTACAGGCGGGATCGCTGGCACAGTCGGGGTCATCGCAGTCTGCCAGTGTATCGCCATCGTCATCGACTCCATTGCTGCAGTCCTCGCTCGGTCCAGTGCTCGGATCTGCACCGGTGTGGTAGAGACCGCAGGTGATGCCACTGAACTCGAAGATCGCAGAGTAGGACTCGTTGATTCCGTCATTGTCGGCATCGATATCGGGGAAGATATTGAAGGTGTTGAGCAGATCGACCAGGGTTCCTGCGAAGGGCGCAGGAGCGGGCTGGGTGATCAGGAAACTCTGGGTCAGGAATGCACTCGTCGGCGTACTCTGGAACTCATAGACCCCGGTGAGTGTGCCAGGAAAGAAGTCTGCTTCGACGGTCAGTCCGTTGAGTGGGATTCCCGACACGTAGATGGTTCCCGGACCAGCAATCAGGTGACCAGCGGTGAGTGAGCCGCCAGGGAAACTTGAAATTGGCTCTCCTGTAACCACGTCATAATCGAACGGGTCGATCACGAAGTCATTGAACCCGTCGCCGTTATTGGTGAAATCGCCGTCCATGTCGAATCCACCAAAGGCGTTCAGGGTGATGTCTCCATCGTCCTGGTAGGTGGGATCGTCCAGATCCGCAACCTCGAGGAGGAACGGAAAGTTATCGAGATTAGAGGCGAGCAGATCGTTGAGTCCCGCCGTGATGGTCGGGTTGGAACCGAGGATTCCTCCGGTCACCACCTGTGATGTCGCTACAAAACCTTCCGCTCTCGGATGGTAGGAGTAGTAGAGATCGCAGGAGATTCCTCCGAACTCGAAAACCGCTGAGTAGGACTCGTTGACTCCATCACTGTCGGCATCGACATCGGGGAAGATATTAAAGGTGTTGAGCAGATCCACCAGGGTACCCGCAAAGGGTGCAGGAGCCGGCTGAGTGGCGAGGAAGTCCTGGGTCAAGAAAGCGTCCGTAGGAGTACTCTGGAACTCGTAGACTCCGGTCAGGGTGCCTGGAGTGAAGTCCGCCTCGACGGTCAATCCGTTGAGCGGGATCCCTCCGACCACGATGGTTCCAGGCCCAGCGACCATGTGTCCATCGACGATGGTTCCATCCGGAAAACTAGAAATTGGTGTTCCGGTGGTCGCATCAAAAGAGGACGGATCAATCACGAAGGAATTGGAGCCGGAACCGTTATTGGAAGAGTCGCCGTCCACATCAAATCCGCCGAATGCGTTGAGGGTGATGTTGTCATCATTGGTGTAGGTCGGGTCATCCAGGTCCGCTACTTCCAGAAGGAATGGAGCGGTCAGAAGGCGCGCTGCCAACAGGTCGTTCAAACCCGCTGCGATGGTCGGATTGGATCCCAGAGCTCCTCCGGTTACCACCTCAGAGGTGGCGACAAAGCCAGGTCTGGAATTCTGTGCCTGAACTTCGACACAGATCAAAAAGGTAAGAATGACTGCAATGCTGGTAAAAACGCTAGTTGTGCCCCGACTCATGAAACCTCCTCATAATTAGGTTCAAAATAGATCGCAATGAATTTCAGTATCTCTTCAATCTTCCCGTATGAGGTCGAGTACCGATAGTCCCAATTCACCACTTCTCGATAGTAATCTGGCCAAAAAAAGTGGCGGCCCCGTCACCGGGAAACCGCCACAAGTCTTATTGCTGGAATACTTTAGGCTAAGACTGCTCGCGCAATCCCTCCGCCACCACCGAAACATGATTGGCCAGAACCTCGAGGAATCCCCCCGAAACGCTCCAGTTCCGATCCCCCGAGTTTTCAAGGGTGACTCTCAGAGGGCCCTCTCCCAATGCAGTGATCAGCGGAGCGTGCCCCGGCAAGATTCCGAGACGACCATCGAGAGCGTGAGCCTCGACGAAGGAAACCTCGCCATCGAACACCTCGCCATCGGGCGAAAGCACTGTGCAGCGTAGAGTGCCGGCCATCGGCCTACCCCTTTGCTTTCATCTTGTCAGCCTTTTCCACCGCATCTTCGATGGTACCAACATACATGAACGCCTGTTCGGGAAGATGGTCCCACTTACCCTCGACCAACTCTTTACAAGAACGGACCGTCTCGGCCACCTGGACGTACTTACCGGGGAATCCGGTGAACACCTCGGCAACACTGAACGGCTGTGAGAAGAATCTCTCGATTCTCCGTGCACGTCCGACCAGGATCTTGTCCGCCTCGGAGAGTTCGTCCATTCCGAGGATCGCAATGATGTCCTGTAGGTCACGGTAACGCTGAAGAATTCGCTGCACCTCACGAGCCACTGAGTAATGCTCTTCCCCGATGATTTGGGGGTCGAGGATTCTCGAGGTCGATGCGAGCGGATCGATGGCAGGATAGATTCCTTTACCAGAGATTCCGCGGTCCAACACCGTGGTGGCATCAAGGTGAGCAAACGCAGTCGCAGGAGCCGGATCCGTCAGGTCATCCGCAGGCACGTAAATCGCCTGTACCGATGTAATGGAACCGGTCTTCGTTGAAGTGATTCGCTCCTGAAGTTGTCCCATCTCGGTGGCCAGCGTCGGCTGATATCCCACCGCACTGGGCATCCGTCCCAGCAGCGCGGACACTTCAGATCCCGCCTGGGAGAATCGGAAGATGTTGTCCACGAACACCAACACATCGGAACCGGAGGTGTCGCGAAAGTGCTCCGCCATGGTCAAGGCTGACAGGGCGACCCTCAACCTTGCTCCGGGAGGCTCGTTCATCTGACCAAAGACCAGGACGGTTCGGTCCAGCACGCTGAACTCTTGACCATCATCTCCCTTGATCACGGCCTCTTTCATCTCGTTCCAGAGGTCATTGCCTTCACGGGTTCTTTCTCCCACTCCTGCGAAACAGGAGTATCCACCATGCTTGGTCGCCACGTTGTTGATCAATTCCTGAATCAACACCGTCTTGCCCAATCCGGCACCTCCGAAGAGTCCTGTCTTTCCACCCTTGGAGTACGGTGTGAGAAGGTCGACCACCTTGATTCCGGTCTCGAACACCTGGGTAGATGCTTCGAGATCTTCGAAAGCCACGGCGTCCGCATGGATCGCCCGGTATTCCTTGACCTCTGCCGGAGGAAGCTTGTCGACCGGCTCGCCGAGTAGATTGAACACTCGACCCAGGACTTCTTCCCCTACCGGCACCATGATCGGTGAGCCGGTATCGATGATTTCCATGTTTCGAACAACACCATCGGTGGAAGCCATGGCAATGGCTCGCACTCTGTTGCCTCCAAGATGCTGCTGCACCTCAAGAGTCAAACTGATGTCACCCTGGTCGATCTTGAGGGCGTTGTAAATCGAAGGAAGGTGGCCCTCCGGGTACTCGGCGTCGATGGTTGCACCGATCACCTGCACAACCTTGCCGTTGACTGCGGTTTCGCTCACGGGTTTGGCTCCAGTCTCTCATCCGACGGCATCTGCTCGCCGGAATATCCAGTTAGATCAGTTCAACACCTCGGCGCCACCGATCACTTCCAGGATCTCCTGGGTGATGGCTGCCTGACGCGTACGGTTGTAGAGCTGAGTGTATTTCGTCGCCATTTCCTCGGCATTGTCGGTCGCATTCTTCATCGCCATCCTGCGAGCAATCTGCTCGCTGGCTGCGGCTTCCACCAACGCCTGGAAAAATTGCATTTTCAAGGAGAGCGGCAACAGCCGCCCAAGGATCAGTTCTGGGCTCGGTTCGAGGATGAACTCCCCGCCACCACCCTTTGCACTGCTGTCGTCATCCGACTCTTCATCTGTGATCGGCAGCAGAGTACGCACAACAGGCTTCTGACGAGCGGCATTGAGGTAGTGCGTGAACACGACCGACACGCCATCAATCTCACCCTGTTCAAAACTCGTCATCACCGGTTCCAGGACCGCTTCAGCCTCCTCGAAGGTGGGACGATCCTCGAAGTGAATCATCGACTCGACCGTGTCACGGCCCAGGTACTTGAAGCGGCTGATCCCCTTCTTTCCCAGCATGTAGACATCGACGGTAATACCCTTTGCCGCCTGAGCGTCGATGAACTGCTCGGCTAACTTCAGGGTATTGGTGTTGTAACCACCGCAAAGACCGCGATTGGCCGTAACGATGAACAACGCTTCCCTGGTGGGCTTATCGACCTCTCTGAGCAGCGGGAAACTACCTGAAAGGCCATCCCCACTACCCCCGAGATCTCGCAGAATCTCTGCAAGTTTATCTCCGTATGGCTGGGTAGCCTCGATCCTTCTCTGACAGACCACGGCCTTGGCGGTGGAGATCATCTCCATCGTCCGCGTGATCTTCTTGGTGTTATTCACCGATCGGATCTTATTTTTCAGCTCTCTCGAGGTGGCCACGCTATCTCCTCGCCTCGCTAGCCTTGCGGCAACTTGGCACTGAAGTCTTTGTTGAAGTCAGAGACGACCTTGGTGAGATTCGCCTCTTCCTCTTTGTTCATCTCTCCTGCATTGGTAATTCCCTCGAGGATCTCGGGGAACTCGCTGCGAATGTGATTGAGCAACTTGTCCTCGAAATCTGCCAACGAACTGACCGACAGGTTATCGAGATGTCCATTGGCACCGCACCAGATCACCACCACCTGTTCGGCGATGGGCATCGGCTTGTACTGTGGCTGCTTGAGAATCTCCACCATGCGGAAACCTCGGTCGAGCTGGGCTTGTGTCGCCTTGTCGAGGTCGGTTCCCAGCTGAGCGAAGGCTTCCAGCTCCCTGAATGCAGAGAGATCGAGTCGCAGTGAACCTGCAATCTTCTTCATCGCCTTGATCTGTGCGTTACCTCCCACCCTGGATACCGAGATTCCGACGTTCACCGCTGGCCGCTGACCCGCGAAGAACAGGTTTGGCTCCAGGTAGATCTGACCATCGGTGATCGAGATCACGTTGGTCGGGATGTACGCAGAAACTTCACCCTCTTGCGTCTCGATCACCGGAAGAGCAGTCATCGAACCTCCGCCGAGATCGTCGGAGAGTTTCGCGGAACGTTCCAACAGGCGAGAGTGCAGGTAGAAGACGTCTCCTGGGTATGCCTCACGTCCCGGAGGACGACGCAGCAGCAGTGACAGCTGACGATAGGCAGCCGCTTGCTTGGACAGGTCATCGTACACGCAGAGGGTGTGCCCACCTTTGTACATGAAGTACTCGGCCATGGCAGCACCGGAGTAGGGTGCGATGTACTGCAACGGTGCGGGACTGGATGCCGGAGCGCTGACCACGATGGTGTAAGCCATCGCGCCCTCACGCTCGAGACGATCCACCACGCCAGCAATCGTCGACCCCTTCTGCCCCACCGCAACATAGACGCAGATCACGCCACTGTCTCGCTGGTTGATGATGGTGTCGATGGCGATGGCGGTCTTGCCGATCCCCCGGTCACCGATGATCAACTCTCGCTGACCCCTTCCAATCGGGATCGTCGAGTCGATCGCCTTGATCCCGGTCTGAAGCGGCTCGTGAACCGATTTACGGTCCGCGATTCCCGGTGCAGCGGATTCCACTGCACGGAAATGTTCCGTCTTGATCGGGCCCTTGCCGTCGAGAGGATTACCGAGCGGGTCGACGACCCGTCCGAGCATCGCCTCTCCACAAGGTACCTGCATGACGGTGCCGGTTCTCTTGACTTCGTCACCCTCCTTGAGGGTGGCGAACTCACCGAGGATTACAGCTCCAATGGAGTTTTCTTCGAGGTTGAACGCGAGACCGTTAGCGCCATTTGAGAACGCCAGCATTTCACCTGCCATGCAGTTTGAAATGCCGTAGATCCGGGCGATTCCGTCTCCCACCTCGAGAATGGTACCGACCTCATCCACTGCAAGGTCCGACTGGTAGTTTTCGATCTCCTTCTTGAGGACAGAGGAGATCTCATCAGCATTAATTTTCATCGATCAGGTCTTTCCCGAATCGAGTAAGCGATACTTCTTGACGGACCTTCCGCAATTGAGTGCGAAGGCTACCGTCGACAACCAAGTCACCGATCTGGATGGTCAATCCAGACAAGAGGCCAGCATCCACCAGTTCGGTAGAGACCACCTCCTTGTTCAACTTCTTCTCGATCGCTGCTTTCAGTGCGTCCCTTACCTCTGCAGAGAGTTCTACTGCAGAAGTGATGGTCACATTGACCCTGCCAGCAACTTCATCAATCTGTTCCCTGTAGGCCTGTGCGATGTCATCGATCAGGGCCTGCCGATTCCGGTCGATCAGAATCCGAACCAGGTTCAACACCGGGTCCGAGACCTTACCCTGCAGAGCCCGCTCCAACGCTTCCTTCTTGTCCCCACGACGAATCTTGGGGCTTTCCAGGAACACCTTGAAGCTGGCCTCGGATTCGACCGCTTCTGTCAGAGCATCCAGCTGGTCACCGTAAAGTTCAGCCTCGCCGCTGGCGGAGCCCACCTCCATCAGCGCACGGGCATACGCCTGTGCGACCGGGTGCCGTTGTTTGATGCCTGCTGCCATCACAAACTCCTAATTGATCTTCTCGTACTCGGAAATGGTTTCGCGGGCGATACGTTCGTGATCATCGCCTGTCACCGAGTGACCGATCAACTTCTCGGAAATCGAGATGGAAAGATCAATCGCACGAGTGTTGATCTCGTCGACTGCCTTTTCCTTGGCCTGATCGATCTCTGACAACACCTTGGTCTTGATGTCCTCAGCCTGGCTACGAGCATCGGCAACTACCTGGTCGCGAACGACTTCGGCATCACGTTTGCCCTCCGCAACGATGGCACTGGCTTCCTTGCGAGCCGCGGCGAGCACCTTCTCCTGCTCTGCCTGAAAGGCTTGCTGCTCCACGCGCATCCGATCCGCGGCCTCGAGAGACTCGCGAATCTTCGCATCTCGTTCATCCAGTGCAGTTGCGATCGGCCCCCAGGCCTTCTTCTTGAGTATCAGAAACGCCAACAAGAAGACCACCACCGTGTAGATGAAGGTTTCCATGTCAGGATCGAGCAATCCCTTCTTCGCACCACCAGCGGCATCGGCTGCCAGCAACTGGCTGGTCGAAAGCAACAGGGACAGAATCAGAACCGAAAGGAACTGAATCACTCGAGAAGCACCAACTGCCTTACCCACTGGTAGCCAGCCCAATGATCGAGTTGTAGATCATGAAGCAGATCACCACTGCAAAGAGGGCCACACCCTCGACCAACGCCGCAGTCAGCAACATCGCACCACGGACATCGCCCGAAGCTTCTGGCTGACGTGCGATCGCTTCGCAAGCGGAACCTGCAAGTCTTCCGATACCAATTCCGGCTCCAACAGCAGCCAGTCCAGCGCCGATTCCTGCGCCAAGGATCCCGTTAGCGAGCATGCTTCCGTCGACCTCTGCGAGGCTCAGGAGTCCCATGAGCAATTCCATCATTTTCCCTTTCTGATGTTCACCCGATTCTCAGGCAAACCAACTTTATTGCCCCCGAAGGGGTCAAGATTCTTCTGCCTAATGTTCCGGATGTAAAGCCAACGACAGGAATACCGTCGTCAGGAACGCAAAAATGTAGGCCTGAATGAAGGCCACCAGTAACTCAAGAAATGTCAACATCACGCTACTCAAGACTGACACGACGGTGATCACCGATCCTGTCAGCATATTTTCTGCAGAAATGATCCCGGCAAATCCGAGGATCACGGCCAGCATGATGTGGCCGCCAACCATGTTGGCAAAGAGTCGGATGGCCAGCGCGCACGGCTTGATGATGTGTCCACCGATTTCGATCGGAATCATCAAAGGCCACAAGTATGCCGGACCGACCAGAAGATTCGCCTTGAGGTATGGAATCAGACCATTTCGCTGAACTCCGACGAAGTGGTAGGTCACCAGAGAAATCACAGCGAGTCCTGCGGTGACGCTGATATTCCCCGTCGCAGTCGCAGACCCGGGTATCAGACCTAACAAGTTGCAGAACAGTATCACGAAGAAGAAGGTCCAGATCAGCGGCAGGAATTTCTGGGTATCGTCGCCGAGAAATGGTTTGACCATTTCATCGCGGATGTAGAGCAGCACCACCTCGAACAGGCTCGCAGCCCGGCCTCCCGGAACCCCACCGGCAATCTTCTTGGCGATCATCGGGAAGATGGCGATACAGACGAATGCCGAGAGGAAGAGCATCAATACATGCTTCGTCACCTGCAAGTTGTCGGTGAGCCAGTGCAAATCGTGATCGAGCACGTGGCTCAGAGGATCACTACTTGCCAGGGTCAGCATCAACCCGTTCATCTACCTGCCTCTTCCTTGGCCCCTTCAGGAGCGTCTTCGGTATCCATCTTTTCGCTCGATTGTCTTCCAACACCCACCGAGGTGGACATTTCCAGTTCTCCCCGCTTCAGCGCCTGAGCGAGTGTTGCGATCTCCACTCCCAGCACCAGCAGATACAGGACCGTGGTCGCCAGCAGTGCTCGTGGGCTCCAGAGACTTCCGGAACCGTTGACACTCTCGGTGATCGCATGGGCCAGGCCCATGCTAGCAAAGAGCACAAACGCTCTTTGCACCACACCCTTCAACATCTCGCCAGCCATCTTGTGCGACTCGCAGGTGAGCGTTTTTTTCAAACTGCGAAATCCAAGGACTCCCAGCCCGACCGCCCAGAAGCAACTCCAAGTGAGACAAATCAGCGCACCGTCGAGAGAATCGTCGCCCCACTCTTCACTCACGAATTTTGCGGCGACTCCGCTGGCCAGCAGCACGATCCCGGCACTTCTCGCCAGAAAGACCTGGAAGAGGCTCATTCCCTCTCCTCTGCTTCTGAAGATCGAGCCTCGTCTTCACCACCGGGGGACTCTTCATCCTCCCGAACAGTTCGCGGCCCCTGACCTTCTTGCAACAAGATCTTTACCATGGCAACCAGTCCCAGTCCGATTCCAGCAAGGGTTCCGAACGGAGCGATCTCGAACTTTTCGTCCAACCAAGCCCCCCCGAAAGCGAGGGCTATAAAGGTGAGGACAACCTGAAAACCCAGTGTCGACAGGCGCACCATGGCGGCCGCTTTCGCTGGATCTCCTTCAGGTTCGGAACTCGAGGAATGATTCATGCTCGACGCTCCTGATCGGCCTCTGGAAGATGATCAGGAATCCTGCTCATCGACCTCGCAGCAAGGAGGGAAGGTAGCAACGGCCCAGAAAGAGGTCAAGGAAATCGAGCAAGCTCAAAAGGACTGATTTCGTACTCCTGTGCCGTCTGAGAAGCGGTTCCTGTGAAACTGATCAGTCTTCCGATTCCAGTGCATCCCGGACCTGCTGAGCTCGGACGGATGCCGGGTCGAGACGCAGGGCACGGATGGAGAACTTGAGAGCCTTCTCCTTCTCATCCAACTTCCACAACACCCAGCAATAATCGGGATAGATCTCCTTCAGTGCAGGAGTCTCAGCGGCGAGTCTCAGTTCCAGTTCTCTCCGGGCCTTGCCCCATGCCTCGACCTGAATGAAAGCCCGGGCCAGTAATACATGCCCGTCATCTGCGTAAGGAGAAATGAAGGGGAGATCCCACGCAGCATCGACCACCCCCGGCCAGTCTTCCTTCTGCGCCAATCTCTGTGCCAGTGCGAGTCGCGTAGGGGCATCATCTCTATCGTTGGCTACCTGTGCTCGCAGCGAGTCGATCGACTCCTCGGTCCATCCGAGATCGTCCTGAATCGTCGCCAGTTCAATCCATGGGCTACGACCTCCCACCGGTGACCGGGTGGACTTCGGAGCTTTTGTTGTTGCCGCAGCGTAGAGGTCCAGCGCTTCTTGGCTATCACCACGCTTTCGTAATTGCTGCGCCAAAAGGATCTGACATCGATAGGTCCAGATCGATTCCCCTGCGATCGCCTTTCGCAGTGATTCGATAGCACTATCCACCTTGCCTTCGCTCAGTTGCATCCAGCCCTGAACTGCGGCGAGATCTGCATTTCCTTCAGCGACCTTGCTGGCCTTTCCCATCGACAACTCCGCATCGGCCTTGCGTCCCGAACCGAAATACGCCGCCGCCAACCAGGCCCATGCCGATGCATCGTCGGGGGAATTGTCGGCACGTTCCTTCAGGTGCTCGACATGCCGTTGCTGGAAACTCGGGCCAACTCCATTGGCCAGGATCCACGCGCCCAACCACTCCTTCATCTGAGCATCGAACTGTTCGGTCGATTGGCCGAGCACTCCACGAATCACCTCAGGAGTCGATTTCCCACGGGAATAGGCCTCCAGCATCTTGCGGATCGCAGGGAGGCCGTGTGATTCTCCGATCATCTCGCAGATCAGACCGCTCTGGACGTATCCGACCATGATCTCGTTTCGCCATTTCGGACTCATGAAGGCCCCCTGGAGATCGTCGATTCCTCGCAGTGTTCCACCATGGAATTCAGAGGCCATCAACAAGGGCTCATGACGTTTCCAGCGTGGCTGGGTACGCCCCTCCTCGTAGACTGACAATCCCTCGCCAAACCATCTCGGGATCCGGTGCTTCGCTTTTTGCAAGGTCGCCACGTGTGCGAACTCATGCACTGCTACCGCGCCCCAGTTTCCCGGAATCGCATTCGGAGTGGTCAAAGTGACGAGCCGCCCAAAGCAAACTCCACTGGCTGCAAGACCGGGCAATCCAATCGATCTTGCGGAGAAATAGGAGTGATCCGAGAAATCCTCCACGGTCAGAGGCCTGGCGATGACTGTTTCGTAATCACGCTCCAACATCGCTCGAGTCTTCAGAAGCAACGGAAGGATGTATGGCATCAACCATGGCTCTTCATCGCTGCGCATTCGGATGACAAGTCCATCTTCTTCCGTGGTGATGAACTTCTCATCGATATGAGACATCAGGGTTCGAGTATTTTTCACCCACACATTGTACTTATCTCGCAGCCACGCTTCTTCGAGTGCGACTCTCCCCTCACTCTCGAGGCCGCTGCGCAGAGCATTGATGGAGAAGATCGCATAGGACCTGGGCAATCCGGGATCCAGGTTCATCGCCTTCTGGGCGTGTTCAGAGGATTCCCTGTAAAAGAATCGATCGACCAGCCTCTCCGCCAGCGTGACATGGAACACTGCAGGTGCTGGGTGTGCCTCCTCGACACTGGTTTGTAGCTGCTCGAACTCATCGAGCCGAGCGGTGGCCCACAGTACTGCAGCGAGCAGCCCCTGGGCTTCCTGGTGCGTGGGATCGATTTCCAGCACCGCTCTGTACAGTCGTTCCGCCTCTTCCCAGCGCTCCGAACCAAAGGCCAGGTCTCCATCCAGGATCAACATCGCCGGGTATTCGCTGGAAACGGCCTTGGCCCTGGCGATCAAGTCATGGACCTCCTGGCCCCGATCTCCTGGAAAGCGATAGTCGGCCCAGGTCGAGCGAGCCAATCCGATCAAAGATTCGACGTGTCGTGGATTGGTGGAAAGTGCGTCGCGATAATGGCTTCTGGAGTCGGGGTAGTTGTACTTACTATTGAGAGCGAGGCCGCTGGCGGCATGGGCCGCTACCGAGTTCTTGTCGACGAATAATGCGCTGTCATACATCACCTCGTAGGCATCACGGAAACGATTGAGACCTTCACAAGTTTTCCCGAACCAGACGAACTGCTCGGGACTCAATCGTTGCGCTTCTTCCCTCGACATCTTCTTGTAGATGTCGAGCACCTCTCGCAGTTTCTTCTCTCCTTCAGTTCGTTTTCCTTGTTTGATCTTCAACAATCCGAATCTGCTGCCAGCTTCGATGTGCTTTGGTTCCGCATCTAACACCTTGAGTAAGTAAGCCTCCGCAACTCCATCTCTTCCTCGATCCATCTCCAGTCCGGCAGCGGCCACCAGAAGATCGGGAGTTCCTCCAGCGAACAACACATGCGAGGTCAAGGATTTCAGCGCTTGCTCTGAGCGACCGGTTTCGCGGAAGAGACGCGCTTCGAGTAACGGAAAGATTCCTGGCTCTTCCTCGACCCAATCGCCCGCTTCCTGGTATTGGCCCGTCTCGATCAGATGAAGGAGTTCCGCTCGCTCATCGAGGTCGAAACTGAATAGTTGCACGGTGGCCAGCAGCAAGATTGCCGCTGAACAGGTCAAGGAACGGGCAAATGGAAAATTCATCGGTGATCCAACTCCTGGCTATGGGAATCCGTGGGTCCAATTCGCGATATCTTACACCAGGTACTATCCGAGGGGAGTATTCGGCCCATATCCCCACTTCCTAAATCGCACCGTAGGCCTGATTTGTCGTCATCGACCTCAGCATCCTAGACTCCTTTGTCGGCGAATGCCGCACCTGGGAGTGTCTTGCAGGAGGGAGCCCATCGTGGCTGTGAAGTTCACTGAGAAAGCCGAGAAGGTTTTACAGACCGCCAAGAGTGAGGCCAAGCGACTCGGTCATGGGTATGTAGGAACAGAGCACATTCTATGGGCTCTCCTGCATCAACCGGACTCCGTTGCAGTCCAGGCGATCTTGCGCTGCGACCAGACTGTCAATGACTTGCTGTCAGCACTTCAAGACAGTTTGGGCCGGATCCCTGGAAACACAGCAACTACGCCTCTGGAAACTACTTACACACCACATGCAAAGCGCTGCCTTGAACTGGCGCGCGAACAAGCAGTGGTTCTTGACCAGTACTACATCGGCACCGAACACCTGCTGATCGGCCTGGGAAAAGAAGAAGAAGGAGAAGCCTCCCGAATTCTGTCGGAGAGAGATCTAGGAAAAGACCGACTTCAAAATGTCATACAGAGGATGCTGGGAGGCGAAGTGGACCAAGCACCAGGTAGCACCGTCAAGAGAAGCGGAGTGGCGACACCGACCCTGGATTCCAACGGTGTGGACTTGACTGCCGTTGCAGCTCAGAACCGCCTGGATCCGGTGATCGGACGTCACAAAGAGATCGAGAGAATCATCCAGATTCTCTCCCGTAAGACCAAGAACAATCCAGTGGTGATGGGTGAGCCCGGTGTCGGAAAAACCGCCATCGTGGAAGGACTCGCCCAGCGCATCGCAGATAACGCCGTTCCCGATGTACTCGCAAGGAAAAGGGTAGTCTCTCTCGACCTGGCCTCTCTGCTTGCGGGAACCAAGTACCGTGGAGAATTCGAGAAGCGCATCAAGGCGATCATCAAGGAGATTTCCGAGTCTGGAAATGTGATCCTGTTCGTCGATGAACTGCACACCATCATGGGTGCTGGAGCATCCGAGTCGAGTCTCGATGCTTCCAACATTCTGAAGCCCGCCCTCTCGAGGGGCGAGATCCAGTGCATCGGTGCCACCACCCTCGATGAATACCGCAAGCACATCGAAAAGGACGGCGCCATGGAGCGTCGCTTCCAACCGATCATCGTTGACCCGCCCAACCGGGACGATGCTCTGGAGATCTTGACCGGACTGCGTGACACTTTCGAGGCGCATCACCGCGTTCAAATCACTGACTGTGCCCTCGAGTCCTCCGTAGATCTGTCGATCCGCTACATCTCCAACAGGTTCCTTCCGGACAAGGCGATCGATGTTCTAGACGAAGCCTGTTCCCGCGAACGATTGCAGCGGACCACCCGTCCACCCGACCTCACAGAAGTCGAGGCTCAGATCGAGCAACTGCAACGCGAGAAGAACGAGGCCGTGTTCTCACAGGATTTCGAGTTGGCTGCAGAGATTCGCGATCAACTTGAGAATCGCAAGAACTACAAGTCTCAGGTGATTCAGGATTGGAAAGACAGTGCCAAGGAAGTCGACGGCAAGGTGGATAGCTCGAGCATCTCCTACACTGTCTCCGAGATGACTGGTGTGCCGATCCAGAATCTCCAGGAGGAGGAAGCGACCCGCCTGAAGAAGATGGAAGAAACCATCCACCTCGATGTCGTGAGCCAAGATCATGCGATCAACTCGATCAGCCGTGCCACACGTCGTGCCAGAGCAGGTCTCAGAGATCCCCAGCGCCCGATGGGTTCTTTCGTATTCGTCGGCCCCACAGGTGTTGGAAAAACTCTCGTCGCCAAATCCCTGGCCAAGTTCTTGTTCGGGACTGAAGACGCGTTGCTCTCGATCGACATGTCGGAATACGCAGAGAAGCACTCCATCTCGCGCCTGATCGGATCCCCTCCTGGATACGTCGGATACGATGAGGGAGGCCTGTTGACCGAAAAGGTCCGGAGAAAGCCATACATGGTGGTGCTCTTCGACGAGATCGAGAAGGCACACACCGACATCTCGAATACTCTTCTTCAAGTGCTGGAAGAAGGTCGTCTGACCGACGCCTTCGGTCGCAAGGTCGATTTCCGCAACACCATCGTGGTGTTCACTTCGAACCTCGGAGTGAGAGAAGCTGAAAACCGTGCTTCCCTCGGATTCGGTGAATCTCAAGAGGACCAGAGTGCTTCGAAAACTGCTGTGCTTGAAGCGGTGAAGTCCTTCTTCCGTCCAGAGTTCCTCAACCGTGTGGATGAAGTGGTGGTCTTCAACGAGTTTTCAGAGGCGGAACTGGTACAGATCCTCGATCTGGAAGTCGCCAAGCTGGAAGCCCGGATCGCAGGATTGGATCTGAAGATTCACATCGAGGAAGCGGCAAAGTTGCACCTGGTACGCGCAGGTTCTGCTCCCGGAACCGGTGCCCGAGGCCTACGCAGAGTACTGGAAGATAATCTCCAGGATCGAATCGCCGATCTGATCCTCGATGGAAAACTCAACAGCGGAGGACTGGTAAAGGTCACCCTCAAGCCAGACCAACAGGTGTCTGTCGTTATCGAAGAGCAAGACAAGGTCAACTGAAGCGAACAACAAGAATCCGAGACAGAGCCCGCCAGGCCCGAGGGTCCTCTTCCATGGGGATCCCGGGCCTTTCTCATGCTACGCTGAATCGGCGAAGCTCAGTCGAGTAGGAAGTTGCGGTGATGGAACTCGAGGATTGCCCCCACTGCGGATCGCCGGTGATGCCGCGTAGCATCTGCTGCAAGTCTTGCGGCAGCGATTTCGAGACGGGATGGCAGGACTCTGCCGAGATCGAGTACTCATCGATCGAGCTGCCCGAATCATCCTCGATGCCTGATTCAACTCAAACCAGCAAGAGTGAACGCCTCAGAAGAATCGGCTTGCTGACCATCGGCTTGCTGCTTTTGGGATTTATTTCCACGTTATTCCTCCCCACTAGGGAAGTGATCCTGGTTTGGCTGGCGCTGGGCCTCTTGCTGCGATTGATTCAGAAATCAGACTGAACCCACTCCTCAGCAATCCTCGCTCTCGTCACTTCAAGCCCGTCGATGGGGCCCGACTTCCCCGCCACACCACCGTCAGGATTCCCACGACCACCAGTGGTCCTCCGGACCAGAACGCCTCCGGGGGAGCTTCCCTCAATCCCGGATAGATCCACACGATCATCGGAGCCACCGCCACCTCGCCGAGAAACGCCGTCGAGACCACCGATGGCGGCAAGTGGCGTAGCGCTGCATTGAGCGGAGTATGCCCCAGCAGGGTTGGAAACAGAGCCAGCATCGCCGCCAGCATCCATTCATCTCCATTTTCCGGAGGAAGCAATCCTCGAGAAGTTCCGCAGATACCGGAGATGATCAGATAGCCCGCCAGTACCAGAGCCGCAACCGAGTAGGCTCGACTGGTATAGACTGCGGTGGATAGTTTCAGAGTGGCGGCCCGTCCGGCAAAGATATAGCCGACGAAGGCCACCGATCCGATCAGCGCCAGCGCAATCCCCAGCAACGACTGATCACCGTGAGTTGAATCTCTGGCAGCCTCGGTCAGGATCCAGGTTCCGATCAGAGTCACGACCACCCCTACCAGTCGCAACCCATCGGCTCGCGCCTGTCTCCTCATCACCTCGATGGAGTAGACGATCACCGGATGGACGTACACCAGCACCACAGATGTCGCCACCGAGAGAAATTGCAACGACGCCATCCAGGCACCGAAGTGAATCGCCAGGCAGACTCCCGCGATGGAAACCGATCGACTCGCCGTCCGAAGCGACGGCTGCTTGCCGCTCCTCCATGCGAACCACCACAACACCGGAGCCGCCAGCAGTAGCCGACGGAATGCCAGGTTGACCTCATCGCTATCGGAAAGACGGATCCACAATGTCGATGTGGAGACACCGAAAATACCGAGAGCCAGAAGCCACCAGACTCCTACTCCCTGAGGTTTCGAAGAGTTCAGCGATGGACTCGATGGCTGATTCAACAGGTACCAGGATCTTGCCAGACTCCATCGACTCTACGTCTACCCTGAACCGTCGACCGTAGATCGGCAGGAAGTAATGAATCTGGAAAGCCTTGCCAACATACCGGTCGAACAAAACGCTGTATCGATGCCGCACCGACCGAGGTCCAGCGCGAGTCGGTGGTCGCTGGCCATGGACCTCCGTGGTGCATCGCCTCCCCCACCTCGACTCCAGTCGGCATTCCGTTGAACAGGATCCGGCCGACTCGATCCTCCAGTAGGTCCAGCAATGGTGTGCATCGCTGCAGTTCTTCCGTCGTGCCGTGAACGGTGGCGGTCAACTGCCCCTCGAGAGAGCGAGCCACCTGGAACATCTGTTCCACACTGGAACACTCCACCAGCATCGTACTGGGGCCAAACACCTCTCCCTGTAAACTCTTGTCCCCGATGAAACTGCTGGCATCGGTCTGTAACAGCGCCGCCTCGGCGTCGCAGGGGCCAGTTCCCGCAGGACCTCGGCTCACCACCTGAACGCCATGGCTGGCGGCCAATTGCTCCAGCGCCCCCTGGTATCCCTGGCGGATTCCCGGATGAAGCATCGTTCCAGGTGGCTCATTGCACAGTGATGCGGAGAGTGAATCCTTGAATGTTGCGCCCTGATCTCCAGCGACGGTGACGACGATCCCCGGAGAAGTACAAAACTGACCCACTCCCAGCCGGACACTGGCTGCGATCGAGGTGGCGATCTCATCACTGCGACTGGCGAGAGCCTCCGGCAGGATGAAGACCGGGTTCGCACTTCCCATCTCTGCGAAGACCGGTATCGGTACTTCGCGGGCAGCCGCCAATTTCCACAGCGAGATCCCACCGGAACGAGAGCCGGTAAATGCGACCGCTGCGATTCCAGGATGCTCGACCAGTTGAGTCCCGACATCGAAGGACTGGCCCTGCAGCAGACTGAAGATACCCGCAGGCATTCCTGCATCTCGAACCGCTTCCTGGAGCGCCTTGCCGATCAGTTCACAGGTTCCCGGGTGTGCCGGATGCCCCTTGGCAATCACCGGGCAACCGGCAGCCAGTGCACTGGCGGTGTCTCCGCCGGCGATGCCAAAAGCGAGTGGAAAGTTACTGGCACCGAAAACAGCGACCGGACCCAGGGCTCTCATCCGACGACGAAGATCAGGTCGTGGAACCGGCTGTCGATCAGGAAGTGCAGTCTCGATGATGCTCTCGGTGAAAAGACCTTCTCGCAGCATGCTGGCAAACATACGCAACTGGTTACAGGTACGACCCCGCTCCGCCTCGAAGCGACCTGTAGGTAGCCCAGTCTCCTCGACTCCCCGCTGGGTGATCGCGTCTCCGGCTTCATCGATTCGAGAGGCGACTGCGTCGAGGAATCGAGCTCGTTGCTCGGCATCTCCCGCTCCACGGGATTCATGAACCTGCACAGCGGCCTTGACCGCGGCATCGACTTGATCTCTGGTCGCATCGGGAAACTGCGGCGAGAGTTGTTCACCACTCGCTGGATTGGTCGCCTCGAAGGTTCCCCGTCCCGCGACCGATTCCCCTGCAATCAGGTGTACTCCTTCGATGCTCATCGCTTCTCCTTCACATCCGCGAACGGATTGGTCGCCAGAGATGACTGGATCACGTCCAGGGCACCCTCTCGAAGAGCACCCATCGCCGGGAAGCGGGGGGCTCGAACCGTGTCAGTTCCCATTCCCACTTCCTGCTGCACCAACTTGATCAACTGGACAAACTCAGGAATGCAATCGAGTCGCAGGAGTGGCAAGAACCAGCGGTAGATGCGATCGGCTTCGCGAGCGGCGACAGGATCATCGATTCCCGCTACCGCCTTGTCGAACAGCACCACCGACTCCATCGGCAATGCATTGACCAGCCCGGCAACCCAGCCCACGGCTCCCTGCCTGACCGCTTCCACCACCATGTCATCGAGCCCGGCAAACAGCGCCAGTCGATCTCCGACCAGCGAATGGACTGCGGTGATCCGCCTCGAATCACCACTGGAATCCTTCACCGCCTTGAGGTTGGGAGCCCGCTCTGCGAGACCGGCAATCCAACCCGGTGCAAAATCGACTCCATAGGCGATGGGATTGTTGTAGAGCATGCAGGGTAAATCGGTCGCACCGATCACCGCCTCGATATGAGCTTCGACCTCAAAAAATGGTCCCCTGTGGATGTAGGGTGGTAAGACCATCAATCCGCTGGCACCCATCACGCTGGCACTGGCAGCCAGGCGGCCCGCCTCCTGGGTCGAAGCAGCAGCGATTCCTGGTACCACCGGCACCCGATCATCGGCGGCACGAACCACCGTATCGATGACGCGCTCCTTCTCCTCAAAAGAGAGCGTCGCGCCCTCTCCGAGGGACCCGCAGGGGACGATTCCGGTCACACCTTGATCGACCATCCAGCGACAGTGTTTCGAAAGGAATGCGAAATCCACCTGCCCCGATTCATCGAACGGTGTGGTGATGGCAGGCATCACCCCTGCCCATGTCATCGATCGATTCGACTCAATACTCATCGAGTTCTCTCCAATGCCGGTTCAATTCCATCTACAACACACCTGTGCATCGACAACACACTTGGCTCCATCATATACACGCAGAACCGGGGCAGACAAACCATCTTGGCGCCCCCCCCTCTTGCCAGCGCACCATCCCATCCTCGGGTCGGTGCTGACCCAGCCAGCCAACGGAACCGAGAAGATTCACCGTCTCGAGTGAGCTCGACCCCGACGAACCACGATCATGAACAGCACCGGGGCACCCAGCGCCGCAGTGATGACCCCGACAGGAATCTCGCGTTGTTCCCAGATGACTCTGCCGATCGAATCACACAGTGGCAAGAACACCGCCCCGAGCAAGATCGAGGCCGGTAGCAAGGTTCTCGGGGCAGAGCCCACAATTCGCTTCACCAGGTGAGGACAGATCAACCCGACAAATGCAATGGGACCACAGGTCGCCACGCAGGCCGCCACTCCGAGCGATGCGAGCCCGAGCCCGAGGGTCCTCACCCGAGTCACCTCGACCCCGCGTGTCCGCGCTCTCTCGATACCGGAGATCAGTACCTCGAGGGGCCGGATCAACCACAACATTCCCGCCAGCGAGATCACCACGAAGGGAGCCAGCATCGAAATTCGATCGGGTCCGATGATGGTCAGGCTGCCGAGTGACCAGCGCAGAGCGCTGAGGGAAGTCACCTGATCGATACCCAGTCGTAATCCCGACGCAATCGCGCCTGTCGCCAGCGTCAAGGCGATGCCTGCCAGCAATACATCCTCAGTGCGAGCACGATCTCGTGCCGCTACCGAAGCGATGACCAGCGTCACCAGCAAGGCTCCGGCGAAGGCCGCAGCGGGGAGAATCGGCAGTCCCATCCAGGTACTTCCACTTCCGAGCACCAGTGCTGCCAGCACTCCGAGGGTCGCTCCTGCGGTGGTTCCGATGGTACTTGGCGTCGCCAGCGGATTGCGTAGCAGGATCTGCACCACCGCTCCTGCTGCAGACAGAACCGCTCCGACCATCGCACCCGCGAGAGCACGAGGGAGTCGCAATTCGTGCAGGATCCACTGCCCGTGCTGATCATCGAGAGTGGGACCGATCCATGCGGTCGCCACCGCGATGGTGGTCGCCAGCACGACCCAGGGAAGCCAGCGTATCAGAGCCTTCATTCGAGTGGCTCCTCACCAGGGATCCAGTACTCCCGGTTCCCAGCAACGGCGCGCTCGAAGGGGATGCCATGAACCGTTTCCAGTCCTTTACCGAGATCTTGATCTGACAGTCTTCCTTGCCATGCGATCTTGCCCTGGCGAAGACCCACCACCCTGGTCTGGGCAGCCTCGATGTGTCCCAGCAGATGGACATCATGGAGCACCACCAGCACGGTATTGCCCTGCGCAAGACGCCTCGACAAGAATTTCAACGTCCGCGCACGCCACACCGGATCCAGATGATTGGCCGGTTCATCGAGCAGCCAGCACTTCGATTCCTGTGCGACCATCGAAGCCAGTTCGATGCGCTGTCGTTCACCGCCGGAGAGTTCGTTGATCCAGCGATCCGCGAGCGAATCTGCACCCGCATCCTCGAGTGCTCGATACGCGGCAGCGAGGCAGTCTTGGCGCGTTTCGTTGAAGCGAAAGCGGGCCGCAGCGACCACATCCTCAACTCGCAATCTTTCCGCAGAAAGACCGTCCTGGGGAAGCCACGCCATCGATGCGGCTCGCTGTCTCGCCGTGAGAGTCGTCAGTGGTCGCCCTTCGATCCGAGCAGTGCCTTGATCGAGTGGCGCCAGCCCGAGCAGTGCCTTGATCAGGGTGCTCTTTCCCGAGCCGTTGGGGCCGATGATCGCTACCATCTCCCCTTCGCTCACCTCCAGGGACAGTTGATCGAGGATCGGAATATCGCCCGCCAGGACCGTGGCCTGCTCCAGTTCTAACAGGGCTACCACTGTGCCCCCCCGGCCGCCAATCGAGTCACCTCTGCTCGAATCGCCTGCACCAGGTCGAGAAGTTCAGGTCCTTCATCGAGAATCCTCGGCCCGGAGACTTCCCCCACCGCACCGCCGGTCACAGCCTTCAATCCGGAGAGCTTTCGATAATGATCGAGCAGTGACTGATCGGCAGTGGCCCCTCGTCCACCATTCAGGTGGAGAATGATGTCAGGATCGATCGCCAGAAGTCGCTCGTAGGAGATCTGCGGCGTGCCGCTCATCGCCTGCTCGATGGCATTTCGAAATCCTGCGGCTTTCAGTACCGCACCGTGAATCGAGTTGGGTTTGATGACCCAGGGTCCTCCTGAGGCATCGAGGTCGGTTCCAATCACCAGTAGCACTCGCGGTGCATCCTCAGCCACGACTGGATCCGCCAATAGTTTCTCGAATCGATCCGCAAGTTGGTTCGCTGAAGATTCACGATGCACAACGACACCGATGGCACGGATGCTGGCAACCACTTGCGCCACCGATGACCAGGGCAACTCGATCGTCTCTCCGACTCTTTCCAGTTCATCCCTTGGCAGTCCTGCGGCACTTCTGACCAGCAAGATTCGGGAACCGCTCCGAACAATTCTTTCCAGATCGGGAGCCAGTGCCGTCCCTCCCCGCGCCACTCCAACGATTTGCGGACAGTAATCACTGATCATGGAAATGGCTGATTCGGCACCGATCGACTGCAAGGTTCCTGTGATGCAAGGAGCCAGCGAGACGACCCCACTCCCTGATTTGGCAACCAAAGACTCCACTGCAGCATTTCCTGTGAACTCATCGGTGGACACGAGGCCGGAGATGGCGACAGCCAAAGAGGCGAGAGCGATGATGATGAAGATGGAACCACGGTCCAAGGTCTTGCTCCGTACTGGGGTGATCCCGCAGAAGATAACCGATCCGGAGGCGACAACATCCCACGGTCACCGCGAGATCTGACCTTTCCCCGGGCTGGTCGACCACGGCGGGCGCACCGAATCGGCTCGATCCGCCCCTAGTGCCTCCAGGATCGGCATGCAGACCCTACCCTGACAAGGTCCCATGCCGATGCGGCACAATAACCTCGCCTCCCGGATGGAACTGGCTCGATCGGCTGTCTCGGCGGTCACATCCTCACATCGACAGAGCAGCACCTCACCACGCCCCTGGTGGAACAGTTCCGGTCGCAGGGAATGCGCCGCTTCGAGCGCCGCCCCCCACGCCCGGTGGCGCCGCACGCGTGTCTGCAGGTACGCCCGTGGAGTCCGACCTGCTGCACTGATCCCCGCCACCAGGCCGCTATCGATGGCCGCATCGCAGCCGGCGATTCCGGTCGGCTCTCCAGCGCAATATACTCCCTCGACTCCAGTCCACTGATGGTGATCCACGGCAACGCAACCATCATCGAGGATGCGGCACCCGAGTCCCTCCGCGACCCGAGTCTCCGGCACCAGTCCAAATCCAACCGCCAGTCCATCTACCTCTTCGATGCGAATCCCCTTCTCGGTGCGAAGATGCACTCGCTCGACTCGCTGATCCCCCTCTGCCTTGACCGGCCAGGAGCAAGACAACTTCTCGACATCTCGCAATGATTTCCACAACGCCACCGACTGTCGAATACGAGTTTTCGATTGCAGCACTCCAAGAAGCAGTGGAATCCGATTGAAGATGGAAGCTTGCTCGACGAGCAGCACCGATGCTTGCTGCTGCCGAGCCAGTTGGGCCACCGCCAGGAGCAATGGCCCGGTTCCAGCCACCACCAGTCGCTTGCCCTTCACATCCAATCCACCCTTGATGAGCGATTGCAGTGCTCCGGCTCCGACCACTCCTGGAAGGGTCCAGCCAGGATATGGCAGGAACCGTTCTCTGGCTCCGGTGGCGATGACGATCGTGTCGCACTCGATCTCGATCGACTCTCCACTGGCGACCGAACTCGCCTGTAGCCTCCCCGGCTCTCCATCGATGATGCTGTAGCCATGAAGCCTGCGAACTCCGGCTCGTTCGGCTCGCTCGATCCAGTTGCGAGCCGCCGCTGGGATCCGATCGTGGTGAGCCCAGATCCTCCCACCCGGACCCGGAGATTCGTCGACCACCAGGACGTCTAGCCCCAGTTCTGCCGCAGCAATCGCTGAAGCCAACCCTGCCGGGCCGGCACCGACGACGACCAGATCTGCTACATCTCGTTTCGCCGCTGAGATCTCCAGAGGTGCCAGTGGAGATCGATCCAGGTCGCGTTCCGTTTCCACCTGCATCCGATCTCGAACCCGGATCAAGCAGCTTCTCACACCCCGGTGCCCGTCGACCACTGCACGACACTCGTGACAACTCCCCATCGCACACAGTGCTCCACGTCGCTCGCCTGTCGGAGATCTTCTCAGCGACACGACTCCCAGATCGAGCAAGGCGGCAGCGAGCTGGGCACCTTCCTTCACCTCGACCCACACACCATCGAGGCGAATCTTCACCTTACGATCGCCGCTCATCGATGCACGCCCGCCATCATGAGTTCGATGCGCTCCGCCGCCATTCCGGCATCGGCGATCGCTCCGGCCCGTGAGGCCAGACGGGCCACATCTAGCAGATGATCGAGATCGCGCTCGAGGTCGATACGATGGAGCAACATCGGTTGGTGCTGATGACCATTGAGCCAGGCGGTGAAGGCGAGGCCCGCCTTGTAGAGGTGGGTCGGTGCTTCAAAGACTCGCTGGCCGTAGTCTTCACATGGCTGCATCCAACGGCGATATCCAGCGAGATCTCCTGCCGCCAGATGTCTCAGTGCTCGTCCGGCAGGAACCGCGACACCATCCAGTACTCCCAGCAGGGCATGGCTAAAATCTCCATCGGGAACCTGACGAGCTCCGATGGCGATGCTCTGGGATGGGATCTTGCCATCCCCTGCGATGAGATCGCAGAAGTGATGGTCGTCCCCGGTCAGCACGATCTGCCCCCGTTCACGACAACGCTGGCGCACCTCGATCTCCAGGTCGTGATCCAGCATCGACATCTTGACCCCTCGCACCTTGTCGACATCGATGCTGAGGATCCGATCGAGGCTGTCACCAGGGAAGTAGCCCGCCAGTTCTGCCATGAACATCGGGCCGAGCCAGTGGAGGAGTACTGGTCCCTCACTCTGCTCGATGATGGAGCGGTAGATCGAGACATACTGCTGCTCGTCACACCCCCAGCGACAGAGCCAAGGCATCGGCAAGATGATCGCAATGCCACCGGCCTGCTGAATGATATGAACTTGCTCGACCACGGCATCGATCAACGTCGTGGGATCCGACACCTCGTTGCACTGGTCTGCCCCGGCTCCGGCGATGAAGCCTGTATCGAGATCGAGTTCCCCGCACTGCTCGATCAATCTTCGTGCGGCGGGCCAACCCAGTTCAAATCGCTGTGCGGTGTCCATCGCTTCTGCGATGCCAAATCCATGCGAGGCCAGGTGTTGGCGAAACGCCGTCGTCTGGTCCCAGTCCACCATCTCGATGGCATCTGCACTGCTCGATCGATGGCTGGCGTCATCCTTCAAGATGATGTGAGCCGCAGCATAGGCGACCCTGACCGGCACTGCCGCAACCGGCTCCGGCTCACTGGAGAGCAATCCATCTTCGAGCCAGATCGGGTCTCCATCAGGATTTGGCAGTTCGATTCTCATCCGGTGAGAGTCCTCCACCATCCAGGTATCGCGGTGACGGTAATCCAGATCAGGAAGACACTCAGCACCAGCGTCGCCAGCAAGATCAATCCCTGCCACAGCATCGCCTTCCTGCCCTGCGGTAGATCTGCACCGAGGTACGCCCTGGAGCGCTGCATCTTGAGGATTCCGATGTAGACCGCAGGCAGCAGGAAACCGGTCAGGATGGTGGTCGGGACCGCGATCCAGATCTTGATGTCACCCCAGAAGAAGGCACCCAGCACTCCAGGGGTCGGCAACAGACAGGCGAGACGAAACTTCGCCGATCCGACCTTCCAGCCCAATGTTTCACAGGCTGCGAAGCCGCAGCAGACCATGTGCATCGTGATGCTGCTGGTGACCATTCCCAGTAACCCCAGGTCGAACAGAATTCGTGAGGTGCTGGTGCCGAAGGTGCCGCCGAGGATCTTTGCGGCATCGACGGGCGCAAAACCCTTGCCGGGAAAGGGGATCCCATCGGCACCGAAGGTGCTCGCGGCCGCCACCACGATGAGGGTCGTCGTCAACAGATAAGGAACGAACATGCCCGCGAACAGATCGAACCTCGCCAGTGATCGGTGCTCCTTGCCCCAGCCTCTCGCCAGCAACGAGTACGGATAGAGAAAAACCATGTTGGCACCGATGGCCGCGGCCAATCCCGCCACCACGATGCTGAGAGCACCGATCGACTTCGCCTCATCCCCTCCAGGCGTATAGACTTCGCCGACGCCACCGGGAATGAAACCGGACAGGAAGGCTCCGGGATCACTGATCCCCGTCTTGACCACGACGGCGGCGAAACAGAGCACGATCAACCACACCATCACCTGCATGCTACGCTCGAACAGTTTCAACAACGCCGGTGAACGGCCATAGGTGAAGGACCAGCTGATGGCCCACGCCAGTACTAGCAACCCCCCCATCCAGCGCGAGATTCCCGTTCCACTGACGGCACCGATATCCTCGATCGCTGCCGAGGCGAGGGCGTACTGGGCGAAATGCCAGATGACACTCGACAGCACCGCTCCGGCGATGAAGGCGAAGGCGAAGAAAGGCCCGGCGTGCTCTCGGATCGCCGGCAGTGGCCGCTTTCCCGTCGAAAGGGTCTGGTGTGCGACCGCCGACAGCACCGCGACTCCCAGTAGCATCGAGAGTGGCGCCACCCACAACAGTTGATAGCCGAACGCACCCCCTGCCATCAGAGTTGCGGCTGCGGTGCCACCACCGAGGGTCAGTGAACTCTGCAGATAGCCCGGTCCGCCTCGCTTGAGAAACGCGGCCCAGCGCTTCGTGATGGGTGCAGATTCTAGCGAAGTGAGCCACTTCTTTTCCTCGGCCAGAGCAACCGGATCGGGTGGAGCCACCATCGGAAGGTCGATGGAATTCTTGGAATCGGCTTCGGGTTCACTCAATGGTTCTCCCCTTCTCTGGCGATCTGCCGGGCACTCGCCTTGACGGACTTCAGTTCCGCTGCGGCCGGGTGCGATTTGTAATGCTCATCGAGTGGAAAGCACCCGCTGATCAATCCGTTTCTCGGTGCTGTGGTGCAGTCACTGAAGGTCCGGCACACCAGTTTCTTCGGCATCGTTCGGCCATGGATGATGTCCCTCGGTAACTCGGGATAGGAGAGCATCGATCTGCCGAGGCCGACCACATCCTGGAATCCGTTACGGATCTCATGCTGCGCCACCGCCGGCAACCACTCCTGCAAATAGGTCCAGCCGGTGCCGACCAGACCGAGCTGGGGAAATGACTGTCGGACCGCTCTGGCCGCCTGAAGATGTGCGGCAACTCCCACCAGCGGATCTTCCGGCGGCGGATATCCGTCACTGGGAGGATACTGTGCCGGTCTCTGACGGTGAGGACACCAGTAGGGCGAACCGATGGTCAAGTTGAGCCATTCGATGCCCACCTCCTGCAGCAAGGTGATCAATTGCATCGGCTCGGTCCAGCTGGGGTTCTGCGGATCTGCAGGATCGAGGCCAAAGCCATGCGGGTAAGGCTCGCCCTCGGGCCAGTCCGGTTCACCCTCACCCTGTTGCGATTTCTTGAAGGGAATCACATCGGTCACCGACAGGCGTACCGCGACCCCCAGCCCCGGTGCGGCGCTGCGGACTGCTGCAATCACCTCTCTCAACAGACGACTACGACCCTCCAGATCTCCACCGTATCGACCAGGGCGCGTTCTCGCCGACAGTAACTCGTGCAACAGGTAACCGTGACACGCCTTGATATCGACGAAATCGAAACCCGCCTTCTGCGCACAGACCGCAGCCTCGACATACCTCTCAGCGATCGATTCCAGTTCACCATCGTCGAGCAACTGTTCGGCAGTGGCGGAAACTCGCTCATCGAGAATCGGATGCTGAAAGGCGATCCTTGGCGAAGGACCCGCCACGGTCGGGCGCGACCAGCGTCCGGAGTGAGTCAGTTGCAAACCTACCACTGAAGCAGTGGGTGCTTCGTTTCCGATCGCATCATGGCCGGCCGTGATCGCCTGTCGCAGCGACTCCAGTGTCCGGCAACTTCGGTCCGAATCGCGATGGAACAGTTGGTTCGGGTTGGCCCGACCATCCTCCACCACCGCAAACGCTTCACCACCCCAGATCAGGGCAGCGCCACTCTCTCCAAAGCGGCGCCAGCGCCGGAGCGTCTCTTCGGAAGGAGATCCATCGGCATGGGCGTCCCAACCCTCCATCGGATGGACGGCAAATCGGTTGGAGAGGGACCAGCCCCCCTTCTCCAGTGCGGATCCGAGTGGTCCGGGAGATTCCACCTCATCATCGAGGTCCAGCCGGCCATCGATCTCCTTCCATCGAGCACGAAAGGAGTCTGTATCCTTGAACTTGTTCGGAGATCGAATCTTCATCCCTGTTCTTTCGCTCTTCGGGAGAGTACCGAGCGACGCTGATCGCTCGCAGGTTCGATGGTGCAGCCGTAGCCATCGCAATCGAGAGATCGAATCGAGAGGTTACCGTCTTCGATGTGGAGTTCGGCTCCATCGCCGAGTGCTCGATAGAGATCTGGATGATCATTTACCAGCGAAGCCACTTCCGCTGGAGGAAGATGATCGAGACCTCTGAAGTAATGGTGACCGTTTCGCTCGACATGGTGCAATCCCAGTGCCGCCGCCGTCAACAAATCCTGATGCAACCCCCACGGTGGCAGATTGGTCAGATCCTCGCCACTGATGAAGGCGCCGCCTTCGTGATGGTCGCACAGGCCCTGATGCGCAATGGAGCGCGATACGCCCTTGCAGTTCTTGGCAGAGACCCCTCGATAGCCGATGCGTAACGCCTCGGGAAAGGCCTCCGGACCATGGTCCGCCTCGTCGATGATGACGGGGGCGAACTTTGTCAGTTCGCCGGGGCTGGCGCTCTCATCAAAGGTCAAGGAACGTGGCACCGGTTGTTCGATGCTGACCATCGCATCGATGAAGGTGGAGCCAGACCGCTTCGCTGACAACTGCTCCAGCACCTGTGCCAGTTGCGAGGGATCGGCATACTGCTCGTTCCCATCGAGGGTCACCCGGTAACCGGGGGAAGCTTCACGCTCGAGAATCCGAGCCACTTGACCCAGTCGCTCCAGATCCTGCTGCGGATCTCCGCCGACCTTCACCTTGAACCAGGCGAGGCCGTGACGATGGATATCCTCGACCAGGGTCACCGGCAGGCCATCTTCGGGAGCTCCCTCAGACGCCTCCTCCAGATCATCGAGCAAACCGACCGTGTGACGGACCGCAATCGTCGAAGGCGGAGGTGCAGGATGAAACTTCCAACCTGCTGGAATGGATGAGTGAAAGCGATCGGGCTGGATCTTGAACAGATCACACTCGAGAGCATCGATGAACGGTACCCCGACACCTCTACAGGCTGCGTCCATCATCGCTCGTTCCCAGATCGCGCACCCGAATCCTCGAGTCAGTCGATCGGCTGCCGAGACGGGAACCGACAGGACCCGGTCTTCCAGGGTTCTCCAGTAATGATCAAATACCGAGGCCTTGGTTCCATCGATTAGAATCTGCCCGGCGATCTGAATACTCTCGACCAGCGATTCGATATCAGCTTCGACCGATCGCTCGAGGTTCTTCTCGAACCAGCGAGGTACCAGTAACTCCGATGTGTAGCCGACCATCGGAGTACCATCGGATGTTTCTGCATGAAGAGTAGCCACCGCCATCGGGGCCTCGGTGAGTGTATGCACACCGAAACGAAATGGGATGCGCGTATGGCACTCCTTCAGTTCCAGTTCGATCTCAGTCACCGTGATCTGCAAGACTGTTCCTCCCTGAAATGAATTCGATTCACCTGCGGCCTGATCCTCTGGATCCCTGGCTCAACGGCTGCATCGTGCCCTTTGCTCTGCCAGGATCAAGAAGTGGTCATGACTCGAGCCGGATCCCAGGCTCGGGGATCGATGGGGCTGGTGGTTCCCTGCATCGAGTGCGCGATCAACTGGGCCGCCGCAGGAGCCTGGGTGATCCCCAGGCCCTCGAAGCCTGCAGCGATCCAGACCCCTGGCTGAGCGGGCACCGGGCCGATCAGCGGTCTCGAATCTGCGGTCGCCGCCCGAGTTCCACTCCAGCAGCGAACAATTGGCAACCTCGAGATCCCTGGCAGGAATCGATCACTTCGGGCGACAATTCGCTCCATCAGCTCCCGGTCGACCGCTCCGCCATGCCGGGGACGGCGACTCGACCCGATACACAGCTGGCCGGTAGATCTGGGCAGGATGGCGCAGGCCACTGCTTCTTCCACGACACCGTGAGCCCCCTTCTGGTATCCCGCCTCGACGACATGGTGAGTGAGAACCTGGGTTCCTCGGGCAGTGATGGCGAGTTGTCCTTCACGAGGGACGATCGGCACGGTGATCCCCGATTCATCGAGTAGGTCGAGCGCATTCAATCCTGAGGCGATCACGATGGCATCGGCTCCGATGGTGTTCCCATCGTCGAGGCGAACCACTCCCGACTCCACAGAAGAAACCCTCACCCGTGGACGAAAGCTCGCTCCCATCTGCTTTGCCTGATCCATCATCGCTGCGGCAACCACAGGAGCGTACAACACCCCATCCTCCGGCAATCGAAGACCGCCGACCAGATCCCTCGCCAGTGCTGGCTCCGCATCGTGGAAGGATTTTCCTTCGAGTAACTCGGCATGAATGCCTTCTGACTCGAGTCTCTTTGCAGAGTCTGCGAGTCCTTCGAATGCGACATCATCTTCAGCCATCCAGAGGGTACCGGTTTCGATGAAACCGTCCGCTCCAGCGATTTCTGGGCAATCGTCTCGCCAGATCGATCTTCCCAGCTTGCAAAGTTGCAATCCGGCTTCATCCCCATCATTGATGACGATGTGTCCCATTCCCGCAGCGGTTCCCCCTCGAACTCCCACCGCCTCACCCTGGTCCACCACCAGCACTTCGGCCCCGCAGCGAGCCAGTGTTCGAGCACAGCAGGCGCCGACCACTCCTGCACCGACGATCACAACCTTGAAATTTGCCATCAGCGGGCACCGCCAGCCGCTTCGATCGCCTGCCGATAAACAACGGTCGTTTCTCGGGCACAGGTTTTCCAATCAAAAGTCGTTGCATGCTTCCGGGCCAGATCCTGTCTTCTTTGGTCGTGACCCAACGCCCTCTGGAGTGCCCGGGAGATCGATATAGGATCATCGGGATCACAGACCTGAGCCTGTTCCCCCGCGATCTCGGGTGCTGCACCGGTATTGGAAACCACCACCGGCGTACCACAGGCCATCGCTTCCAGCACTGGCATTCCAAATCCCTCGTAGTGAGTGGGGTACAGCAGTGCCCGAGCCGAAGAGTAGAGGGCGGGCAATACATCGTCACCATGCCATCCGATCAGATGGATTCGACCCTTTCCTTTTCGCTCGATCAAACCGAGAATTTCATCGCCACCAAATGACGGCTCACCGGCGATCACCATCGGGATCTCCCCCAGATCTGCCGCAAGGAACCCCTCGATCATTCCGGGGATGTTTTTTCGGTTCGAGAGATCCCCAACGTAAATGACTGCCCCATAGGGAATGTTTCGAGTAGCGAGAATGCGCGCAGCTTCATCGGGCGGGATCGGCTGGAACACCGGATCGAGGCCATGATGAACCACGACAACCTTGCTCGGGTCACAATCGACACCTTCCAGGAAATCGCGTCGCGTCGTTTCACTAACAGCGATGATGCGATGACATTCACTCGCCAACGACTGGTAGGCAGCGATCTTCTTGTCCCGAAATTCCCTCGTCGAGTAGTGGAAGTCTCTCTTCTTCTGAGGAAGCAGATGCACCACGTCATGCAGCGTCGCCACTCTTGGGGATCTCCAGCGTGGAACTCTCGAATCGGTCACATGGACCACATCGGGTCGAGTCAGCGCTGGCCACCACGGTTCCTGGATCCAGAAGCTGCGGATCGTGGGGATTTTTAATCGATGTCGATGGCGGTGCAGGTGAGAACAACGAGTTCCAAGTGAAATCGTCGATCCAATCTGGTCCAGCGCACGCGCCAGTTGGGCGGTATATCTCCCGATCCCTGTGGGTCGGGGAGTGCATGCAGCAGTGGCGTCTATGGTGATGCGCACGGGACCTCCGAGAGAAGGATAGGTCAGGATCTGTTACAGGTCGATGCCATGCCGAAAGGGATCATCCGAAGGGAAGTAAAGTGTTCCCTCTCCACACAAGGAGGCCTGCCCGCGAATCGTCGGTACGATCCCCTCGTCCGCCACCACGAAGGATCCGACAAAGCGAGTCCCTAGCACCCCGATCTGGTGCCACAGATCCCCCTCCTTCAGCGTCCCTTTCTGATACTCGCACGCCATCGTGGCACTGGTGCCGGTCCCGCACGGTGAACGATCCCATTCTCGACCAGGGCAAAGAACGAACGATCGAGTCCCTTGGCCCTGCCCCGCCGGCAATGACTGATGCAATTCGATATGATCGATTCGCTCACCGTTGGATCCACGGATTCCTGCACCATCTAGTGCGTCTCGAATTCGACTGGCGGCTTCAGTCAATGCAGAGACATGTTTCGAATCCACCTCGATGCCAGGGGTCTCTGCGATGAAAAACCAGTTTCCGCCCCAGGCAATATCTCCGGTCACCGAGTTCCCGTCGCCGAGAGTCACCGTGCAATCTGCAGAAGCACGATGACTGACCACATTTTGCAGGGAAATCTCGCCATCTTCTCGCAGCTTTAAACCCACAACTCCCGCTGGAGTTTCGAGCTGGCAATCCCCCGGCTCGATGCGCCCCATGTGCCGGAGAGCTTCGACAACCCCCATCGCTCCATGGCCACACATTGCGAGAGCACCGACATTGTTGAAGAAGATCACTCCCGCATTGCAGTCCGGCAGGGAACTCTCGAGCAGTAGTGCTGCGACCATCGCCTCGTGTCCTCGTGGCTCGCGGACGATTCCCGCTCGAAGCGAGTCATGATCTCGAAGCAACACATCTCTCTGGTCGACCATACTGCCTGATCCAAGATCAGGAAAACCACCTGTGATCACACGGGTCGGTTCCCCTGCCGTGTGAGTGTCGATGTAATGAATCGGAGAGATTGCCATCGCTAGAGAACCCGTGCCACCAGTAGACCCTGACGCATCGGCAGGATGGTCCCCTGTAGCCTGGGATCTGCCGAGACCATCCGGTTGAACCGGTCGATGGCGACCCGGCTCGGCTCGCCATCGATGGCATCCGGAATCCATCCTTCTCCAGCTCCCAGTACGTTGTCAGCAACGACCAGGCCACCGCTTCTCATCAGAGGCATTCCCGCCTCCAGGTATCCCGGGTACTCGGTTTTGATCGCATCCAGAAATAACAGGTCACAACTTCCCACACCGAGTTCTTCGACCAGTCGAGGCAGCAGTTCCAATCCTTCACCGAGACGCACATCGATCCTCGATTCTCCTGCGCGCTCGATCGATTTCCGGGCAAAATCGGCATGCTCATCCGAGGCTTCGATGGTCACGATTCGACCATCTGCACCGAGGCCCTGCGCCAGTGCGAGTGCGCTCGCACCTCCGAGAGTCCCCACTTCCACAATCAGATTCGCTCCACCAGATCTCGACAACGATGCAAGCAAGGAGAGCCACCGTCCGACTCCCGCACCGACCGAAATCGCTGGAAGTCCCGCTTCCATTGAAGCTTCATGCTCTCGATCCCATCGCTCTGTATCATCGCAGAAGAGTTGATCGATGTACTGATGGGTCCGCTCCCAGCGTTGCTGGGTCATTCCTTCACTGGAAGAATCAACCATCTCTTTCACTTCTCCTTCGAATCTCAGAGAACTCGCTTCGCTTGCAAGTTCTCGTCGAGTTTGGCCAGAAATTCTTGCGTGGTCATGAAGGGAGTATCCGGCCCGACTAACAGCGCCAAATCCTTGGTCATGTGTCCAGACTCCACCGTCTCGATGCAGACATCCTCCAGGTCCAATGCGAATTGCCGGAGGTCATCGTTTCCGTCGAGCAGCGCCCGATGGGCAAACCCACGGGTCCAGGCGAAGATGCTGGCGATCGGGTTGGTCGATGTCGGATTGCCCTTCTGATGCTCTCGGTAGTGGCGGGTCACGGTCCCGTGTGCAGCCTCCGCCTCGACCGTCTTGCCGTCCGGGGTCATCAGCACGCTGGTCATCAGGCCTAGTGACCCGAATCCCTGTGCCACGGTATCCGATTGAACGTCGCCATCGTAATTCTTGCACGCCCAGACGAAGCCGCCGTTCCACTTCATGGCGCAAGCCACCATGTCATCGATAAGTCGATGCTCGTAGCTGATTCCCGCATCTTCGAAGGCGGGCTGGAACTCCTCGTCGAACACTTCCTGGAACAGATCCTTGAATCGCCCATCATAGGCTTTGAGGATGGTGTTCTTGGTCGAAAGGTATACCGGCCACTTCCGCTTCAATCCGTAGTTCATGCAAGCACGAGCGAAACCACGGATCGATTCATCGTAGTTGTACATGCCCATGGCGATCCCTGGTTGATCGAATTGCATCACCTCGTAGTTCTGGACTTCTCCCCCCTCGCTCGGGGTGAAAGTCATCGACAGCGTTCCAGCACCGGGGACCAGGAAATCTGTCGCTCGATACTGGTCACCATGTGCGTGGCGACCGATGACGATCGACTGGGTCCAGCCGGGAACCAGGCGAGGCACATTTTCACAGATGATGGGCTCGCGGAAAACGGTGCCACCGATGATGTTTCGAATAGTTCCGTTAGGAGATCGCCACATCTTTTTGAGGCTGAACTCCTCCACCCTCTGTTCATCCGGCGTGATGGTGGCGCACTTGACTCCAACGCCGTACTTGAGAATCGCATTGGCAGCATCGATGGTGATCTGGTCGTCGGTCTGATCGCGGCTTTCCACTCCCAGATCGAAGTACTTGAGGTCGACATCGACATAGGGAAGGATCAGACGTTCCTTGATGAACTGCCATATGATGCGAGTCATCTCGTCCCCATCGAGTTCGACGACGGGGTTCTCCACCTTGATCTTTTCCACTGAACGCTCCTGACAACCCGGATCATCCGGGGAGTGGCTAGTTTTGATTCTCCAGATGCTCCGATTCTAGGATCTGGCTGGAGCCGGGGAAAGCGGACCCGGACGGTATCCTACTTCTGGCACCCCGAGCAGAAAAAGAGCGATCGCTGGCCCTTCACGACCCGGCGGATCAAGCCTTCACAGCGGCTACAGGCCTCTCCCGCTCTCCCATACACCTCGAAGTGATGCTGGAAATATCCCGGTTCTCCATCCGGCTGGACATAGTCATTCAAGGTGGTGCCCCCCTGGATCACGGCCCGCGAAAGTACATCCTGGATCGATTCACCCAGCCGCTGGTATCGCTGGAGAGAAATGCGTCCGCAGCGGCGATCGGGACGGATCCCTGCCTGCCACGCCGCCTCATTGGCATAGATGTTACCGACACCTGCGACCACCTTCGGATCGAGCAGGAAGTCCCTCAATCGAAGATTTCTTCCACGCGAGCGGTCAAAGAGGATCTCTCCCAACTGCTCCTGTTCGAGCGGCTCCGGTCCAAGATCCCTCAGTAACGGGTGCTGGCTCGGATCATCTCCCGCCCAGGTCACCAATCCAAATCGACGGGGATCGTGATAGCGCAACTGTCGACCACCCTCGAGAAACCAGATGACATGATCATGAGTCCGCTGTTGCTCCTCCTCGGCGACGATTCTCAAGCTTCCGGACATCCCGAGATGGATCAACAATTCGCCCGCGGTGGTTTCCAGCAGCAGGTACTTGGCGCGTCGCTTCGTCTCCTGAAAGGTGGATCCTCGTAATCTCTCATCGAGATCCCCCGGAACCTGCTGGCGCAGGCGAGAGTTGCGAACCACCACTTCCTCGATGCGGCAGCCACGGATCTGCTCGGCAATCCCCCGGCGGGTCGTCTCCACCTCAGGCAGTTCTGGCACGAGAATCGCCCCTTTCTGGAGATCCCGACAATTCATGAACAAATTTCCTCAGTCGCCTCGGGAGTGGCTCAATCGGTAGCATGACCATGATTGGAGTGGTTTCCACCCTTCGAAATCTGCCCTCCAGCGAAAAAGAGGGGTTGAAACCGAAGCCCATTGCCGTGTACCCGTTAACCACAACACCCTCTGCCGTGCGCCCGGCAGTGGAGAGAGGCCGATAACATCATGCCTAAACGGCTCGTGATCGTGGAATCTCCGACCAAGGCCAAGACCATCGAGAAGTATCTCGGTGAAGATTACGTGGTCGAGGCCAGCGTCGGTCACATTCGCGATCTCCCTCAGAAAGCCAGTCAGGTTCCAGCAGAACTGAAGGACAACCAGGTGGTCACCGGCATCACCAAGGATTTCGAAGCGATCTACATCCTCGACGAGGACAAGAGATCGACCGTCAATGCAATTCGAAAGCAGATGAAATTGGCGGATGAATTATATCTCGCCACCGACGCAGACCGCGAGGGAGAGGCGATCTCCTGGCATCTACTCGAGGTCCTCAAGCCTCCCAAGAGTATGCCGATCAAACGTCTTCGCCTCGGTCAAATCACAAAAAGTGCGCTGCAGAAGGCCATCTCCGAGCCAGAGGAACTGGACACCCAACTGGTCGAAGCACAGGAAGCCAGAAGGCTGGTCGACCGATTGTATGGTTACCCCGTGTCGAATCTGTTGTGGCGCAAGGTGGCTCAGGGCTTGTCTGCAGGTCGCGTTCAAACCGTGGCGATTCGTCTGCTGGTCGACAGAGAAAAGGAGAGACTGCTCTTCGTCCCGGCAGTTTTCTGGGATCTCGATGCGGTCTTCAGAACTGGATCCGATGAGACCATCGAAACCAAGTTGCTCGGACTCGGCGGCCAGCCTGTGGCGCAGAGCAAGGATTTCGGCGACGACGGCCAGTTGAAGAAGGAATCCGCAGGTTGTCGGGTGCTCGATGGGCCCGAGGCCGAGGCCTTACGTGATCGATTCAACTCCTCTACCTTTTCCATCTCGTCACTCGAAGAGAAGCACTACTCTCGTAAACCACCGATACCTTTCATCACCAGTGGACTCCAGCAAGAAGCGAGTAATCGGCTCGGATATTCCCCTTCCCGGACGATGCGCTCGGCTAGCGCGCTGTTTCAGAAGGGCTTCATCACCTACGTCCGCACCGACAACTACGTGCTCGCCCCTGAAGCGATGCAATCGATCGAGAACCTGATCCAGCAGCGCTTCGGGGCGAATGAACATGCACCAAGGAACTTCCATTCCCTTTCGGAGGGTGCCGGCGGTGAACATGAACCGATTCGCCCGGCTGACTTCGTCGATCCTGAAGAAGTTGCGAAAAAGGTCGGTGAGGATGAGAGGCGCCTCTACGACCTGATCTGGAAGCGAACCGTGGCTACCCAGATGAAACCGGCGACCGGCCGAACCGTCATCGTCGAGGTCGAGGAAGAGCATGCCGATGCGGCACGCTATCAGGCGAGAGGCACCGTGATCGACAATCCGGGATTCCTCAAGGTCGATCCCGCTGGCACCAAGGAGACCATCCTCCCCTCGGTGACTGTGGGTGATCGTGTCGAGGTAGCAGAACTGAATCCAGAGGAGCACCGAACCCAGCCGATTGGACGCTACACCGAGGCGGGGTTGATCAAGGAGATGGAAAAACGCGGCATCGGTCGCCCCAGTACCTATGCCGCGATCATCGACAGGATCCAGTCTGCGGCCTACTCCTTTCGCAAGAACAAGGCACTGGTCCCGACCTGGACCGCCTTTGCCGTGGTGCGCTTGATGGAGGAGCACTTCGCTCACATCGTCGAATACAGTTTCACCAAACAGATGGAAGACGACCTCGACCAGATCGCCAGGGGAGAGCGAAATGGTCAGCAGTACCTGAAAGCCTTCTGGTCTGGCAATGGATCGAAAGGACTCGAAGGACTCCTCGAGGCCGGCCTCGAAACCATCGACCCTTCCCAGATCTGCCGCTTCCCGATGCCCTTCGGAGCCGGAGATCCATGGAAGTTCCGTGACCTGGAAGTCATTCTCCGGGTCGGTCGATACGGCCCCTACCTCGAAGCAGGCGAGGTGCGAGGCAACATTCCCGAGGAACTGTGCCCCGATGATCTCGACCTCAACAAGATGAGCGAGATCATGGAAGCGGGAGCTCGCAAGGATGAACCGATCGGGCAGTGCAGTGCCACCGGTAAGCCGATCTTCATCAAGAGCGGCCGCTTCGGCCCTTATATCCAGCGCGGAGATTCCGAGTCGGAAGAGAAACCCGAGTTTGCTTCGCTCTTGAAGGACATGGAGCCGCAAAATGTCACCACCGAGATTGCGATTCAACTGCTGCAGTTGAAAGAGGGTCGTATCTGTGGCACCTCCGCCGAAGGTGAAGAAATTCGAGTCTTCAATGGTCGCTACGGTCTCTATATCAAGTCGGCTAAAGAAACTCGTAGTCTTGCCGAGGGAGATGATCCATTCACCGTAGATGAAGAGCGCTGCCGGGCGTTGCTGGCACAGCCGAAGCAACGAGGCCGAGCAGCAGCCAAACCGCCGATCCAGACCTTCGAGAACGTCATCGAGCTCGAAGGGGCCACCATCATGATCAAGGACGGACGCTTCGGTCCGTATGCCACCGATGGCGAGACCAATGCAACTCTCGCCAAGGATCAGGATCCACAGAAGATCTCCTCCTCCGAGGCAGCCCAACGCATCCTCGACAAGCGCGAGCGGGATGCCAAGAAGGGCAAGAAGACCAAGAAGAAAACCGCAAAGAAAAAGACCGCCAAGAAGAAGACCGCCAAGAAGAAGACTGCGAAGAAAGCTACGAAGAAGACCACAAAGAAGAAGACTGCGAAGAAGAAGACTGCGAAGAAGACCACAAAGAAGAATAGCAGCGAGTGAGAGGGGCCCTGGCCACCCCACTGCTCTTGGGCCTCGGGTTGGGGTCGCTCCTGGGATGTTCTGGGGGGCCCAACAAAGCCACCGAAGCACCGATCCCCACCTCCCCCATCGAGATGCAATGGAACGAATCCAGGGATCAATTGGTGATCCGCACTGAAGAGGGTCCCATCTCGACCTTGAGACTCGATCAGTCGCGTCCCTGTCTTTTTCCGCTCCATTCACCCTCGGGCTCGATGGTTCTCCGTCGCCATCCGATCGAACCCGCTGCCAGTGGCGAGCAGCAAGATCATCCGCATCACGCCGGAGTTTGGATCGCCCATGGATCCATCGATGGACACGATTTCTGGCATGGACAAGAGACCCGGCAGGTCCCCCGTGATTGGTCATCCTTCCTGCTCGACGATGGTCAAATCCTGGTGGCCTCAGGCAAACTGGACTGGATGGCTGGGGATAAAAAAGTCATCGAGGAAATACGCACTTACGACATTCGAGTGGAGGAGCACCTCCACCGGATTGAAATCTGGAGCCTATGGAAACCCGGTGGTGAAGAGGCCGTCAGAATCGGAGATACGAAGGAGGGCACCTTTGCCCTTCGACTCGCCCCGACCCTGCGTGTCGACGGACCTGTAGCCGCCGGAACTAGTTTCAATTCGAACGGGCAGTCGTGCGGCCAGATCTGGGGAAAACGTGCTCGCTGGATTGCCTAC
>Ga0302119_10000023_pt1 | contig 48730 bp, 40 predicted proteins | sample AG5_Tmax_MG_FD_203114 | JGI IMG/M metagenome (GOLD analysis project Ga0302119, IMG submission 203114) | Marine microbial communities from Western Arctic Ocean, Canada - AG5_Tmax | ecosystem: Environmental > Aquatic > Marine > Oceanic | place: Canada: Western Arctic Ocean | collected 2017-10-01 | reverse complement strand
TACCTTCGGTCTTAATCCCTTCATCAAAGGGCTGAGAAACAGCCGCTTCGACACAGCGTATATTGTACTCAGGTGCTAAAAACCCGCGCGTTTTACGCGCTATCATTTTTCGTACTGTTGAAAACACTTCTGGATTAGCAGCGGCACTTTGCAATTTCTCTTGATTGTCGCGCACTCTTGGATGTGGAGTATCTAAAGCGGCCTTACTAAGGGCAAACGCAACAGCATCTGCACGTAAATCGTCACCGACAATCATATCGATCAGACCTGTCTCAAGAGCCTCGGTAGCGCCAATAGGCGCCCCGGAGGTCACCATTGACAAGGCTTTTTCTACCCCAATAATACGCGGTAATCTTTGAGTGCCACCAGCTCCTGGCAGCAGGCCAAGATGCACTTCAGGCAATCCAAATTTTGCACCAGACACCGCCACTCTATAATTACAGCAAAGCGTTGTCTCAAGGCCTCCGCCCAACGCAGTCCCGTGAACCGCCGCGACTATTGGCTTAGTTGATTCATCTAAAAGGGAGAGAACGGCTGGAAGATGAGGCTCTTTAGGCGTACTGCCGAATTCACTAATGTCCGCTCCAGCAATAAATGTTCGTCCTTCACAGAAAATAACCACGCCAATAACCGAGTCATCATCTAAAGCTTTTTTAACGCCATTATAAATCCCTTCGCGGACAGCATGACTCAAGGCATTAACCGGCGGGTTATTTACCGTAATTACTGCAATTCCTTGCTCAACGTCAAAATCTACTCTATCGGTCATTGCTACCATTTAACTTTCTCCTTGATGGTTATTATTTTATGAATGAATACTAATGCAATGTCCACTCGGACTCCATAGCCCGATAACGAACATCTATTGAGCTAATAAGTTCTGAATTTCGCGTTCAAACAGCCACAGCCTGTCCTGTCCCCAGAGCGCAAGAACAATATTTTTATCTGCATCTAATAGCCTAAAACTCGGTGCACCCCACAAACCGCTGTCGTACATTGCCAAGCGATTATCTTCCAGTGCATCTTGCCATCCATCCTGACCAACAATTTGCTTAGCTGATGCCCAATCTAGCCCGGCATTTTCAACCACCAGCCTTAAACCACGGTCATTATTTGTATTGATACCTTGCGCAAAAGCCGCACTAAAAAAACTCGACAGCAAGGCATTACCCTTGCCCTGACTGCAGGCCCAGGGATAAAGTGAGTAACAGCGGCGTGTTGGCTCGCCAATAGGATCATAAAAGTCACCATAGGGAACATTAGAGGCGCGCGCCTCTCTTGCAGCATCACTAAAAATATAGACACCCTTTTCTCTGGTTGCGGAAACACCCCGCATCACCATTGGCAGTATCGGCCGCACATTTAGGGTAACCCCTGTGGTTTCTGCCAGTGCCAAGACTCGGTCAAAAACAATGGCCGTGTAAGGACTCCTGACTGACGCAAATAGCTCTAAGGTCAGACTCCCATTATCCCGCAGCTTCCCTACACTTACTTCCTGCTTGGGCATGATTTGCGGCGTATCTGGTTTCCTATCCGCACCCAAAGCGTGAAGACGCTGTTCTAGATGATAAAGGCGGTCAACACCCCAATACCATTCACCGCCATAGTAAAACATGGCGCCAGAATAATGCTTGAGCGAACCTCGTCGTGCATTACCTGATTCGTGCTTAGCCTTAACTTCACTGTCTGTTGTCGACCCAAACTGCTCCCCTAGCGCTTGGAGCACAGTCTCACTGCCTGACCAAAGCGCGTTGCCAACGGTGGCCGCGTGAGTGACAAAATCTTGGCTACTGAAGCCAGCGAGGATCGATTTGGTCATCTCGAGAAGTTTAGCTCCTGGAGCGTCACGATTTTCGGGAAAGACTAACCCATAGTGAGGTGCGATTTTTGAGGCATCATATCGAGAAAGATCAAGCAAAAGGTCGGGCTCAGGTGCATTTTCACAAATGGGCCCGCTCACTAAATGACATTGTAAGTCGATGTTATACCTTTCGGCTAAGGCTCCAAGTGCTTGCGCGGCCAGATGGCTGTAACCATCATCGACCTGATGGAAGTATTCTACAACGTGAGGCTGATTATTGGCTTGCCTGTGTTTCTCTGCTTTTATACGCTTTTTCTCTAAACGTTTAGTAGACACAACTTGGCTCATAACCATTGAGGTTAACCAGCGCAAAAGTGCACTCGGATCCATGGTCGCCGCACCGCCCTGCTCTTTAAACTGTTCACTCATATAATCACCGCAACTTAAGGTCCAATATAGCCTAACTCAGCAAAACCTCACAACCTGTTCCTGCCAACAGGACATCAACTCTCGTTTTATCTCCTGCACTCAAGAGCTGATACTTACTATTAATCCACTTTAAACATTTACCTTGGTAGGCAAATGTTTGCTGACTCCACAAACTGCCATCGATGGCGGCTTGCCATGTCTTATCTCCCTTATCAAGGGCTGTGGCGTTGGCCAATAGAGCCGGCGCATAGACCCTGCCTACCTCATTCAACAGCGCAGTTAAACTTTGCGGTGCCTGCTCCAAAGTATTCCAAGCATCAGCAGTCGGATCAAGCCCACACTGGTCTTCCATCAAGCCAGTCCATGCCACCACGCGAGGAGCGATGTCATGTGCGATAGCTCGAGAAGTCGGATCGAAACCTACTAACTGCGTGAGCTGCCCATACAGCGCGAAATCGCAGGCACCAGGACGATGCCCCAGCATAAAAGGTTGCTGCTCAAGATGGGATTCCATCACCGATAGAAACCGTCTATAACTCGCATCAATAAGAGGCGCTGTAACCTCGCTTGAACCCACAACATGGAGACGACTCACCTGCCTCTCCGTTACGAAGGGTTTAAATTGCTTAAATATCTCGGCGGGCATATCAATCTTCTGAAAGAGTGGCAGCAATGTACCGGCATTGTCAGCATCCTCTGCTGAGGCCCATCGGTAGTGGAACATATATTTAGTGCACCACTCATCAGCAAAATCTTCTAGTAAGTAATCGATGAAAGCCAGCGCAGGATCTGCAGGAATCACTCTCCGCTCAGTGAACTCAGCATCAAGGCGGCGAATAATGGGCGTAGAATCGCAAACAGCTTTTATCTCTCCAGCCTCATCTAGCATTAAGCAGGTCGGTAATAAGGCCACTTTTGGCAATGCTATTTTCATTCGCGTTAGAACAGCCACTGGGTCATCCCAAATAATTCGATACTTCAAGTGGCGATATCGGAGTAATGCAACCATTTTACGGGTGTATGGCGAGGGAACTGCGCCAATAAGAGTAAGAGTTTTGTCGTGGGACATAAAAGGGTTTCTCCGCCTGATTTAAGTGACGCTAGCATGACTTTTCAATATATTGACATACATACTGCCACCATGTCATCCTTATCTCAATATATTAACCCTACAAGAGAAAAGTATGACTATTAAAAAAACCTACATTTTCCTGTCACTGCTCGTCTTAATCGCTGCTTTGGGTTACGTTAATCGTTCTGCAATAATCATAAAAGTTCTTCCCAATGCTGTAACAAAGGTGATGGCGGGCGATAAAATTGCCGATCTCGGTGATGGCATGCACGTTGCCCTGTGTGGCGCCGGTGGTCCAATGCCAAGTAGCACTCGCTCAGGACCCTGTGTCGCGGTTATTGCGAACAACAAAATGTTTGTAGTCGATGCCGGCAGCGGCGGTTCACGTAATTTAGGTAGAATGGGGTTCAGCACAGGAAGCATAGAAGGCGTGTTCCTGACACATTTCCACTCAGATCACATCGATGGACTGGGTGAGCTATCCATGACTAGATGGGTAACAGGTACGCACAGAGAGGCTTTACCTGTATTCGGCCCAACGGGTTTAGAGTCAGTTGTTGAGGGTTTTAACCACGCCTACGGACAGGATGCGGTCTATCGTCATGCCCATCATGGCGATTCAGTGGCTGCACTCAGCGGTAATGGTATGTCTGCTAAAAGTTTCGACGTGCCCAAAGACGGAACAAAGGTGACCGTGTATGACCAAGGCGGTGTTACCGTAGAGATGTTCTCTGTCGACCATAAGCCTATATCTCCTGCCGTTGGCTACCTTTTTACCTATAAAGGGAGAACTGCATTAATCTCAGGCGACACGACAAAGAATACAAATGTTGAGCTATTTTCAAAAAATATTGATTTATTGGTACACGAGGCTCTTTCACCTGAGCTTTTGACAATAATGAGTGAATCAGCCGGCGCTGCAGGAAATTCATCCACAAGTAAGATTTTTCACGATGTCCTTGATTATCATACAAGCCCTCTCGAGGCAGCTGAAATTGCCCGTGACGCCCGAGCTCAGCACCTGCTTTATTATCATATTGTGCCACCCCTGGATATTCCTGGTCTTGAGACCTTATGGCTACAAGGCGTCGAAGAGATCTTTGCCAATTACACACTTGGGGAAGATGGCACCCTCATATCGCTCCCGGCTAATTCAAAAGAGATAATTAATGTTAAATCTGGGATATAACTATAAACCATTGTTTTTTATATTATAATATGCATCTAATATGTACTATTTTAGGTTTTCTGGTGATTGTTTAAACACCGTAAATATGACAAAATAGATTGAAGAACTTCCTAAAGTGATATTGACAAACTATTTTAAAGGCTTATTACATGACGCAATCCAAAGAGACTAATCCAGTTGCTCACGAAAAGCCGGACGGAAGACTGCTGCGCAGCGAGCGTAGTCGTCACTTAATTATTGAGGCCATCATCGAGCTGGTCGACGAAGGTTTTCTAATACCAACTGCGCAACAGGTCGCGGAGCGCGCGGGAGTTGGTATTCGCTCTGTGTTCAGGCACTTTGACGACATGGATAGCATCTTCGAAACCGCCAATAACATCATCTTTGAAAGCGTGAAACCTCTCTTTGTGGGCGGTGATCGTTCCGGCACGCTTGAGGTCAGAATCTTACATGCCACAGAGCAACTCACTACCGGCTATGAATCAACAAGGAATTTCTTTCTGTCGGGGAAAGTCCGCATGTGGAACACCCCAATAGTACAAAAAAATTATCACCTTAATCAGCGCCGTCTGCAAAAAGAGCTAGAAGATTGGATTCCTGAAATTCTCGAATTAACAGAGCAAGGCAAACAGAGCGCCTACGCCTTAGCCTCCTTCGATTATTGGCACCACCTGAGTGATCTGCAGGATGTTTCTAAAAAGGATTGTATCGATATTATTTCAAAACAAATAAGCCAATTGTTCCCATGATTTAAAGGAGGCAACTCGCAGCCTTACTAAGTAATGTCCCGTATTTAATGACCGGCGATTCTCAAACAAAACCACACCCGCCTTTTCTAGTGTGATATAAAACTATTAGTCAGATGCTTTAATGGTAGGAGAAACCAAATGACAAAAACGGTAGAGTTTTACTTTGATGTGGGAAGCCCTACAGCCTATCTGGCGCATAAACGCCTGCAGCAACTGAAACAACAATATGGCTGTATAATTGATTACCACCCCGTTCTTCTCGGCGGCTTATTCAAAGCATCTGGCAATAGCTCGCCCGTCATGGTTCCTGCGAAGGGGCGTTATATGATGATGGATGACCTTCCCCGATTTGCTAAGCTATATGATGTTCCACTAAACAATAACCCTCATTTCCCTATCAATACACTAAATCTAATGAGAGGCGCTGTGGCTGCGCTAGACAGCGGGTATTTTGAAACCTACATTGGTGCGGTTTTTAATGCCATATGGGTCGACAGCAAGAATATGGGGGATATGGATACTGTTATTGAAGTGCTCTCTAATGCGGGCTTAAACGCCTCCGCAATCTTGAAGTCGACTCAGGATGCCGAGGTAAAAGGAAAGCTTATCAGCAACACCGAGGGCGCTGTTGAGAGGGGTTTATTTGGCGCTCCGACGATGTTTGTTGACGGAGAAATGTTTTTTGGCCAAGACAGGCTGCAATTTGTAGAAGCTGCATTGCAACAAAAAGACAACTAAAGCTATGGGCCTCCAAAATAATAATAACATTTTAAAGGAAAGTTACATGAGACCGTTTTCTCTCTTTGCCTTAACCTTAGCGCTTAGCACCAGCGTTATTGCCACTCAGACACCACAAACAGTCAATCAACAAGCTATCGTCGAGCCCGGTGGTGAATGGTTGAGCTATGGCCGGACCTATCGGGAGCAACGCTTTAGCCCTCTGGATAACATAAATCGCGATAATATTGGCGAACTGGATTTAGCCTGGTCGTTTAAGTTTGATACCGCACGGGGCATGGAAGCAACACCCATAGTTAACAATGGTGTCATATACGTGAGTACTGGCTGGAGTCATGTTCACGCGCTGGATGCGCGAACGGGACAAGAACTATGGCATTACGACGCTAAAGTACCCAAAGCACAGTTAGCCAAGACATGTTGCGGCCCGGTCAACCGTGGTGTTGCCATATGGCAAGACAACGCGAACACCCCTCTGCAAGTCTTTTTTGGCGCTCTAGACGGACGGTTAATTGCCTTGGATGCAAAGACCGGCGAAGAAAACTGGTCTATTCAAAGCACCCCAACTGACGGTAATTATAGTGTTACCGGTGCCCCACGTATTGTTAAGGGCATGGTTATTATCGGCAACGGTGGTGCTGAACTAGGCGTGCGCGGCTACGTTAGTGCCTATGACGTTAATACCGGCGAGATGAAGTGGCGCTTCTACACAGTGCCTGGTGACCGCAATAAACCTCAAGAGAGCCCTGCCCTGGAGGCAGCGCTTGAAACCTGGAGCGGTGATGAATGGTATAATCTTGGTGGCGGTGGAGGCACTGCGTGGGACTCATTGGTTTTTGATCCAGAGTTAGACTTACTCTACATCGGCACCGGTAATGGGTCGCCCTGGAATCGAGATCTACGCAGCCCTGGCGGTGGCGACAACCTCTATCTAAGCTCCATAGTCGCGCTGCGCCCGGATACGGGTGAGTATGTCTGGCATTATCAAGTGACGCCTGCAGATAACTGGGATTACACTGCAACACAGCAGTTAGTATTAGCAGAATTAGAGATAAATGGTGAGCCGCGCTCAGTGATTATGCAGGCACCAAAAAATGGCTTCTTTTATGTTTTAGATCGTAAAACGGGAGAGCTACTGTCAGCCGAGAAGTTTGCTAAGGCCACCTGGGCCACACATGTCGACATGGGAACAGGCCGACCTGTGGAGAGTAAATTTGCTGACTACCAAAAGAATGGCGGCAGCTACATTTGGCCCTCTCCCTATGGCGCTCATAACTGGCAACCTATGTCGTATAGCGCCAAAACCGGTCTTATGTATATTCCAGCGCAGAACATTCCTGCTTACTTTAGCGCCGTGGAAGAAGTCATGTACCGAGTGAATCGCTGGAATACGGGGGTGGATTTGAATACTAATCGTGACCCAAAAAGCTGGGTTGCAGCCAGAGCATCTATGGACGCGCTAATTTATGGTGAGTTAGTGGCCTGGGACCCTATTAAGAAACAACGGGCCTGGCAGGTACAGCACGCTAAACCATCTAATGGAGGCATTTTAAGTACCGCAGGAGATCTGGTTTTTCAAGGGACCTGGGATGGTACCTTTGCCGCTTATGATGCCTATGACGGTGAAAAACTTTGGCAATATAAGTCTGACAGCGCTGTTCTTGCAGGCCCAATGACGTTTGAGCTTGATGGCGAGCAATATGTCGCAGTTGCGCAAGGCAGCGGAGGAACCGTCATGATAACCGTTGGCGATGAACTGCAGCGCAACAAGACCAACCAAAATAAACTCCTGGTATTCAAAAAGGGGCAGTTTAATCAAACAAACCCAGTGGCTAATGAGGAACTAACGACCATTAGAGCGCTTGGTCACGCCGCTAATACAGACCCTAATTTGATCAAGCTGGGCGAGTCGATCTACCACAACAACTGCGCCTCCTGTCATGGCATTAATGCCTTAAGCAACTACGTTGTGCCAAACCTTCGGTATATGAGCGAACAAACTCACAGTGATTTCGCATCAATAGTCATTGGTGGCGCACGTACCCACAAAGGAATGATCGGTTTTTACGAGACACTTGGAGTGGATGATGTCGACGCTATACATGCCTATCTAGATGACAAACAGCAGAACTTGCCTGACCGGCTTGAGCTTACTTTTTTACAAAAAATTGAGTATTGGTTTAACTTCTGGATGGCCAAACTAGGAGCAATGTTCCCAGAACTTTTAAATGCGACTCGCTCTTTCATAATGTAGTGACGTAAAAAAACCTGGCTAGCGTTATCTACTAGTCAGGTTTTTTTACGTCAACAATATGCTACAGCATTAACTCGCCACTTTTAGCGTGCGTCCTGACTATCTCAGGGCAAGTAAAGCGCTCGCCATAGTTGTCGGCAAGCTCATCACAGCGAGCCGCGAACTTATTAAACCCATAGGTGTTTACGTACTGAATCAGTCCCCCGGTATGAGCTGGCGCGCCAATCCCCATAATCGAGCCGATATTGCCATCTGCAACCGATCTCAAAACCCCAGTTTCAAGGCATTTAAGCGCCTCAATCACTTGACGGAACATTAACCGATCCTTTATATCTTCGTCAGACACACAGGTAGCTTCTTTGTAGTACAGGTCATATAACCCGGGCCAGATATTCTTTGATCCATCAGCATGGTATTCATAGTATCCGCCACCGTGATGACGGCCACCACGGCCATTATCAGTAATCATATCTTTGATCACACGGCGAGTAACATCTCCGTTACCCCATTTGTCCTCAACACCCATATCTGCCCAGGTTTCTCCAGCCTTACGAGCCAGTTCCAAGCTAGTCTCGTCGCCGACCTGTAGAGGCCCCACGGGCATCCCTATAGCCTTACCCATATTATCAATTTTGACTGGATGAACGCCCTCGGTGAGAAGCTGTAAACCCTCATCCAGATAGGTACCAAAGGTTCGTGAGGTAAAGAAACCCAGAGAATCATTAACCACAATAGGCGTTTTACGAATCTGCTGCGTAAAATCAAACGCCTTAGCCAAGGCCTCATCACTGGTCTTATCACCCACAATAATCTCAATAAGCGGCATTTTGTCCACCGGGGAGAAGAAGTGGATGCCGACGAAGTTCTCTGGCCTTACAGCCGCTTCTGACAGCTTAGTAATGGGCAGCGTTGAGGTGTTTGAACCCCAAAAGCCATCTTCTGACAGGTACTGCTCAGTATTAGCGATAATCTTATTTTTTAGCTCAACATTCTCAAAGACAGCTTCTATTATTAGATCACAGCCCCTTAAGTCCTCATCTTGGGCCGTGGGTGTAATAAGCTTTAACAAAGCATCTGCCTGCGACTGAAACATCTTTCCACGTTTCACCGCTTTGTTCACTAAGGTTTCGGAATAAGCCTTGCCCTTGTTCGCAGCTTCTTGAGTCATATCCTTTAATACCACCTCAATGCCCGCCTTGGCAGAAACATAGGCAATACCCTGGCCCATCATACCTGCACCCAAAATACCAACCTTACGTGTGGGACTCTTTTCAACTCCCTTCGGCCGACTGGCACCTGCGTTAATCTTACCCAACTGGAAGAAGAAAGCTGTAATCATGTTTTTTGCCACTGGCCCAGTAACAATCTTGATAAACTCACGACCTTCGATGCGCAACATAGTATCGATATCGAACATAGTAGACTGGAAGGCAATGTCCATCGCGGCGGTCATTTGCGGCATTAAACCGTGAGTTTGTTTATGCAACATAGTTGGCGCCATACCGGCAAACTGTGCGTTACGCGGCGAATTAATGGCCCCACCAGGGATCTTAAACCCCTTCTTGTCCCACGGCTGGTCACAATGATCTTGATTTTCAAGAATCCACGCTTTAGCACTCGGTATAAGATCATCAATTGAATCAACTAATTGATCGATCAGGCCACCGGCTAATGCCTTTTCCGGCGTTAGTCGCTGACTTTTCAATATAATGTCTAATGACTTTTCCACACCAATCAATTTGGTTAAGCGAACCACACCTCCACCAGCGGGGTAAACGCCTATCGCGCACTCAGGAAGACCGATCTGTACGGATTTATGGTTGTAGGCAATACGGTGGTTACAGGCAAGTGATAGCTCATAACCACCGCCTAAGGCGGCACCATTAATGGCAGCAACAACCGGAACAGGAAGTTTTTCTAACCGCCTAAAATGTCCCTTAATAAGCTCTCCATTAGTAAACAGAGCCTCGCCATCACTAGCATCAATTAACACTAACTCGTTAAGATCGGCACCAGCAAAGAACACCTTTTTCGCCGAGGCAAATACGACACCCGACAAACCTTCCTCAGCCTCTAAGCGATCCACTGTTTGGTCCATGGCGCCGGTGTATTCCGCATTGATCGCATTGACAGGTCCAGTCATATCCATTGTCACAGTGACAATACCCTGCTCGTCCTTTTCGTACTTAAAAACACTCATTATCTGAACCCTTTAAAATTCTGTAGTCATCATCTTTGGCGACACGTGATCGATCACACGCGCTCTATAATGCAGGAAATTCCCATACCACCGCCCACGCAAAGCGACAACATGGCTCGCTTAAGTTGCCGGCGCTCTAGCTCGTCCAGCATAGTGCTGACCAGCATCGCACCTGTTGCACCTAGTGGATGTCCCATTGCGATAGACCCACCATTCACATTAGTAATTGAATGATCAATATCTAAGTCTTTCATGTACCGCAAGGCAACTGATGCAAATGCTTCGTTGATTTCCCAAAGGTCGATATCTTTAGGTGTTAAGCCTGCCGTTTTTAGACATTTGAGTGCGGCCGGCCCAGGACCTGCGAGCATAATGACGGGGTCTGACGCGAGTATAGATCCAGCGACAATCCGGCCCCGAGGTGTTAAATTAAGGTCTTTACCGGCCTGCGCTGAACCGATCAGTACAGCGCTCGCACCGTCTACAATGCCTGACGAATTACCTGGAGTATGTACGTGAGATATCTTCTCTAAAATATTGTATTTCCTAAGTATAATTTCATCAAACGCCATATTTCCCATCATTTCGAAAGAGGCTCTCAATCCACCCAATATCTCCATAGTGGTCTCTGGCTTGATGAAGTCATCACGCTCTAGAATCATGAAACCATTTTTGTCTTTTACAGGAACAACAGAGCCATCAAAGTAACCGCTATCTCGAGCATGAGTTGCACGACGTTGAGACTCCACGGCATAACTATCAACATCCTCGCGAGTGTAGCCATCAATAGTCGCAATAGTATCGGCGCCAATACCCTGAGGAACGAAACTCTCTTGAATAGCAAAGGCCGCATCACCCATCATTGCGCCGCCATCAGACCCCATTGGGACCCGTGACATACACTCTACGCCACCGGCGACAACCAATTGCTCCCAACCTGACGCGACTTTTTGCGCGCCGGTGTTCACAGCCTCTAAACCAGAAGCACAGAATCTATTAAGCTGGACGCCAGCAACAGATTCATGCCAACCCGCATTTTGTACGATCATCTTGGCAATATCGCTGCCTTGCTCACCCACCGGCGACACACATCCCATGACAACATCATCGACATAGGAAGTATCCAGATCATTACGCTCTTGCAATGCACGCAGTACAACTGCGCCCAGGTCTATTGGCTTCACTTCATGGAGTGTCCCACCTGGCTTGCCTTTACTGCGCGGGGTTCGCACAGCATCATAAATATATGCGGTATTACTCATAACATCCTCTCTGGGTAGATTACTAAAAAGTCATAGGTACCGTATCGATCAGGTCCCGGTATATTTAGGCGGTCTCTTCTCACCAAACGCCCGCATAGATTCTTGTAAATCATCGGATTTCAAGCTGGTCATCAGGGTAAACATGCCATTCATGAGCAAACTTTGCTCTGTCGTCAATGTCTCACTCTGCTGGAGTATGAATTTAGTGCCACGAACAGCCATAGGGGGATTTGCCGCTATCTCATTAGCCAACGCCATTCCTGCGGCATAAGTCGCCTCAAAAGACTCATAAACGTCATTTACCAATCCAATCTTTTCTGCACGAGCGGCATTAATGTCTTTAGCGCTATAGGCTAGCTCTGCCACGTGACCCGCGTTTAGTATTTTAGGTAATCGCTGCAACGTACCTACGTCCGCGACCAAGCCAATCCGAGTCTCACGTACACTAAAATTACTGCCCGCTGCGGCGATTCTAATATCACATGCAGTGATCATATCAATCCCCGCCCCCAAGCAGTGGCCATGGATCACTGCGATGACGGGCAACGCGCATTTAGCAAGGGATGATATAGCATCTTGAAACTGGCTAGTAAATTGCAGCTGTTTTAGGTTGGCGACCGCCTCAGAAGCGCCTTTGGGCTTTTGGTGTGAACCCATCCCGCTTTGAACTAGATCAATTCCAACGCAAAAATGCTTGCCTTTGCCCGCCAAAACAATGGCCCTAATGCTTTCATCCCCTTCAAGGGCAGCTAAGGCCTGAGGGAGAGCTAACCAAAACTCCTCAGACAGCGCATTGTATTTTTCAGGCCGGTCAAGCCAAACAGTGCCAACGGCACCAGTTTTTTCTATTGTGATCAAGTCTGACGAAAAACTCATTACTCTATCTCCAAAAAATCATACTGTTACGTAATTAATAACCTGCCGACCCATCAAGGATGGACTCGTAAAGGGGCTCATCAAGTTTCTGATATGATTTTGAGCGAGGCATCATCACATAGATAGTGTCGTCGCCCAATTGCTCCAAGTGGAACGCTTGCTTGCGCAAATCACCTTTTACCATCTTAAATGTCCCCGTCGTGGTAATGTCAGCCTGAATTCGCACGAAAACAGGTTGAGCGAAACCCGGTAAATTTTCAGAGACATAAGCGGAGAATTCGCCTGGATCGAACGTCTTGCCGGGATTAAGCGCCAGAGAAACCATACCGGCCTTGCCCTCCGTCGCAGGGATATCAACACCATAAACATTGGCGATTTCAACTTGCTCATTGGCATTCAAAATCTCCCCTACCTCATTGGTAGAAACATTTTCAGAGCGCCAACGAAAAGTGTCACCAATACGGTCAACAAATTGATAGTGGGGTTTTCCCATGGCAAAACCCACGTCGACCTCAGTAATTAAGTCACCCGTATTAAACCAAGCATCATTATCTTTTAAAACATTCCGCAACGTCTTTGCCTCTGATGCTGCGCTATCGGTATAGCCGTCAAATCGATAGCGGTCGTCGATCTCTGCCAATAGAAGCCCTGGCTTGCCAGGCTCTACCTGTATGTACTTACCATTTTCATCGAGAACTATTTCATCCTGCTCAATATCATATTCAACCAATATGATTGTTCCAGGACAGTAGCCAATAGTTTTATTTTTATTAAAGGCGTTTATAAATGAAACATTGCCTTCGCTGGACCCATAAAACTCACAAACACGGTCAATACCAAATCGCTGTTTGAACTCATCCCAAACATCAGGCCGCAACCCATTACCAAACACTCTATCTAAGGGGTTGTTCTGCTCTTCAGGGCAAGGTGGCTGAGTCACCAAATAGCGACAAAGTTCGCCAACATAAAAAAAGATGGTGCACTGATACTTTTGCACTTCGGGCCAAAACGCTGAGGCCGAAAATTTTCGCCGCAAGAACATCGAAGCGCCACTAAATATCGCACTATTAACGCCGCAGACAAATCCTGTTCCGTGAAACAGAGGCAGACAAAGATACATACGATCAGTTGGCTTCGCCCTTACACCCGCTTTACTAAACGACATGCCAGCCGCTAACAGACGTCTCTGGCCGATTTTCGCAGCCTTGGGCATCCCCGTAGTCCCAGAGGTGAAAATATAGAATCCTGTATCACCTGCCAAAATGGACTTAGTGTTATCTAAGTTTGTCTCAGGATATTGATCAAGCTGAGCCATGATATCTTCCATCGGTTCTGGCGCTGACCCTTCCCTCAGATCGGCAACCCAAAGAACATCTGAGTCGTCCATATCTAAGTCTGAGCGAACATCAAGAACGCTACCAAATATTTCTTCTCCGGCAAGGCACTTAACTGACTTCGTCACGTTAATACAGTGCGCCAACTGAGCCCCGACAAGGCCCGGATTGACCATGCCCGCAATGGCACCAATCTTCTGGAGCGCGATTATACTCGCTAACATTTCAATGCGGTTTTCCATAATTACAGCGACGCAATCCTGCCGCTTAATACCGCGGTCAAGTAATGCATGAGCTAAGGAATTGGCCAACTCATTGAACGCACCCCATGTAATCTCACGACCCTCAAAGACGATCATGTTTCTATCGGAATAACGAGCGACGGTATCCTCAAACACCAACGCGATTGAGGCAGCATCATCACTCGCTGGAAGCTTTGCCATCACTACCGGCAGAGCCCGGGCCACATCAGAAATAACCCGAAAGACCTCTTTAATATTACCCATAGCACCCATCTTTACTGCCTCCCCAGTGCGCGAATAGTAAGTTTTGCCAACTGCGACATATGCACCTCATCTGGGCCATCCGCAATCCTACAAAAACGACTCACCGTAAAAATATGCGCCAATGGAGTATCTTGAGAAACACCCATGCCACCAAAGATTTGCATGGCTCGACTGGAAACGTCCTCACACATCTTTGGAGCCACTATTTTTAACATTGAAATCTCAGCCCGCGCGGCGTCAATTCCGTATTTATCCATTTTTTCCGCGGCCGACAGCACCAGCAACCGACACTGTTCAATATCACAGCGGCTACGCGCTATTTCGTGTTGGACGCTAGTTTTTTTACTCAACTGCTCACCAAAGGCAACACGACTCACGGCACGTTCACACATAAGTTCGAGACTACGCTGTGCCATGCCAACAAACATCATTGCGTACTGAAATCGCCCTGGCCCTAGGCGACCCTGCGCAATCTCGAAGCCCCTACCTTCGCCTAAAATAAGGTTGGTGACAGGGACACGGACATTTCTAAAAATGACATCACCTTCACCACCTGGCGAATGATATTCACCAAACACTCTAAGTGGTCGAGCGATAGTCACTCCGGGGGTGCCGGTGGGCACTAAAATGGTCGAATGCTGCTGATGTCGAGGACCGTTAGGGTTGGATTTACCCATGACCAGCATTAACTTACACTTGGGCCCTATGACATTAGTAGTCCACCATTTACGCCCATTGAGCACATACTCATCACCGTCACGCTCAATTTTCAGCTCCATATTGGTAGCATCAGATGAAGCCACATCGGGTTCAGTCATGGCATAAGCCGATCTAATCTCTCCCGCCAATAGGGGCATCAGCCATTGCTCTTGCTGTTCTGGTGTACCGTACTTGGCAAGTACTTCCATATTGCCGCGATCAGGGGCATTACAGTTAAATATTTGCTGGGCCCAAGCAGACCTAGACATAGTTTCAAATAACGGCGCTATCTCACTATTGGTTAGGCCGGGACTCCAAGGTTTGTATTCAGCTGGAAGAAATAGATTCCAAAGTCCCTGCTTACGGGCCTCTGCCTTAAGGTCTTCAAACCATTCTGGATATTGCCAGAGATTTTTATGATCGTTAGTGAATTCGTCGTAATCTGACTCACGTGGATAAATGTACTCATCCATGAAAGCCTTTAGTTTGTTATTAATCTCTTCAGCCCGCGGCGTTAACTCAAAACTCATTAGATTCCCTCTTTCATAAGTCAGTAGATTATTAGTTTAATCCTGTTATTTTTCTCATTAGCTTATTCATGCCGCCGATCCAGCGATCATAATTAGTCGTCTTATTGCGCATATACTCAAGTACGATTGGATGCGGTAAAATAACAAAGCTCTCTTTGCGGAGCTCCTCAACAACCGTTTCTGCCAACTCTTCTGGTTCAATCATGCCATTACTCGCCGCGGCGGCTGTTGCGTCATTCGCAACCTCGGTCATCGGCGTGCGCACGGCCTGAGGGCACAACATAGAGACCTTGATTCCTTCATGTTTATGATGAATAGCGAGCCATTCCCCAAAACCCACTGCGGCATGTTTAGTCACCCCGTAGGCTGCGCCGCCGATCTGATTCAGCAATCCAGCAGCAGAGGACGTATTCAAAAAGTAGCCTCCACCACGAGCCACCATGCGAGGCACCAGATGACGTGCCGCATAGACATGGGACATTACGTTAATATCCCAAATGGCCTGCCATTCTGAATTAGGTGAGTGTATGTTTTCCCCTATACCAACACCTGCATTGGAGCAAAAAAGATCAATCGGGCCAATATTTGCTTCGGTATCTTCAACTACCCGAGAAATATCGTCTTCTTTTGCTACGTCAGCCATCATCGCGATGCCATTAACCATACTCGCTGTGTCTTCAGCATTGCTCAGATTGATATCTACAGCAACAATCTTCCTAGCCCCCTCGGCATGAAAACGAACAGCCAAGGCTCTACCGATACCGCTTCCAGCACCAGTGATTACTATAATTTTATCTCTTAATTCCAAGATGGTTTCCCCTGTTTATGCGTGATTCAAATGCTACCTTACACAAGTTCTGCGAGATGTTCTTTCCGAAAAGGCTGAATGTCATCGCTATTATTATCCCTCACCATATTTACCCAGCTCGGATTCGCAATCAGGGCCCTACCAACGGCCACAAGATCAAACTCTTGAGCCTGCAATCGGCGCTCTAAATCATCAAGACTAGCAGGTTCTGCCTCACGAAAGGTCACCTCACCCGGAACTGGGATAAAGTCGGCATCCAAACCCACGCTGCCCACTGTGATAGCCGGCTTACCTGTGATTTTACGCGTCCAACCCGCTAGGTTTAGCTCACTGCCCTCAAATTCAGGTTCCCAAAAGCGTCTCTGCGAGCAATGGAATATATCGATTCCGGCGTCAGAAAGTGGCACTAAAAAGCTCTCGAGCTCTTCAGGGCTCTCAGTCAAACGTGCAGTGTAATCCTGCTGCTTCCACTGAGACCAACGTAAAATAACCGGAAAATCAGGGCCGACAGCCTTGCGCACTGCCCTAATGATTTCCAAGGCAAAGCGGCTACGATTTTCCAGTGAACCACCATAAGCATCTTCCCGTTGATTTGTTCCTTCCCAAAAGAACTGGTCGATTAAATAGCCGTGAGCGCCATGCAGTTCGACCGCATCAAAGCCAAGCTCTTTGGCATCTGCTGCCCCTTGGGCAAAAGCCTTGACTACATCGTCGATATCTTGCTGTGTCATCGTGTGACGATTGACCTTACCGGGGACATTCATTCCTGAGGGACCAAAACCGGGGACATCGCCCTCAGGTAGAGTACCAGCCCTACGCATAGCCCCAACATGCCAAAGTTGAGGTGCAATTTTTCCGCCTGCAGCATGCACCGCATCAACCACCTTCTTCCAGCCAGCTAGCCTAGCCTCTCCGTGAAAATAAGGCACGCCAGGGTAGCCACTCGCCCCTATATGGCCAACGCAGGTGCCTTCAGTAATGATTAAGCCAACACCACCCTCAGCACGACGCCGATAATAATCGACTACGTTTGCACCAGGAATATTGTCATTCGGTGAAAAGTTACGTGTCATTGGCGCCATAACGATTCGGTTTTTTAGGATCATATTGCCTATATTGAAGGGTTGAAACAGAGGGTTGTCAGTGCTCATTGGTTATATATTCTCATTGTTATTAAAATCTTATGCAGGCTAATCAGCCATTAATGTTACTCAAAATGGGGTAGCTAATCAGGTTATTGTTTGACTGATGAGTACCCGTACTGACTTCACTTCTGGTACCACGCCTTTAAGAGACTAGAACAATATGCGTCACGGCTGCAATCAACGCAATTACTAAACCAACAAGTGATCGCACACTGCCTATGTTGAGTATTGCCGATGCTGGAAAAGCGAATGTTTTCTCTAAGGCGGCAAGCTTAAACCCATGGTGCTCGCTGCGAAAGGTGTCCACTAAGAGCTCACCAAGATCTTTGCGGCTTCGGTACCGCATTAACGCGGTTGTTGTCCATCCATCGACGACCTCACAATTAAGGTTTTCAATGTTTCTTGCCTGAGCTAAGCCAACAAAGTAAGGATGTCCGGCCCTTTTAATTAGCTTACCAACAAAAATCGATGTGTACTTGTTTAACAGTTGTCGTGATTCGCTCTTGGGTTCTTTTAGAAGCAACAGATTAACCATAAAGAACTCTTTACCATCATCATTGGCAAAGAAATTCCGGAAACTCGCCACGGACTCTTCACTGAGTTCAGTCTGCTCAACACAAGCCATATAACGGTTTAGATCCTGCTCTGAAACTTTGCTCCCAAAGCCAACGTACCAGGCCCAAAATAAACAATAGGCGACAATTGCAACGCCCCAAATTATCATCAAAGTAGCCACTTAACTCTTCCCCTGCTAATAAGTTTTAACATAAAAAGCCCACGACAGGCTCGCCAAGCACTTAAGCTCTTGGCGGCAACCCATGTACCATCGTTAAAAATTCCATTTTGGTGCCTGCACGTCTATGCTCACTCAACGCCTGATATTCTTCATCCGCCCACCAGTCTTTAGCTGCCTGTTCTGATGGAAAGCTAAAGATGATCATCCTGCCTGTGCGCGGAGCAACACCCTCCAACGTAATGGGATCATCATCAAAGGTCACAAACTGACCCCCAAAACGCTTTAGAATCGGGAAAAAATCTTTCTCGTACTGACGATACTTATTCACATCAGTAACTGCCAAATTAACTACCATATAAACCGGCACATCACTCATTGCTTACATCCTCATTTATTATTTTTTGCTAATTCGTTAAATAGTGGCAAGCCATTGTGCCACAGCACTGCCAATTTCGTTGGGCGAGTCTTCTTGAATAAAATGCAGGCCGGCAACCGTCACTTCGGTCTGATTAGGCCAGCTACGGCAAAATTCTCGTGCCTTTCCCGTAAGAATAGAACCTGGGTTCGTATTAATAAATAATTTTGGCAACGAAGTGTTTCCTATCATCCATTGTCCATAGCTATCCACCAGTTTCACCATATGCGCAGGCTCATTATCGATCGGAATCTGGCGAGGCCAGTTTAGGGTAGGCTGCCGATCATCCGGCGTAGAAAATGCACGCCTGTAATGTGCCATTTCCTCTTCACTCAAATCACGTATCACTGAACTTGGCAGTACTGCCTCAACAAACATATTGCGCTGCAACACCAGATCTTCGCCTTTTTCTGATCTAAATCCTTTAAAAATACCACGTGCAGACTCAGGCCAATCGTCCCAAGTCACCGGACAGACAATACCTTCCATATAGGCAACACCCCGAACAGCATCAGCATGCATCTGTGCCCAGTGAAATCCAAGAGCACTACCCCAATCATGAATAACTAAGGTTACATTTTCGTTAATATCAAGTTCTTCAAGTAAGCCGGCTAGGTAATAATAGGCAACCTGAAAAGTATAGCGCTCAGGGCCTTCGCTAGCGGGAAGCTTGTCCGAGTCACCCTGACCAATCAAGTCGGGCGCAATGACTCGACCCATCCCTTCAAGATGAGGAATGACATTTCGCCAAAGATAGGATGATGTAGGATTTCCATGCAACAAAACAATAGGGGCACCCTCTCCCACATCAACATAGGCAATAGTTTTGCCTTTAATGGTTTTAAAGTTTTTTGCGTATGGCATATCAGCACTAATCATTTGTAGTACTCTCACATTAAAAAAATTCTCGAAATCATACACCGTTTGAGGTCTGACTTATGAGCCCCAACAAGTAGTCTACGATCAACCTATTTGATAACTTCTCAGTAACAGATAGAAACGCAACCATATAGTATATTTACATTATGGCATGGTCAATGCCATAATTGCCCGCGGCAGTAAATCATAAAAACACCACCTGGTGCTGTGGTCACTTTAGTTTTTAATGTCTGCTCTCCTTTTTAGACAACATAATCTTGACGGTAAATATTATGACAAGTATGCAACTCGATATCAGACAGGGTATTCACGTATTAACACTTACAAACACGGAGAATGGCAACGAAAACACATTGACGACCGAGGTCTTGAATGAGTATTTAACGGCATTGGACGAAGTAGAAAGCTATCAAGGTAACACCGCACTGATGATTACTTGCGAACATGAAAAAACCTTTTCCACGGGTATTAACTTGGATTGGCTGAACGCTCAAAATGAGGCTGGCAAGCAACAATTCTCAGATCTATTTAATACCGTTCTGTGCCGTATCGCTCTATTAAACGCTCCCACAGTAGCCTGTATCAATGGTAATGCCTATGCCGGCGGCGCTATTCTCGCTACCGCCGCAGATTACCGTGTAATGCGTAACGATCGTGGCCGATTTTGTTTCCCAGAAGTCAATATTAAGATCCCATTCACTCCCGTAAGTCGCGATACAGTTCGGTTACTACCGAACGAAAAAGCATACAAGGATATGGTGCTTACGGGTGTGGCGTACACCGGAATACAGTGCCTTGAACGCGACCTGGTTCGAAGCATTCACCCTGTTAATGAATTGCAAACTGCAGCGCTACAACTAGCAATACAGCTCGCACAAAAGGATCGCTATACTTACTGCCACATTAGGAATGGCTTCAGAGCGGCTATGGCCGCACACGCCTCACGCATGGGGTTAAACTATATTGGCGACGCTCCAGAGGAATTATAAATATGAAGATCTTGTACGCCGCACTCTTAATTGTCTACGTCCTCGGATTAAGTTGGTATGGAGGCTCAGGTGACCCTGTAGAGGACGCAGAACTCGAGACCTATATTAAATCGATGGCAAGAAACTCAGATGCACGCGGTAAAGATAGCAGCAAAGCTGCTAAATACATGCGCGCATTAGCCGCAAAGGATGACGGTAACGAATTTGTCATGGTCAATCTAATCCGCTTTAGAGAAAAATCGCTGTACCCGAAGGATTCACCCTGGGCAACCGAGAGTGACCCCATGCTGGCCGATGCCCGTTATGGCGAAGGTGTTATTCCACTGTTACTCAAGCGCGGTAGCCTACCTATTTTTGTATCATCGGTGACTGGTGGGTTCATCAATGAAACAACCCATGGTGAATGGGATACGGTCGCAATGGTGCGCTACCGCAGTGTGCGCGACATGTTGCAAATGATGGTAGAAATGTCATCAACCGACCTTGCTGACCACAAATGGGTGGCTATCGAACAGACACATGTGTTCCCTGTAAAACCCAAAATCAGTCTAATATCATTACGATTGATTATCGGAATAATACTGCTTTTATTTGCGACGGCGGTGCGCCACCTTGTAAACTTGCTCAAACGTAAAAATAGCCAAGTAGACTAATATTCTCAACTACGACCATAAAAGGGTGCAATATGAAAACTAGAATTACTGAAATGCTGGGTATCGAACACCCGATCATTCAAGGCGGTATGCATCATGTCGGTCTTGCTGAGTTAGCCGCAGCCGTATCAAATGCCGGTGGTCTGGGTATCATTACGGGTCTGACTCAGGGAACACCTGAAAAACTAGCCAACGAAATTGCCAGATGCCGTGAAATGACTGACAAACCCTTCGGCGTCAATCTTACCTTTCTGCCATCTCTCACCCCTCCCGACTACCCTGGATTGATTCAGTCTATTATCGACGGTGGTGTTAAGGTGGTTGAAACAGCCGGCAACAACCCAGCGCAGTGGCTACCCATACTCAAAGAAAACGGTATTAAAGTCATCCATAAATGCACCTCTGTTCGCCACGCACTAAAAGCAGAGTCTATTGGCTGCGACGCGGTGTCAGTAGATGGTTTTGAGTGCGGCGGGCACCCAGGGGAAGATGATGTCCCTAACTTTATCCTGCTGCCAAGAGCCGCTGATGAATTAACCATTCCTTTTGTCTCGTCCGGTGGTATGGCCGATGGCCGCAGCTTGGTCGCATCACTCGCGATGGGCGCTGAAGGAATGAATATGGGCACTCGATTTATTGTCACCGAAGAAGCCCCTGTGCATGAAAATGTTAAGCAGGCCATTATTAACGCATCTGAGTTAGATACCCGATTAGTGATGCGCTCTCTTCGCAATACTGAGCGAGTACTTAACAATCCGGCTGTGGAACGCTTATTAGAAAAAGAAGCCGCATTAGGCGCTGACTTAAAATTTGAAGACATTGTTGAGGAAGTCGCTGGCGTCTACCCGAAAATTATGAAAACTGGCGATATGGATGCCGGCGCTTGGTCCTGCGGTATGGTTGCAGGTCTAATTCACGACAAACCTACGGTAAAACAACTGATCGACAACATCATGGCGGAAGCCGATACAATTATTAACCAGCGCTTAACAGGCCTATAAAACCAACTTGGAGTAACCACAATAATGGCTACAAATTTATTTGATCTGACCGGAAAAATTGCATTAGTGACTGGCGCCAGCCGCGGAATCGGTGAGTCCATCGCTAAACTACTCGGAGAACAAGGTGCTCACGTCATTGTGTCCAGCCGTAAACTAGATGATTGCCAGATCGTCGCTAACACCATTATTGCTGCAGGTGGAAGTGCGGAAGCCTTGGCCTGCCACGTTGGCAATATGGACGACATTAGCAGCTGTTTTGCGCATATCAAGCAGGCTCATGGCAAGCTCGATATCCTTATCAATAATGCCGCAACCAATCCATACTTTGGTGACATTCTTGATACAGACCTTGGTGCGTACACCAAGGCCGTCGACGTCAACATTCGCGGGTACTTCTTTATGTGTGTTGAAGGCGGCAAATTAATGCGTGACAACGGCGGTGGTAGCATTGTGAACACTGCATCCATCAATGCCTTGAAGCCCGGCCCCATGCAAGGAATCTACTCAATATCTAAGGCCGCTGTCGTCAACATGACTCAAGCCTTTGCCAAAGAGTGTGGCCGCCACGGAATACGGGTAAATGCCCTACTTCCAGGGCTCACTAAGACTAAATTTGCTGGCGCTCTATTTGCCAATGAAAAAATATTAGAGGCGGCGATAAAAAATATCCCTCTGCATCGGCATGCCGAGCCGGATGAAATGGCGGGAACCGTACTATACTTGGTGTCAGATGCATCAAGCTACACTACCGGTGAATGCATCGTCGTAGATGGCGGCTTTACCCTTTAATCTTATTTGGGGGCAAGTTCCATAAAAAAAGGCTCCTAATGGGGCCTTTTTTGTTCACCTCTTTTAGACTTCACCCGCACGCCCGGTATAGAGATAATGAGGAAGCCGATACAAAATATATTCGCCAGTCATTTGGATTGAGGCACCAACTTAGCCTCGACATCTAACAAAGGGGACACTAAGGCGTGAGACAGCACCCTCTGTGCAAACCGCTTGAAATTAGGCCAACGGTCTTCATCGACAAAATAGCCGCCATATCCTGCATTTACAAACGGGCTCACTAAGCTAATATCTGCAAGACCAAAATCACCAAACAAAAACCCCGCCTGCGGTGCTTGGGTTTCTAGATAATCAAGAATGGGAGGCAATTGTTCGTTGATAATTTTTTCAACCAACACCTCGTCACTAGATTGCTGCAGCACATTTATCCGCATGAAGCGCTGAAAAAAGATTCCACCAGTTAATTCTGTCACCTTAGTCCCACCCAAGGTGACCAACCAACGCGCCCAGGCTCTATCAACAGGCTTAGCCGGATAAATGGGGGTCTCCGGATACAGGTCTTCAAGATACTCACAGATTACCGTTGAATCACTGATTTTAAGGTCTCCATGCTCAAGAGCAGGTATCTTGCCCAAAGGGCTAATCTTAAAAAAATTAGCTCCCTGATTGAATGGCATCTGAAAAGTACTATCGTACTCTATACCCTTCATAGCGAGCACTACTTTGACCTTACGAACATAGGGAGAAAGAATTGCACCGTGGAGTTTAATCATTGTTTTACCTCTATATTAAATTAACTACCTAGTGGAGCCTAGTTTAGGCTGATCAGTATTTGGTATCAAGATAATGACACAACAACTGTCACCATGTTAGGATTCCCAGCATATTTTATAGTCCCCTTTAGGCTCACTATCCTTAAACCGTCGGAGAAATAATGACTCAGGTAAATACCCTTAACGAGAAAGCATTAACGGCCTATCTTGAAGCCAACATGGACGGATTTAAGGGGCCTCTTACGGCAACAAAATTTCCTGGCGGGCAGTCCAACCCCACTTTCAGGCTAGATGCCGCCTCAGGAAGTTATGTCATGCGGCGTCAGCCCCCAGGCAAGCTACTTAAGTCAGCGCATGCTGTAGACCGTGAGTTTCGCGTCATTAGCGCCCTGGCGAATACCGGGGTACCCGTGGCAGAGGCGTATCACCTGTGTGAAGACCCAAATGTCATAGGGTCAATGTTTTATGTAATGGAATTTTGTGACGGCAATATTCACTGGGCGTCAAAGCTTGATAGTGCCGCGAATAATGAGCAGCGTGCGAAGATGTATGACGAGATGAATCGAGTACTGGCTGCTATTCACAGTGTGGATATCGAAAAAGTAGGTTTGGCCGACTACGGGCGTCCCGGTAACTATTACGAGCGACAATTCAATCGGTGGTCTAGCCAATATAGAGCGTCAGAAATGACTGTCATTCCAGAAATGGACAAGTTAATTGATTGGCTTGGCGCTAACATTCCTGAAGACGATGGCAAGGTCTCCTTGGTTCACGGCGACTATCGCTTAGATAACCTAATGTTCAGTAAAGATGATGAGAAAATTGTTGCGGTACTGGACTGGGAACTCTCCACGTTAGGGCACCCCTATGCAGACTTAGCCTACCAGTGTATGGGCCTACGCCTGCCAGTTCGCGATATTAAAAACGTTATGTCAGGCCTAGGTGGTATTGACGCTCAAGCATTGGGAATTCCGACTGAGCAAGAATATGTTGCCAACTATTGTCAGCGCATGGGTATCGATAAGATTCATAACTGGAGTTTCTACTTAGCGTTTAGCTGCTTTCGTCTTGCCGCCATTACCCAGGGGGTTGCCAAGCGTGGCGCCGATGGAAATGCCTCTAGCCAGGCGGCATTGAGTTATGGGGCAATGGTTCAGCCTTTGGCGGTGATGGGCCTAGAGAGCATAGAAGGCGAGGCTTAACGGATGAAAAAAACCCACTTATTAGGCATAGGTCTAGCCCTAGTAATTGCGGTGGGTTTATTGGGGCCCCGCGTTAACATGGATATCTCCCTAGACAAGGTAATACTCCCAAATAATTTGGATATTTACTTGTCGGAATCAGAATCTCGCTTTGATGATATTACCCAGGGCACAGAAAAAGTAATTATGTGGGCCGGAACACCGGGCGAAAAAACCGCTATTTCAATTGTTTCTTTTCATGGTTTTTCTGCCACCCGGCAGGAGTTATCACCCTTGGCTGACACTGTCGCTAAATCTCTAAACGCTAATCTGTTTTATACGCGCATAGCGGGTCATGGTCGCGGAGCAGATGGCATGCTTGATGGTAGCGTCAATGGATGGGCTAATGATGCCAATGAGGCACTTGAAATCGGTCGCAGACTCGGTGACAAGGTTATCTTAATCGGCACTTCCACGGGGTCTACATTAGTAACATGGCTTGCCTTACAGTCGACTAATACAGATCTAAGCGCGATGATTCTTCTGTCCCCAAATTTTTACAGTGCCAACAGCAACATGAGTATGCTCCTGTGGCCCTGGGGCCAACATATTGCTGAGGCTTTGATAGGTAAGGTTCGGCACTGGGAGTCAAAAAATCCGCTGCATGAAAAGTACTGGGCGAATGATTATGCAACGAGCTCAATACTGCCCTTAATGGGGCTGCTCAAGATAGTCAATGACGCTGACATTGAAAATATTAATACGCCGACACAGATGATTTATTCCTCTAAGGACAAAACCATTAGCGTTCCTGCTGTTATAGGCACTTTTGCACGATTAGGTTCTGAACAAAAAGAACTTGTTGAATTTAACGCCACGGAAGACCCAGATTTTCATGCGTTAGCAGGCGATCTGATGTCGCCATCATCAACAGAGATTCTTGCGGGAAAAATCACCATCTTTGTCAACAATACGCTTAACTAGAAGCTATAGGCTGACTTTTGTCACTAGGCTAAGAACTCCTCACTAATACTCCAAAGCCGTTCTGCTTGTTCGTTGTCCACCACCAACCGACAGCTTGACACTGACTGTGGGGCACAGTTATTCCAACTAGTTATCATTTGGGGCTTAGGATACTGGTCATTGTTAACACGACCACACTCAAATTGAACACTTTACTTGGTCATACTGGACATCAAAGCTACACTAGCGCGATACATCTCATTGAGGGTTTCCTTTGTTCTCTTATCGGTCAGCTACTTTTCGCAGCTATAGTCAGCTCGCACTCATCGTTGTGGCGGCAGGAGCGATTTATCCCCTGCTCTATCTTCGGCAAAATTTCGAACTGTCGATATTGGAAGCCTTTAGTATTACCCAGACACAACTCCGTTACTGCAGTTCAATGCTTGGTATTATTTTCATGGTTACTTATATACCCAGTGGCTGGCTAGCGGATCGATTTTCGTCGCGTAAATTACTCTCACTCTCGTTGCTGGCAACCGCTTTACTAGGACTATGGTTTTCAACCATGCCCTCCTACTCATCGCTATTAGTCATCTATGGCGCTTGGGGCGTGGCAACAGGGCTAACTTTTTGGTCTGCGCATATTAAGCTGGTAGCCATGCTGGCAGATAAAGATCAACAGGGTAGATTCTTTGGTATTCTTGATGGCGGCCGCGGGTTGGTTGAAGCACTCTTAGCCACTTTTGCAATAGCGTTATTTGCCTACATCTTAAGCCAAGACGCCGGAGCAACAAAGATGGCCCTGCAGCAAGTTATTTACCTGTATGTGGCTGTTCTTCTCGTCGTATCACCCCTAGTGTACTGGCTACTTGATGATCGAGAAGAGGACATGGATATATCTGAGGAGTCAACTAAGAGCGTATTCATTGACGATTTAAAGGACGTTCTCAGTCGTCGTGAAATATGGCTATGTGCTATCTGTATCGTGTGCGGTTATCAGTTGTTTTATGCGACGTATTCCTTCTCCGCGTACTTACAGAAAAACTTTAGTCTCACTGCGGTTATGGTTGGATACATCACCGTCGCGAAACTATGGATGAGACCGATTGGCGGCATTGCTGCGGGTTTCATTGGCGACTGGCTTAGTCCCGAAAAAGTACTGTCAATACTCTTGGTGCTAGCCTCATTGTCATTAGCAATGATGGCATTTGTCCCTGCAAGCTCTGCCGCCCTGCTAATGATAGTGCTCGTGCTGCTGATTGGATTACTTACCTACGGTGTTCGAGGCCTCTACTGGGCCACATTAGGTGGATGCAACGTTCCTAATAAGATCAAGGGCCTAGCCATCGGCATCATTTCAGTGATTGGCTATTTTCCTGAAGTTTATCTACCACTTCTTAGTGCACCGCTAATAGAAAATTATCCAGGCGGGCTTGGATATAAGATCTATTATTTGATTGTAGCGACCTGCGGTCTTCTAGGTGCATACGCGGCGTACCTGCTGGCACGACCGAAAGCCTGAGCCAAGTATTTGCTACTTGGCCATTAGCATAGCTTGAACTCCTTTTTAAGATGCTCAATGATGTCATTAGACTCATAGAGCCAATGAACGGTGCCATCTGCATTGTCGGTACGCAAACAAGGGACTTTGTGCCGTCCGCCCTCTCGCACCAATTCAGACTTAATGTCGAGGTCATTTTTCGCATCACGTAGTTCTATATTCAGCGAGTGCCGTTTAAGCTCTCGGCGGACCTTTACGCAAAATGGACAGGTCTTGAACTGGTACATAGCCATACTAGCCGTAACATCATCTATGACCTTCTGTGCAGATACTTCTCTTGCCACAGGTTTAGGTGAAGTAAGCGCATCGAGAAGCAATATAACCTGACCTAAAATCCATCTAACTACTTTCATCTTTTTACCTCAGCACTGGGTGCTAACTTATCCATATAGGCAGCGGACGCGACCAACCAAACCACCAAGACCGCTTCAGCTGCAATTAAACTAGTGGCTAAATCTGCGCCGTGGGCTGCCCAAGCAAGCACTCTAAGAACTGCAGCCATGCCAAGCAGTAAAGCGGCTAAACGTAACAATCCACTTTTAGACTTAATAACGCCATATATAATAATGACAGCAGAAAATGCGAAAAAAGCACCTAGATCGGCAAGCTGAGTACTTCTGCCTATACCGTCAAGTAAGGGCATGCCAAGATCAGCAACCACCGTACTCGGTTGCACGATAAACAAAAGTGCATTGGCTAGCAGAGGAATGCCGGGGACGATGGCAATGATTTTAAATAGGGTTATGTTCATAGTGAGTCCTTAGGTTATCAATCGGGTTTGTTATGTTTTATTACTTTTCCTGCTTTCATCACAAAATCAACTTCTAGTAATTCCTGAATGTCGGCCAACGGGCTTCCATCGGTTGCAATAATATCAGCATGTTTATTGGCTTCAATAGAACCGAGGACATCACTGTGATCAATTAAATCTGCAGCACTGACCGTTGCAGATTTTAAAATATCAGCCGCACTCATACCGGCATTAAACATTAACACCGCTTCTTGCGCATTAGTGCCGTGACGAGAAACACCACTATCGGTGCCATAAGCTATTTTAACACCAGCTTGATGAGCTTTGCTGAAATTGGATGTCATCGCACTGGCAACGTTAACTGCCTTAGCTTTAATAGCATCAGACATGAAATCACTATGCCGGGCCATGGTCAGGACGGTATTACCCGCTAGCAGTGTAGGTACAAGATAGGCGCCGTTTTTCTTAAACAACCGTATGCTTTCCTTGTTGGCATAACTACCGTGCTCGATACTATCAACACCTGCTCTAAGTGCTGCATTAATGCCGTCTGCACCATGGGCATGGCTGGCCACCTTGCGACCTAAAGAATGAGCGGCGTTAACAACCTCCTTTAATTCGTCAACCTCCATTTGCTGGGCAGTCCCAGTGTTGGTGTCGGATAACACTCCACCGGTTGAGGTGATTTTTATAATATCCGCACCAAACTTGATCGCTCTCCGCGTTGCCCTGCGGCAGTCATACGGCCCATCACAAATGGTCTTAGCAGTGTACATGTCGAGTAAATCTGGGCTTACGCCATCAATGTCACCATGTCCTCCTGTGACTGAAACACCTCCAGACGCAATGATTCGAGGGCCTTCGACCCACCCCTTCTCAATGGCGTCCCTCAGCGCATAAAGTTGCTCTGGTCGGGCGCCAAGGTCCCGCACTGTAGTAAAGCCCGCCATTAGTGTTTTATGCGCATAATGTACGCTGGCCATGGCAACATCAGATCCAGACATACGCAGAGCCTCTCTATCGTTATTGGGTCCTAGTTCACTCTGCAGGTGGACATGCATATCCATCAAGCCAGGCATGACAAAGCTCGAGGACAAGTCAATTAGCTCCGCATTTCCGTTTATTGCTTCAATCTCAATAAAGCCATCTTTTACATCCACGATTTTGCCATTTTCAATGACTATCGTCTGCTGGGATAGCGGATCTTGACCGGGGACAGCAAGCAGTGTCCCGGCATGAATGACCTGAGTGTCTGCCGTAGTATTGGCCGCTATAAAAACAGCGCAAATCAATAGTAGACCCCTACCTTTACTGGCTATACCTAAACTCACTGACTTAGATCCCATAATAATTAATTTCCTTTTTAACCCGAGGTTAATCTTTACGCTAACGTGGCTAGCCGACTACATTCCGCCATTAAGATAGTCGATCGTCAGGTGCGCCAGGGCTTTAACACCCACCGGCAATGCGCCATCGTCGATGATGAACAATGGGGAATGATTGCCCGCGGTACTTGCGAGGTCGGCTCCAATCTTATTGACCCCTAAGTAAAAATAAAAGCCCGGAACCTGCTGGGCAAAGAAACTAAAGTCTTCAGCACCCATGCTACGGCCTGACCTATATACCATGTCTTTGCCAACGATATTCCTCAACGTAGGCAAGACCCTCTGTGTTAGATCAGGATCATTAACGGTTACCGGGTAGTTATCGCCATTAGGGAGCAACACCTCAACCGTGGCGCCTGCCATCGCGGCGGTAGTTTCAGCTATTTTTCGCATCTCAATGAATATTTGTTCCCTAATAGCAGGATCAAAGGTTCTTATGGTTCCCTCCATCTCAACAACGTCGGGGATAATATTGCTTCTAACACCACCATGAATGCTGCCCACTGAAATGACCGCAGGAGACTCAGTTAAGTTCAGCTTTCTCGACACAATAGTTTGTATATTATTGCCAATCTGAAAGGCAACCATAATTGGATCTATGGATTCCCATGGGGTAGAACCATGCGCTTGACGCCCTTTAATAGTAAATTTCCAAGCGTCAGACGCAGCCATAAATGGACCCTCTCGATAGCCAATAATACCGTGAGGCGCATTGGTCACGTGCAATCCGAAGATAACGTCAGGTTTATTGCTCTTCCAGATTCCTTCCTTTAGCATTAATTTGGCGCCACCCTCCTCGCCGACTGGCGCACCCTCTTCGGCGGGCTGGAATATAAACATCACACTGCCTGCAAGCTCATCTCGCACCGACGTCAAAAACTCTGCCACACCCATTAAAATAGCGACATGCGCATCGTGGCCACAGGCATGCATCACCCCAACCTCTTGACCGTTGTAGGTATCTGTTTGCGCCGACGCAAATGATAAACCTGTCATTTCCGTGACGGGCAGGCCGTCCATGTCAGCTCGTAAAGCCACCAAAGGTCCGGGTTTGCCACCTTTAAGAATTGCAACGACGCCGGTATGAGCGATCCCTGTTGTAACCTCAAGCCCTAAACTTCGAAGATGATTCTCAACCTTCTTTGACGTCTTAAACTCTCTGTTAGATAACTCGGGAAATTGATGCAAATCATGTCGCCATTCAACGACCTTTTTCATGAGTGGCTCTAGATCATTGTCCAGTTGAGCTTGTAATTGCTCAGTGCTGGCAGCACTAAAAGGAACATAAGAAAGGCAAAGCATTAAGCCTAGAATTTTTGTTTTTATCTGCATCATTTAGCCCCTGATCTTAAGTTTAACGAAGTACATAACTCCCAACGTTTATTCTACGTTATGATAAATACTCTGCACATCATCTAGATCATTCAGCATTGCGGTAAATGTTTCAAATGTTTCGACGTCATCACCCACCAGTGGGGCTGTGTTTTGTGCAATAAACTGAATTTCATCAACCTCATACTCTATCTCGCCAAAAGCGTCGCTCAACGACTTCTTAGCTTTAAATGATTCTGTGTGCGGCGCAAAGACGGTTAACATGCCCTCTTCGTTCTCAATGTCCACAACATCAACATCATCCATTAACAACGAATCCAACACCGCCTCTTCGTCCTGACCGGAAAACATCAAAATGGTTAGATGATCAAACATATGGCTAACAGAACCTTGGGTGCCTATCTTGGTTTTGGTCTTGCTGAAGCACAGTCGCACATCATTAAATGTACGACTTGGGTTGTCCGTTAAACATTCAATAATGACCATACAGTTACCTGGGCCATACCCTTCGTAACGAGCTAGCTCAAAATTCTCTCCGGCTCCACCTTTAGCTTTCTCAATGGCTTTCTCGATAACATGGGAAGGCACCTGATCTTTCTTAGCGCGCTCAATAATACTGCGCAGACTTAAATTGCCAGTAGGATCTAACCCGCCAGCCTTAGCAATCACATAAATCTCGCGACCATATTTGCTATAAACTTTTGCTTTGGCGTCTGATGTTTTCGCCATGGAGTCTTTGCGGTTTTGATAGGCTCTGCCCATGATAAAATCCCATTCTAGAAACAAAAACGTATTCTATAACAGGCTATCAGCTGGGGCACTGATTTTGGCTATAAAATGGCACGACTAAAAATATAATTGCTTAAAAGCTATTATATTTTCTCCACAAGAAGAGAGACAAATAAACAAGTAAGACCGGCTCAATTAGCACCAAGAGACCAAGCAAGCCGTTATCCGACATAGTCCCCAAAAAAGCTGATAACTGATCAAACCCATCGCCAGCGAAAACTAAGGATAAAATCGCTGCCATCGCTATTACCTTAAACCCTGTGTAGAGCAAGCAAACAACGAATAAACCACCAACTAGTAATTTTTTCATAGAACTATAATCCTGCCTATGGACCTATTCACGCTCGTTGTCTTCATAGATGCCAATTCACACCTCAACTTATCGCTCCAACTCTCCGTCATATAAACCTGTAACTTTTAAATTAGTATAGACGGTTATTGGAAAGTTGATTCAGTTGAGGGTATGTATTGGCGACAATGCAAGGAAATTATTCTGTGTTACTATTTAATATCAAATAATCGAAAAAGCACACTAGAGGGTAACTCATGAAAAAATCATTATTCTTATTAGTAGCATTATGCTCAGCATTTACATACGCGCAAGAGTCATACAAACACCAGCCTGTAGCCAATAAAGCCGAGTACTACGTCGCATCATTTAATGCACGAAAGGATGTCGGCGATCTAATTGAATGGGCCGCTGATTTTGAAGCGTGGCAAACTAAATCCGGAGTCTGGGACAGCATGTCCACCTCACTCTTAATGCCGTATTACATTAACAATACTGCGCTGCACGATGTTGTTTGGTTAAACATATGGCCGTCGTCGACTGAACAATACATCGGGAATGAAGATTGGGTAACAAGGGGCGGAGAATTAATGAAAAAGCTACCCGTCACAAATTCACAAGTCGTAGATACATGGCAGTGGTCTATTTCAGCCCCTGAGGGTGAGGGATCCATCGGCATGGTTAGTTACTCTGACTGTAAGTTAGAAGAAGGCGTGTCTGGAAGGCAAGCGTTTAGTGCCCTTAAAGACTATGCGATAGCGGCAAGAGAGAAGGGAGACAACCTAGGCAGAAAAATGATCTTTCCATCAGCTGGCGGCACCGAGGGTGATTATGACTATGTGTATGCAAAGTATTCGAACACGATATCGGAATTCGGTGCAAATGAAGACCTATATTGGTCCGCGATTAATGGATCGGATGAAGATCTTGCCTTAAACGAAATAATAGAATCATGTTCAAATTATAGAACCTATACATCGACAAACATCATAGCGGCGAACAACTAGACTCAAGAAAAATCAAATATATAAAAGCTCTAAAACTCTCTTAGGTTTTAGAGCTTTTTATTATGTTCGATGGCAGGTTGTTTTAGTACCGCTCTACTGTCACAACTCTTATTTGTAATTGAGGTCACTATAATCAACTGTTTTGTCATAAATCATTGTCGCCAGAACGATATCTGGTATTTTTGAATAACATCTACAGCCGAATACTATTTAGAGTCTAGGTGATGGCTCAGATGCTGATGAAAATTAACGATGGCCTTTTCAAAATAACCAAACGTAAAATGGCTATTGGCACCACTTCCCGCAGACTCTTGGATGGCGCAGGCCGCTTCACGGTCTTCATCTTGACCTGACTCATTAACAAAAAGCGCATCGCGCAGGGCTTCGTCCACCGTAATTGTATGGCCTTCGCTATCTTTGTTAATCATCCGGTAAACGACCCATTTGGATCGGGTCGGGCTTAGGGGCTCAAGAATAACCAGACTGGTGTGCTTTGACAGTACAGCGACACTAACATTGGGGAAGAGCAGATAAACAGCGGTTACCAAACCATCAATACGTCGTTTCTCGGGGGCTATATGCCGTAATTTTTCGATCCGCCGAAAGGGAAATGTCACTCTTGAATTAGGCCCAAAATTTTCCACTAGCGTGACATTATCAAGACCATAAGGATAAAAAGTCTCTTTGTGCAGGGACTTAATATGGTATCCCTCCATCAATGTCTCAGTGAGCAACTTCCAATTAGCCTCATCGGTTAGATCACCTTGTTCAAATAACGCCTGCTCTGGAGTAAAATAATCAAGCTTATCGTCTAGCATCTCTTCGGTGATATGACCTTCTTGCATCACATACACAATACCGCCCTTTTCCCTAGCGCTGACTTCCACTAAGCCGTGCTCATCTGGATTAACACCAGGAAACCCCTCCTGTCCTGGGATGCTTTTAAGGTTGCCTTCCAGGTTATAGGTCCAGGCATGATACGGGCAGACAAAAGATCGAGAACAACCACTACCTTTGGCAACCTGCATGCCACGATGCCGACAGGCATTGATAAAAGCGCGCACAATGCCATCAATGCCACGCACCACAACCAGTGGCGTTCCGGCCGCTTTACGGGCAATGTAACTGCCCTTATCTGGTAATGCGACTGACGGGCAATACGGCACCGCAAGACGTTTTAATAAGGCAATTTCAGCGTCAAATCTTTCTTGGGACTGATAATGCTCAACAGGCTCTCTCCAGACTGTTTCACCTAAATCTGTAGTGTTATTGTCAATATGACTAAAAATACGCTCTATAACCTCTTGATCATTAAGCAGTACAGTCTTGTCGAGAGTTTCCTTCATTACACATCCATTTTCGCTTGTTGTTGTTTTTTCTGCTATTGAGCCATGTAATGAATAGGCGAAGACCAGGCGCGCTCCTGGATTGTGGTAGCCAAATCGGGTCTGGGTACAACACCAGCACGAATGGCATCCCAGGTCGACCAACGACAGGTTGGATTTTCTAACGCGCGTGCATAATAAAAAGCGCGCTGATCAGCCCTAAAGTCTGGATCGTGCCATAGGGTCGATAGTTGCGCCGCACCAGTTTCTAAATTGATGGAACAGTCGGTAATATCCACTCTGGCACCATTGTCAGGACAACGGTTTATTTTGGGGTTCACCTCTGCATTACCGGCGCATGCTACATCGATAATATCTTCATGAGTGTTGCCATCGGTATCAATCCAGCCCTTAACTATCTGTATCCGCTGCAGGGTGGCATTTTCTGGGTCGGCTGAGGCCATAATTAAAAAGCTCGGTGAGCTAGGAGCAGTTGATGCACTTTCTTTGGCCAAGAGAGTGCCTCCCATACTGACGCCATTAGCGTACGCCTGCTCCACACCATCAGCACTTGTTAACATGGTGTTATCAAACCCATAACCTGCAAAGAAACGGAGTCGAATACGTGGGCCTGAAGTGGCGAATACTTCCTTTCGGCGAAAGGCACTATACAGCGACTCTCGGGTGTTTTCCTCAGCCCATGCAGCAGCCAAGCCTGAGGCTCCAAAAGTCGGTGTGGCACCGCCTGTATAGACACTACCGTCGATCTTAACGTACATGTGTTTACCCAGTGGAGTGGGATTTAGTGTGGTCGCTATTTTCGACGCATAGTAGGTAAACTCTCCGCCAAGCCCTTCTCGCGGTATCGAGCCGCGCTGTTCGGCAGTAGACGATAATATCCCTAATTTTGATGTAAAAGCTGACTCATCGTTTTGGCTTGCCGCTGAATGGGTATCACTTGACCCAATAAAGCCAAACTTATACGGATTTTTGACCCCTTGTTGCTCAAGGGTCAAACCATTAAGCAGAGCCTCACGCACATAGGATCCCTGCGGTTTACTTATTGCCCCTGTTGCAACCCGATAAGGCATGATTTCGAAACCAGCCCATTCATCTCGAGTTGATAAACTAGGGTGGGTTTCTGAAGTACCTTTTATCTGCGTTATTTCAACCAGCGGTTCATTTCTGCTGCGCTTTTCTACATAAGCATCATCAAAAGGCCTACTAGCCCAGTCTACCCGTTTAAACATCTGGCCATTGGAGGCATTAGAATTATGCGGTATAGCAAGGCTCTCAACGCCTTTATCCCTGAGCTCATCCATCCAATCCCAAAGATCTTCTGGGTTATCGGAATGAAAGCGAGAAAAGGGCTCACGAGGCAAGCGGTCGCTTCCAGAAAATATAACATTTCTATGCAAGTTGCCCATGTCGCTAGTGCTGGTGGTGTATTCATAGGCGGCGAACGTGGTGAACTTACCAGGATCATTAAATTGGTCTGCAGCGTCAATAGTATCGTCCCATGCACTCCTTACGACATCGAGCACTTCTCTACGATCTAAATCTCCTTCTAATACGGCTGCAACTGCATCAGGTAAGAAACCTGAGAATGCCAGTAAACGCTTCAAGGAACTAATGAAACCAGTGCCGAAGTTGTCAGGCGCATTTAGGTCATTATAAGGTTCTGAGAATTCATTTTTTGAGAAGGCTGTACTGGTGTCTGCAGCCGCTTTAACCAGACCTAAAAACATCGCGTGGTCGGTAACAGCATAAAAATCCATCGGCCGTGATAGTTGCATATTGTAGCCGCCGGGATTTTTGATCGCCTCGCCTTTGGCAAAACGATAGGCATCATAAGGGGTTGCTAACGTGCCAAAAGCATAACCATCAAAAGAGTATGCGGTGTGCACATGCAAGTCACCAAAATAGGCACTCCGCTCGATTTGGCTTTCATCTTCGATAGTATCATCGGTAACAGAAGCCTCTTCACGCACTAATAATTCAGTTTCTGTTTCAAAGACGTTCTTTAGCGGAAAGATTGTTGTCCTGGGGTCATCCTTAAGGAGTCGATCGATTTCAGCAGTTTGCGCCAGAGCACGCTCATCGGAAAGAATGTCGGCGGCAGAACTGAAACCCTCACTGGATGCCTCCATTGTTTGGTCTGAACAGGATGTTAGTACCAGTCCCATCATCAGCATCCAGAAACAGTGTCGGTATTTACAGTGCCTATTTACCATTTTCATATTCTCTTATTATAAGGTCAGTGAGCCGCTTTAAGGAGTTTAGCTTATTGTTGTCTAGCTGTATGCCAAATGGGTGAGCCCCAAGCCATTTCAGTAGCCGTTGCCGAAACACCACAGCCCTAGAGTCGACAATAATCTGTATAGGAAAGGGCCGAAATGCTTCTTAAAACCACCTCGATCTATTCGCAGCCTTCATCGTTAAGCTCTCCCGAAGGCATTTGGGTTCGGCAGAACGTCGCGCCGTAAAGATCAGCACCAGAAAGAATAGCACCAGTGAGATCAGCATCAGAAAGATTAGCGTTATTAAGGTCCGCTCCAGTAAGGTTAGCAAGAGAAAGGTTAGCGCCGCTAAGGTTAGCATCAAAAAAGCTAGCAGCAGTAAGATCCGCTCCAGTAAAATTAGCAAACGAAAGGTTAGCGCTAGCAAGATACGCTCCAGTAAGCTTAGCTCCAGAAAGCTCAACTCCAGTAAGATCAGCTCCCTCAAAGTCAACATAACTTAAAGAGCAATTCTGACATCGCTTAAGTTTTTCAACCCTCAAAAAATCTGCTTCTTCGTATGCCCATGCACTCGTCATCATAAGCAGAGCAGCAACACAGAGTCTCTTCGCAAGGTAATTCGGTAACCTAGAATAATCCATAACAACAATTCCGAGTACTTTAACTAAGAGTAGGTAAAATATGTCGATTTATCTATAAATTGTTATAAAACAATTATTACGGTAACGATCTCTTTCTGTAAAACCATAACAGACCTTATTTTTATAATCCGCCGGCGTTGTGACTTCACCTCAAGGCTGGGCGGCGTTATTGGAGCCCTAAAGATTATCTTCAGTTAAAATCTTCTGCTGAAATATCGCTATGGTGAGTGTCGAGTATCACAAATAAATATTCATTACCCGCTCTTAGCAAAGTATGGCCTGTGTAATCGTAATAATGAATGTATCCGCCAGCATAAAATGAGCCTTGAGTGCCTTGTGTTATAGAAAGATTAGAGAAATTCAAACCACCGTCTAAGCGAATCTTATCAACCCCATCTTCAAAATCATGAATAGCGCTTGTAGTTATAAAGCCATCTGAACCATCGCCTGGACGAGCGATAAAAATATCGTGGCCACTGCCGCCGTAAAGCTGATCTTTACCGTCGCCACCATCAAGAATATCGTCGCCATTCCCGCCATATAACTCGTCGAAACTGTCAGAACCATATAAAGTATCGTTGTCATCGCCACCATAAAGCTTATCTTGGCCACTTCCGCCGTCGATAATGTCATTTCCCGCTTCTCCATATAGAAGATCTCTTCCACCAAGGCCGTATAAAATATCATTCCCTGGGCCAGCATATAAGGTGTCTGAATTGTCCGTGCCATAGATTATTTGGTCGTCGGGAAAAGCGGGCATCAGCGTCTTTAAATGAGCTTCAATCTCGGCTGCCGTATCACGTATTGCATCCCCTGTTATAACACCGTTAACCAGTGGATCGCCTTCCAAGCCAAATAGGTATCGCAAGGTAAGCAAACCATCAGTTAATGCATCAATCTGTCCGTCACCATCAATATCAGCAAGGTCACCTAGCTTCTCAATTCTAGATTCAATATCTACCGCTGACTTATAGTCGGCATTGGATGCAATCGCTCCCGTAATGAGAGGCTCACCGTCTAGACCAAACATGCCTCTAAGTAGCAGTAATCCATCAGTTAACGCGTCATATTGACCATTGCCATCAATATCTAAGGTTAATGTCGATGGATTAGATTCTTCCTGTGAAAAACTTGTCATCGAAAAGGAAAATAGAATAATGGGCCAAGATATTTTGGCTAGATGGTAGTCGCTAGGTAGTCTAAAGCAATTCATGACTAGAACTCAGTTTGGGTTTACTAAGCATAGTTAAAAAAGCACGGCTTATCTATACGGCTATGCCCGTCCATAAAAGAAATAATGGCGGGGTCTGTGGGCCACTTATTTCCTCCCCAGTGATAAAAAAACCAATGCCTTAGGGGTTGTATTTGTTGCTGGTGCTCGATGTTCTTCGTTCTTAATATCGTGTCTATTAAAAGAGACCATAAGAAGTCTTTAAACAGACAGCAACGATGAGTCATTCTTCGGAATGAATAATCATGCCGAGATAGGAACAAAAGATAAATCATAAAGCTCAACTGACATAGAGCTCACTTATTAAAGATTTTTGGATTAAGACGCAAAAATTGGGACTTGAAAGGGGAAACAACATGTCGCAAGAGAATAAAATTGCAGCCATTCCATTTGGAGCCAGAGTAAGAAAATCACCCTTCTTTGACTCTACTAGAAAAGATGGCGCCAAGGCGTTTTCAGTGTACAACCACATGTACTTTCCAACGGCATATGCCGGAACAGAGAGTGAATATGATAGTCTTATTAATGATGTGACTATGTGGGATGTGGCGGTTGAACGACAGATTGAAATCAACGGCCCCGATGCCTATGAGTTTATTCGTCGGCTAACGCCAAGGAACCTGGAGAAATGTGAAATTGGCCGTTGTCTCTACGTGATCCTAACAGGCCACAATGGTGGCGCGATTAATGATGCAGTGCTTCTTAGATTAAAACCTGATCAATTCTGGTTGTCTCCAGGTGATGGCGACGTACTACTTTGGATCCAAGGCGTGGCTATTAATTCAGGCTTGGATATCAATGTTTTTGAACCTGACGTGTCGCCTCTGGGGATATGTGGACCTAAAGCACCCGCCCTCATTAACAAACTGTTTAATGGCGAGCACGATGATTTACGCTTTTATCGCGCACGTGAAACCTCACTCGCCGGCATTCCAATGGTGATTGCTCGAACAGGATGGAGCGGCGAAATAAGCTACGAGCTCTATCTTCGTGATGGAAAGCGTGGCGATGCATTATGGGCAATCGTCAAAGACGCCGGCCAAGAGTTCAACATAGCACCGGCAGCTCCAAATACTATACGCAGTATTGAGGGAGGCTTGCTCTCCTATGTCTCAGACATCACTAGAAATGACTGCCCATATACCATCGGCTTAGACCGCCTGGTTGATGTTGATCAAGACATTGATTTTATTGGCAAGGAGGCATTAAAGAAGATCAAAGAAAACGGTCCTGCAAGAAAGCTGGTAGGCATACAGATTGCCGGTGATCCCATCACTTCTGCTCCTGAGCAGCCATGGCCTGTTTTCAGCGGTGATGAGAATGTTGGCCATGTTTCACGTTGCATATTCTCGCCGCGTCTTGGGAAAAATATTGGCTTTGCCAACGTTCCAACCGAACTCTCCGCGCTAGATACACAGTTAACTATAAAATGTTTTCTGGGTGATTTAACTGCTACTGTTAGTGCGTTTCCGTGGGTACCCGCAGAACGCATCGCTCGACATATTGCGCCTCCACTGGCTAAAACGAACCCGTTTGGCAGTCTACTTATGAGGGCCAGCCCCCTGTAATAGGGATAAACAAATGACCAACAACAAGTTTGATGCCTTCGCTATAACCGCAGCGAATTATGAAGCCTTAACCCCGCTTTCATTTTTGCCAAGAACAGCACTGATGTTTCCAAATCGTCGTGCAGTTGTTTATGGCGAGCGCAGCTATTCTTGGCAAGAGTTTTATAAGCGCTGTACCAAACTTGCTTCAGCACTGAACAAGATTGGTATTGGCAGAGGCGATACCGTCGCTGTTTTGGCCGCAAATACCCCAGAAATGGTAGAAGCTCACTTTGGCATACCGATGTCTGGTGCCGTATTAAACACGGTTAATACTCGCTTGGATGATGAAACCATCGCCTATATTTTGCGCCATGGAGAAGCCAAAGTATTTATCGTTGATTACGAGCTTGCTCCCCAAGTCAAAAACGCACTTGAAATCCATGGAGACAGCGATTTACTAGTCATTGATATCTTAGACCTGCAAAACACTGTTAACCCAGCGGCAATAGGCACTACTGACTATGAAGCATTTTTAGCAACCGGCACAGATAAGTTTCAGTGGGATATGCCAACCAATGAATGGGATACCATTGGCCTTAGCTACACGTCGGGCACATCAGGTCGGCCCAAGGGCGTGGTGTACCATCACCGTGGCTCATATCTAATGTCGATGGGAACTATCACTGACTGGGATTTACCTCGTCACCCTAATTATTTGTACACTGTACCCATGTTTCATTGCAACGGATGGGGCCATGCGTGGACAATGACCGCGTTGGCAGGAACCATGTTTTGTACACGAGCCATTGTTCCAGAGGCAATATTTTCGGCTATTTTGGAGCATAATATTTCTCACTTTGGCGGCGCGCCGATTGTATTAAGTATGCTACTTAATTCTCCTGCAGCTAAAGATTTCTCTTGTCCGCATAGGGTTGAATTAATGACCGCAGGCGCCCCTCCCCCAGCCTCGGTATTGCAAGGCATAGAAAAATTAGGCTTCAATGTCACACAGGTCTATGGGTTGACTGAAACCTATGGCCACACTGTTATGTGTACCTGGAATTCCGAATGGGATAACCTCGATGAAGAGGCAAGAGCTAAACTAAAGGCTCGGCAAGGTGCCGCTATGGTTCAGACGGCAGGCATGCGCATTGTGGATATGGAATCTCGAGAAGATGTTCCCGCCGATGGCCAAACGATCGGTGAAATACTAATCCGTGGTAATACGGTAATGAAAGGGTACTTAAAAGATGCCGATAATACCGCAGCATCCTTTAAAAATGGATGGTTCCATACTGGCGATTTAGCGGTCATGCATCCACAGGGTTATGCCGAAATTAAAGACCGCTTAAAAGATATTATTATTTCCGGTGGTGAAAATATTTCTTCCGTAGAAATTGAGAGTGTATTGCATAGGCATGAGGCCGTAGCACTCGCCGCGGTGGTCGCTCTGCCGGATGACAAGTGGGGCGAAGTGCCCCTTGCTTTTATAGAACTCCTTGAAGGAGCCCAGGTTACAGAGAAGGAAATTGAAGTATTTTGCAGAGCTCACCTCGCTGGCTTCAAACGTCCGAAAAAAGTTATATTTGGCGAATTACCTAAAACAGCGACGGGTAAAATTCAAAAATATGAGCTGCGGGCTCTGGCGCGTAGCGGCCAATTAAACTGAACCACATGATGGGGCACTAGACTGGGCTGCTCGATTAACGATACTCTCGCTTTCTTAGAGCTCACTAAAAGTGCAATCTAACACTATGACGCTTAAGGTATTTTAGGAGAAACTATTTTGGAAAAACTCGATAACTTTGATCTCGAAAATCTCACTCTCATCGGTGACGAAGACGGTATTGTGCAGGTTGTCCTGTCGCGGCCAGCAAAGCGTAATGCCCTAAATGCTCAAACTATTGAGGAGTTGATCGAGGTTTTCTCTAAGCTCCCTAGGATGGGTGCCCGAGCCGTAGTGCTTCGAGCTGAAGGAGACCATTTCTGTGCTGGTTTAGACCTCGTCGAACACCACAATGAGCAGCGTCGCCCTGAAGAATTTATGCATATTTGCCTGCGTTGGCATGAAGCCTTTAATAAAATGGAATATGGTGGCGTACCAATCATAGCTGCACTTAAAGGAGCCGTAGTTGGCGGTGGCCTGGAGCTTGCCTCCGCCGCGCACGTGCGCGTGGCTGATCAGAGCACCTATTTTGCCTTGCCTGAAGGACAGCGTGGCCTATTTACCGGCGGTGGCGCAACTATTCGTGTTGCCGACCTTGTTGGTAAAGCACGCATGATCGATATGATGTTAACCGGCAGAGTCTATAAGCAAGAAGAAGCCTTCCAAGTGGGCTTGTGTCAGTATCTTATCGACGGTTCAAGTGACGATAAAGCCATGGCGATTGCCCGTACAGCGGCGGAAAATCCAGCCTTATCTAATTTTGCTATTTGCTCTGCAATTAGTCACATGCAAAATATGTCGGCGATGGATGCAGCCTACGCAGAATCTGTTATGGCGGGCATTGTTAATACTCAGCCGGCTTCTAATGATAGATTAGAGGCATTTGCCAATAAGAGCGCACCAAGAGTTCGGCCCGACTAAGCTCCATGATTCATGTTCGTTACATTAACCGTTAGGGCCCCTTGAAATACTAATTTCATGTGTTGATAGCTTGTAAGTGAATATCTAAACGCCAGAAAAGCCATACTTGCCACGCTGGGAGCATTGCAGTAATTGACCATTCCTGGCCGAATGAAGGAGATCTTTCTGCCCAGAGGCTTTTCCGCTGGAGTGTAAACCTCCTTGATCTACCTTCATGCCCCATCCGAAGGGCATTTTTTGTGCCCCCAAATAGATCTTTTTTAACTATCGCCCGACGAATCCGCCCTAAAACCACGCATTATTACTAATAGTCAAAGCGCATAAATTCTATAACCTATTGATTTTGAGGGGTTGGAATGGTTTTTGTGTAACATTTTTTGGCAGTGTAATTTGCCGGTTAATAAAACCTCTGCTTACCGTTCCTTTGCACCCAGAAGCTATTCGGGCATTTTTTTGTTTATATCGAGACCCATACGCCATGCATACAGCGGTAAAACACAGAGCAAAACGAACTCAAGTTTGATTTTATAAAACCCATCGATATAGCTCCCATTCTCGCCGCTCATGAGAATATTTACTTCGAATACGAAGACCTGCATGTAACCATCAAAGACATGGCACAGTTATTGCTTAACCCTGTTACTTCCACTGCAATCTCACCGGAGACCTTGATGTCCTTAACACGTATTAAACTTTTTGATCTACGAGATGCAAAAATTCGGACCCTGCACCTAAGTTGGTTTGCCTTTTTTCTGACCTTCGCGATCTGGTTTAGCCACGCTCCACTGAAGCCGCTGATTATGGAAGCTTTCAACATGACCAGCGATCAGTGGAAGACGCTGCTAATACTTAATGTGGCGTTGACTATTCCCGCCCGTATTATTATCGGTATGTTGGTGGACCGATTTGGCCCGCGTTTGGTTTATTCAAGTTTGCTGGTAGTTTCCGGTGTGCTTTGTTGTGCGTTCGCCTTTGCGCAGACCTACGAGCAAATGGCGTTGTTGCGATTTTTACTCGGCTTTGTTGGTGCCGGGTTTGTGATTGGTATTCGCATGGTCGGTGAATGGTTTCCGGCCAAATCGGTGGGGTTGGCCCAGGGCATTTACGCAGGATGGGGGAATTTTGGAGGTGCTGCTGCCGCTTTTACGTTACCTACCATTGCACTAACTATCTATGGCGGGGAAAACGGATGGCGCTACGCCATTGCATCGATAGGTGTACTGACTTTCGTTTATGGCCTTGTATATGCTTGGCGTGCCCGCAATACTCCCATGGGTTCCACATACTTCAAAGCAAAGAAAACCGGCGGCCTGGAAGTGACCAGCGCAAAGGACTTTTGGCTTTATGTGATGATGAATATTCCCATGTACCTAGTTCTCTCAGTGCTGGTTTGGAAAGTTTCACCCCTAGGGACAAACCTTATCTCACAACCTGTAGCCTACCTGCTGTATGGACTATTTGTGGTTCTGTTTACTTTCCAGTTTTCGCAAATATATAAAGTTAACAGGGAAATGCTAAACAACGGTGCGCCTGAATCTGACAGATATGAATTCAAGCAAGTTGCCGTGTTGAACTGGGTTTACTTCGTCACTTTTGGCTCCGAGTTGGCAGTGGTTTCCATGTTGCCAGGCTTTTTCCTCGACACGTTTGATGGGTTGTCATTAGTAGCAGCTGGTGCTTTGGGCGCCACATATGCGTTTATGAATTTGGTCGCCCGCCCCGGCGGCGGTTGGTTTAGCGACTATTTTGGTCGTCGCAAGTCTCTTTCTTTGTTAATCACAGGGCTGGCTCTTGGTTATTTTCTGCTGTCACAAATTACGGGTGACTGGCCAATTTATCTCGCAGTATTGGCAGTCGTCTGTTGTTCGTCTTTTGTACAAGCCGGGTCGGGCGCTGTATTTGCCATTGTTCCTCTTATCAAACGCCGAATGACAGGGCAAATTGCCGGCATGACGGGTGCTTTTGGTAATGTTGGGGCGGTCACCTACCTGACTATTTACACGCTTGTTGACGCGTCTACTTTTTTTCTGATAATTGGTTGTTCCGCTTTTGCTGCATTTGGGCTGACCCAGTTGTTGACCGAGCCAAAAGGGCATATCACCGAAGTGCTGCCGGATGGTACAGTTCAGTTAATAGAAGTCAGTTAAGGTCTAGACATGACTGCCATAATGCTTGACCATTTAAAACAACAACTGTTAATACAGGTGGGTCAGTACACATCCGCCGGTGCCAGGCCGCAGAACGAAGACGCGGTGGGTATTCGGGTGCCAGAGGGTTTCGCACTGGTTACCAAGGGTGCTGTGACGGTGATCGCTGATGGTGTCAGCACGGCCGAGGGTGGTCGAGAAGCCAGTGAAACAGCGGTGACGTCGTTTCTCTCTGATTACTACTCCACCCACGACAGCTGGTCCGTGCAGACCTCTGGACTTAAAGTTCTGATCGCGCTTAATCGATGGCTGTACAGCCTCGGGCAAAAATATATTCATGCTGAAGACGGTTACATCACCACCTTTAGTGCGCTGATTTTAAAATCTGCCAGCGCCTATATTTTTCATGTTGGCGATAGCCGTATTTACCGGTTGCGTGGTGACGATCTGGAACAGATTACTCGGGATCACTCCAGTCCCGCGGGAAACGGAAGGCACTACCTCAGTCGTGCGCTGGGCATCGACACCAGTTTGGATATTGATTTTCATCATTTGGATGTTCAGCCAGGTGATCGATTCTTATTGACGACCGACGGCGTACACGACTGGTTACCGTATCACCAATTAAAAAAGCTGCTAAAAGAGAGCGTTGATCACGATAAAACCTGCAAGCTCATTGCCGGTGCCGCTGTTGACGCTGGGAGTGAGGACAACGTCAGCGCACAAATTGTTTGTGTGCAAAACCCGGGCAAAACAGAGCGGCAGGACGTACTAGCGCAGTTATCCAACTTGCCCTTTGTCCCTCCCCTAGAACCGGGGCAAATACTTGATGGCTGGAAAGTTATTAAGGAGCTGCATGCCTCCAGCCGCAGCGAAGTGTACCAGGTGGAAAGTGTCACAGATGGAACTGAGGCAGTGCTAAAAGCACTATCAGTAAACTATCAGGATGACCCGTTGCATTTGGAACAGTTTGTTCTCGAAGAGTGGATTGGCTTGCGAATACAGAATGCCAACGTGGCCAGGGTTATCAAGCCTTCTCAGCAGCGAAAGTTTTTGTATTACCTTACCGAATATATTCCCGGTCCGACATTGGGGCAGTTGTTGAAAGAGCGTACCCGTCTGTCGGTGGTTGATGCGCGAAATATCATCACACAGGTCGCCGCCGGATTAAGGGCTTTTCACCGGAAAGACACGCTGCACCAAGACATCAAGCCAGACAATATTTTATACACCCATGCTGGCGTGAAAATTATCGACTTTGGTTCCGCCTATATCGCCGGTATTAACGAAATAGATACTGGGGTGGAAAGAAATCTGCAGCTGGGCACCCGCGATTATTGCGCACCGGAGTATCTTCTGGGTGATGCCGCCTCACCGCGCAGTGACCAGTTTTCCCTGGCAGTACTTTATTATAAGTTGCTGAGTGGGAAACTCCCCTATGGCAGCGCTTATCGAACGGCTCAAACACCCAAAGACCTCAGCCGATTGCGTTATACACCTTGCTATGAACACAATCCTCTGGTTCCAGTATGGATGGACCTAGCGATTCGCCGGGCCTTGAATTTTGACTCGACGCAGCGCTACCCAGCTCTTTCCGAATTTATCACTGATTTAAAGAAACCGAACAATAATTTTCAGGGTCAAGCACAGCTACATTTAAAAGATCACAATCCAGTTATTTTTTGGAAAATTATTGCCGGGCTGTTAGTTCTCTCAAACCTCGTTGTGCTAGCTGCCCTGCTATTTCGCGCCTGAAAATGAGTCTGCCATCGAATAAAGCACCATTTTGGTGCACTCAAGATATCCAATAACTATTTTTGTTCTCTAAGCTTATGATTTTTAGCTTGAATTTTTAGCTGGCACGATCTTTGCTTTGGGTGTGATACACGCTGTCTTATGGGTACAACTGAATACCCCATCAGGCAATCACTAGATAGACCTGTGAACCAGGTAATTAGAGAGAGAGTAGATGCCAAAAGTAAACGTTATTGTTGTGGGAAACGGTATGGTGGGGCACCACTATGTTGAGCAGCTAACTGCCTCGGCGGTAGACGCACATATCACCGTAATTGGCGGTGAAACCCGTCCCGCCTATGACCGCGTGCATCTCTCTGAGTACTTTGCCGGGCGCGCGCCCGAAGATCTAGCCCTCACCACCAGAGAGCACTACCGTGAAATTGGTGTTGATGCGCACTTTGGCGATATGGTGGCGCGCATAGACCGCGACAATAAAAAGGTCATCACCGAAAACGGACAAGAATATTGCTACGACAAGCTGGTATTAGCCACTGGGTCCTATCCTTTTGTGCCTCCAGTCAAAGGCAATGACCTGCCTCCGTGCGTGGTGTATCGCACCATTGATGATCTGGGCATGATTCAAGCCCAAGCTAATAACGGCAAGATTGGGGTTGTTGTCGGTGGTGGACTATTGGGACTTGAGGCCGCCAACGCAGTGCAAAATCTTGGCCTTGAAACCCATGTTGTGGAATTTGCGCCAGGCCTTATGGGCGTGCAGTTAGATGCAGGCGGCAGCGGCATGCTACGCCGAAAAATTGAAGCACTGGGAGTAAAAGTACATACCAGCAAGGCCACCCAGGTTATCGAAGAAAACAGCGACGGTGAAGGCCGCGTAGTAATGCGCTTTGCCGACGGCGGCTCTCTGGCCACAGATATGATTGTGTTCTCGGCTGGCATTCGCCCCTACGACCAACTAGCGCGCGACTGCGGGTTAACCGTTGGCGACCGCGGCGGAATTGAAATTGACTATCATTGTAAAACCAGCGACTCAGATATTTTTGCCATTGGTGAATGCGCATTATTTGGCGGCAGAATCTATGGCTTGGTAGCACCAGGCTATCGCATGGCCGAAGCGGCAATTAGCCAGCTGGGAAGCGACAAAGTTTCCTTCCAAGGCGCCGATATGAGCACCAAACTTAAATTGCTCGGCGTCGACGTAGGCTCCATTGGCGACGCCCACGGCAAAGCAGAAGGCTCGATCGCTTACACCTTTAGCGACGAGCGTATCGACGTCTACAAGCGCCTGATTGTCAGCGCCGACGGTAAAAAATTACTTGGCGCGGTATTGGTCGGCGACTGCTCTGAATACGACACCTTGCTACAATATTTTTTAAATGGCATTGATTTGCCGGCTGATCCAGAAACCCTGATTCTGCCCACCAATGTGGGTGGTGCGCCAGCGCTCGGCGCTGCGGCCCTACCTATGACTGCCACCATCTGCTCATGCCATAACGTCAGCAAAGGCGACATTGTCAACGCCATGGATGCCGGCTCTTGCTCACTGGGCGAAGTGAAATCTGCAACTGCTGCCAGCAGCGGCTGTGGCGGCTGTGCTGCCCTATTAAAGAATATTGTCGACGATGAAATGGCCGCGCGGGGTTTGGAAGTTAATAAAGCCATGTGTGAGCACTTTAACTACACCCGCCAAGAGATGTTCCATATTATTAAGGTGGAAACCATCAAAAGCTTCGATGAACTGCTGGATAAACATGGCACTGGCCGCGGCTGTGATATCTGTAAACCCACCGCCGGTTCGATTCTAGCCTCATTGTGGAATGACTACGTACTGGACGACAAACATGTGGGTCTGCAAGACACCAACGATACCTTCCTCGCCAATATGCAAAAGAACGGCACCTACTCAGTAGTACCCCGTATTGCTGGTGGTGAAATTACCCCGGACAAATTAATTGTTTTGGGTCAGGTAGCAAAAAAATACAAGCTCTACACCAAGATCACCGGAGGTCAGCGTATCGACCTATTTGGTGCTCGGGTGCAGTATCTTCCAGCCATCTGGCAAGAGCTGATCGAAGCCGGCTTTGAAACTGGCCATGCGTACGGCAAAGCACTGCGCACGGTTAAATCCTGTGTCGGCAGCACCTGGTGCAGATACGGCGTACAAGACAG
>Ga0302119_10000021_pt1 | contig 50066 bp, 44 predicted proteins | sample AG5_Tmax_MG_FD_203114 | JGI IMG/M metagenome (GOLD analysis project Ga0302119, IMG submission 203114) | Marine microbial communities from Western Arctic Ocean, Canada - AG5_Tmax | ecosystem: Environmental > Aquatic > Marine > Oceanic | place: Canada: Western Arctic Ocean | collected 2017-10-01 | reverse complement strand
GCTTTTTTACTTCGCTCTTGGGAAGGCTTAAGTACTCGTGAAACGGCCCATGCCATGCGCTGCACAGAAGGCAGCGTGAAAACGCATTATTCTCGGGCTTTAGAAAAACTGAGAGAGCAGTTAGATGGATACCACTATGACTAATATCGACCAGAAAAAACTCACCGAAGATTTGCTCTCTATTGAAGATGGCACCTCAGTAAAGGACAGTTTCCAGCTAGCTATCGCTAGGAATAAAGCGCTTAGAGGCCAGCGATCACGTTCAAACACATGGTCTTGGATCGTGCTCGGCTCGTCTTGCGCAGCGCTGGCCATAATAATGCTCACGCCACTGAGTATGGAAACCTCACCTTACGCCGATACAACATTAGCTATTAGCGACTCTGAGCAGTTTGCCACTATCGCTAGTATCGACACAAATGAAGACCTCGGCTTTTATTACTGGCTAGACATATATGAACAATAGCTCTCAAAAAAACGAAACGTTTAAAGCAGCTGAGCAAAGTATCCGATTACCTTATCCTATTAAGTCACTTCTCTGACTAAGGTACTAATACAAACTTACCCACGTGCTTTTTTTCAAGAAACTTCTTTTGGGCCTCAGCGATCGACGTTAACGGAAAGGTCTCCGCCAAAACCGGCTGAATTTCGCCCTGCTCTATGTATCTCACAATATTGGGGAAAGTCATTTCATCCCAAGCAGTCGTCCCCATTAATGTGATGTCTTTTAAGTACATATCACGCATATCAAGGTCAACGATAGGTCCCGCAATCGCGCCGGATGAAACGAACCGCCCTCCTCGTTTTAACAGCTTTATCATGGTAGGAAACCCACTCCCAGCCACATTATCGACCACGACATCGACTGATTGCTCCCCAAGCGCCGCTATCAGATCAGCAGACCGCCCTAACAGTATATCGGCGCCAATTTGTGACACCTGTTTATGCTTATCCTCACCCGCAATGGCGATAACTTTTGCACCCCTGCGTTTTGCAAGTTGAACTGCAGCAGATCCCACGCCGCCTGAAGCCCCAGTTATCAGTACTGTTTCACCCGGTTTTAAATTCGCTCGATGAAGCATGTTTTCAGAGGTCCCGTAAGCACAAGGAACCGTTCCAAGTTCAGCGTCTGTCCAGTCACATATCACTGGGAACACTTCAGTTGCACTTATTTTCAAAAATTGCGCAAATGCACCATCAAAATCAGATCCCATCCATATATTATCTAGGGACTTAAAGCCGTGTTCACGTCCACACGGACGAATCAGCACGCGCTTACCCATTAAGTGACTGTCAATATCACTGGCTACCTTAACAACCGTCCCGCAGCAATCTGTTCCCTGAATAATCGGAAAAGGCGTTTTGTCATTCCAGCCACCGTCACTTTTTTGATCCAATAAATCGACTTTTGAGTCCGACATTTCGTTAGTTGCGCTGTTAATAGAAGATGAATACCATCCCAGCCTAGTATTAACCTCAGTATTATTAACCCCTGCGGCCAAGACTTTAATTAGCGCTTCTCCTTCCTCAATTTTAGGGATTGGCACATCTTTATATACCAAGCGGTCATAACCACCGTTACCGATAGTCACCATGGCCTTCATCGAATCTTGAAGCATGCAAAGAACTCCTTCTGCTTAACGTTATCAGTGCACCATAGCGTGCTATCCGCTGTGCCTGTTTTTATGTGAGCGACACTAACACTTGCCCAATAGATATTATAGGTAACTAATTCAAGGGCCAAAAAAAGGCCCCTTACGGAGCCCTTTAAATACTAAAATTACTTCCAATCTGCTTATAAAGCCGCTTCTAACTCAGGAAGAGCAACGAATAAATCAGCCACTAAGCCGTAATCCGCTACCGAGAAAATGGGCGCTTCTTCATCTTTATTAATGGCAACGATTACTTTACTGTCTTTCATGCCTGCCAAATGCTGGATCGCGCCTGAGATCCCTACTGCGATATATAAATCAGGGGCAACGATCTTGCCCGTTTGACCAACCTGCATATCATTAGGAACAAAGCCTGCATCTACTGCTGCACGAGAAGCCCCGATAGCTGCACCTAATTTATCCGCAATGCCATTCAACAATTCAAAGTTCTCTCCGCTACCCATACCTCGGCCGCCTGATATAACAATGTCAGCTGCCGTTAGTTCTGGGCGGTCAGACTTTACGACTTCTTCAGAGACAAAACTAGACTTACCCGCGTCATGGGAACCTGCCACGGCCTCAACCGAAGCAGAACCATCGCCTACAGCCGCTGCGTCAAAAGCAGTACCACGGACAATCAACACCTTAATAGCGTCGCTACTCTTAACCGTTGCAATAACATTGCCTGCATAAATAGGCCGCTTAAAGGTATCTGTATCAATAACCTCTGTAATGTCAGAGATAGCCTGCACATCTAACAAAGCCGCAGCCCTAGGTAAGATGTTTTTAGCGTTACTTGTCGACGTTGCTAATATGTGACTATAGTTAGCACCTAGCTCAGCGATCAAAAGCGATACATTTTCTGCAAGCGCATGAGTGTAGGCCGCAGAATCAGCGAGCAACACCTTACTAACACCGGCGACTTGCGAGGCTTGATCAGCAACAGCAGAGCATGCCTCCCCTGCGACTAACAGATGGATATCACCACCAATAGCAACACCGGCCGTCACTGAATTCAGTGTGGCTACATTCAAACTAGCATTGTCATGTTCAGCAACAATTAAAATACTCATGAGATCACCTTCGCTTCATTTCTTAATTTATCAACTAATTGGGCTACATCCTCAACTTTTATCCCTGCCTGACGCTCCGCCGGGCGCTCTACGCCTAATAGGGTCACTCGAGGCGATGTGTCGACGCCCAAATCTGCTGGTGTTGTCGTATCAAGAGTCTTCTTTTTCGCCTTCATGATGTTAGGCAAAGATGCATACCGAGGTTCGTTTAAACGCAGATCAGAAGTCACAATGGCAGGTAACGATACCGACACCGTTTGTAGCCCACCATCTACTTCTCGAATCACGCTAGCATTGCCGCCGTCGATAGTGATTTCAGATGCAAAAGTAGCTTGGCCATAACCTGTTAATGCACCAAGCATCTGGCCTGTTTGGTTATTATCCCCGTCTATCGCTTGCTTACCCATTAGAACGATGTCAGGAGACTCTGAGTCGCAAATCGCCTTCAAACACTTGGCAATAGCTAGGGGCTCCATTACATCGTCTGTAAGGACAAGGATGGCGCGGTCCGCGCCAAGAGCCAATGCGGTCCGGAGTTGCTCTTGCGACTGTTGCGCACCAACAGATACGGCAATAACCTCAGTCGCCACGCCCTTCTCCTTTAATCGAACAGCTTCTTCGACAGCGATTTCGCAAAAAGGATTAATGGACATTTTAACGTTAGCCAAATCAACACCAGTCCCGTCGGCTTTCGGCCTAACTTTGACGTTGTAGTCCACAACGCGCTTTACGGCTACCAAAACTTTCATTGGTGATCCTTTTTAATCAGTGATAAGAATTATAAATCAGCGCTGGGGTAACGCCGTGCTCAAATTTTCAGGCGAGTATATTGCCTAAATACCACCAAAAAATCAACCAGCCATAGTTCCGGTTACGACCCGCTGGTCAGCTTTAACCTCATGTTTTACCGTGAAATTTGGGTTATTTATATTCATTATAGTTAAGCCGTTATGATAAATGAAATGTTATAATCACTAATATAGCCACTGTCTGGAGTTAGAGTTTTGGAAAGAGAATCAATGGAATACGATGTTGTTATCGTTGGTGCAGGGCCTTCAGGTCTTTCCGCAGCGTGCCGGCTTAAGCAATTGAACCCTGAAATCACTGTTTGCGTCGTTGAAAAAGGCTCTGAAGTAGGCGCCCACATTTTGTCAGGCGCCGTTCTCGAACCTCGCGCCATGAACGAACTGTTCCCCGACTGGAAAGAACGTGGTGCTCCGCTTGATATAGAGGTGAAGAAAGACAAATTTTTATTCTACACTGGTGCCAAGAGCGCTATAAAGCTTCCTAACTTTTTCATCCCAAAACCCACCCATAACGATGGCAACTACATCGTTTCAATGGGTAATGTCTGTCGTTGGCTATCAGAGCAAGCTGAAGCTATGGACGTCGACATTTATCCAGGTTTTGCTGCCACTGAGGTGGTGTATAACGAAGATGGTTCGGTTAAAGGTATTGCTACTGGAGATATGGGCATTGGTCACAATGGTGAGCACAAACCCAGTTACGCCCAAGGCATGGAACTACATGCTAAATACACCCTATTTGCTGAAGGCTGCAGAGGGCATCTTGGGAAACAGTTAATAAAGAAGTTTGATCTAGATAAAAACAGTGACCCCCAGCACTATGGTCTTGGCATTAAGGAAATCTGGCAGATTCCCCCTGAACAGCACGACGAAGGTTTAGTCGTGCATGGTCTTGGCTGGCCACTACAAGAAAGCGGCACTGGTGGCGGTGCATTTCTTTATCATGCGGAGAACAACCAAGTATTTATCGGACTTATCGCGGATTTAAATTACAGCAATCCCCACATGAGTCCGTTTGAGGAGTTTCAGCGCTGGAAGCACCACCCGGAAACACTTAAGTATCTTAAAGGTGGCTCTCGGCTAACCTATGGCGCTAGAGCAATCGTCAAGGGCGGGCTTAACTCTTTACCTAAAATGCATTTCCCAGGCGGCTTATTAATCGGCTGTGACGCCGGCACACTCAATAGTGTAAAAATAAAAGGGAATCACACGGCCATGAAAAGCGGCATGATTGCTGCCGAAACAATTGTTGAAGCAATGAAACAGGGAGACTCTGCACCGTCTGATCTAGAGAACTTCAGTAGCGCCATCAAAGATTCTTGGTTGCATAAGGAGCTTCATAGCTCCAGAAACTTTTCTGGCTGGATGCATAAATTTCCCATGCTTCTTGGTTTGGCTTTCGTGTGGATTGAGCAGAATATCTTCAGAGGCCGCCTACCCTTGACCCTGCATGACAAAACACCTGACTACGCAACGATGAAGTCAGCCGCAGAATCCAAGAAAATTGAGTATGCGAAGCCGGATAACATTATTAGCTTTGATAAAGCTTCTTCTGTTTTTATGTCCAACACTAATCATGAAGAAGATCAGCCTTGCCATTTGACACTAACTGATCCGGAGTTACCGATCACCTTTACCCTTGGCGAGTATGATGAGCCGGCACAAAGATATTGTCCTGCCGGAGTCTACGAGGTGATTAGAAACGAAGACGGTAGCGACCGCTTCCAAATCAATGCTCAGAACTGCGTTCACTGCAAGACTTGCGATATCAAGGAACCAAGCCAAAATATCAACTGGGTAGTCCCTGAGGGAGCAGGCGGACCTAATTACCCAAATATGTAGCGATAAAATAATACAAAAAGGGTGATTTATCTTCGCCCTTTTTGTTATCAATCAAACTAAACTGATTTTCCCAGCAGAAACTGACGCCCCATGCTACTTAGGTAGACGGCGTGATTTTCATCCGTCGCGGAACTCTCACCCCAAGCGACCAACTGGTAAAAGGCAGACCGGCTCACTAAAGCGCTGAGATCCCCGCGTACCTTTACCAACGGAATCGGCTGATCAGACTCAGGCTTGTACTCAATGGTCAAAGGGTGATCGTCACTGAGAACAATACTTTCGCCATTTAAAGTTACACAGCTAATAGCTTGCTGATCATGACGAAGATCTCGACTAACTTCAGTAATAAAAAAGGGAGCTACATCAACTTTAATCCTCCATTTCTCAACCGGAGTGACCAAAAAATACTGCCCATTTTCGACCTTTAAGATACTTGAAAAAAGCTTAACCAGAGCGGGTCGTTTAATTTCTCCACCCTCATGAATCCATCGCCCTTCTCTGTCCACGCGTATATCCATATCGCCGGACTCTTCAGGATCCCAGAGATCGACAGGTGGTAATTTCATGCTGGAATCGCTTTGCAGCGCAAGAAGGTCTGCAAAAAGGGTATCCAGGCTATGAGAGGGTTTCATTTCCCCGACTTGTTTTTTTTGTCGCCAGCCAGGTGATACTGTCCACGATTGCCCATGGTCACACCAATGCTGGTAATGAAACCCAAAAGCTCGCTCATATCTTCAACTTGACCCCAAGACTTACTAAAACAAAGCTCTACAGCCCCCTGAGCAAGAGCCCAGCAGGTAAGATAGTGATAGTGAGGAGGAACATCTTCAAGGATACCGTCACCAATCAATCTCGTAATGACCATTTCCAAAGCCTCTTCATGAGAGCGCCTTATCTGAGAGAATTCTTCTAACTGAGCGCTCACATCGTCAGCATCACTCAAACGGTCTTCTAACTGCTGCACCAATCGGTCACGCTCTGGCCGAGCTAACCGAGAATCAAAATATGCCTTTGACACCGCGCCCGGGTCACCTTTTTCTGCCTTATCTAAGCCTTCAGATAGACGTTTTGATATCCCACGTTCGTAATCGAGCATGATACGGACTAAGATTTCATTTTTTGTCAGAAAATGCTTGTAGACAGTACCCTTGCCAATCCCAGCCTTGGTGGCAATTTTAGATACGGTGACACGATCAATGTTTTCTTTGATCAGTAATTCGAGCGCAGCATCCACTATCTTCTGTTCACGAGCTAAAAAGAGTTTCTTTTTCTCTCGAATTCGATCACTACTCGATGTTTTTTCCGGCATTTTATTTCTGCCCTCCGCAGCATCTACTATAACAGCGCAACATTCACATAACACACTATGTTAGATTTTAATGTCCCTATTACTCGCGCGAATAAACTCTCTCTTTAGATCATCATAAGTCTGTACCGCTGGAAACTGTGGAAATTCGTCAATCACATTTTGAGGCGCATGAAATAGGATTCCTGCGTCGGCCTCTGCCAGCATGGTTGTATCGTTATACGAATCTCCAGCGGCAATAGTTCTATAATACAAGCTCTTAAGTGCAACAATTGACTGACGCTTTGGGTTAGATTGCCGTAGATGATAGTTAACAACAGTGCCACTCTCATCACACTCTAACTTATGGCATAACAACGTTGGGTAGCCAAGAGGCTTCATTAGAGGATTGGCAAATTCATAAAAGGTATCAGAGAGAATAATCACTTGAAATCTCTCTCGCAACCAATTAACAAATTCGACCGCCCCATCAAGAGGTTCTAACGTCGCGATTACTTCCTGAATTTCATTAAGCCCTAAGCCGTTTTCTCTAAGTAGATCTAGCCGATATTGCATCAGGACGTCATAATCAGGCTCATCCCGTGTGGTTCTCTTAAACGCGGCTATACCCGTCTTTTCAGCAAAGGCGATCCAAATTTCGGGAATCAAAACTCCCTCTAGATCTAAGCATGCAATTTCCACAGAATATCCTTAACAAAAGTAAGCTGGGCACTTTACTGAAAATATTGTAAGGGTGCAATAATTCGAAGAACCTAAGTGATTACTTAGTGGAACACTGGATACCCATCATTACAAGTCGATCCATTAATCGACAATATTTGTGCGATGGTTCATTTGATAGTTAGGGATATCGAAATTTGCAAAATACTCTTTTACCGCCTCTGGACTCGGTAGCGACATAACCTCAGTAACGACGTCTCGTTTAAGATGTGGCGCAAAACCCTCAATAAAGTCATACATATAGCCAGGTATATAACTGCCTCTCCTGATGCCTAGGGATGCCGGGTAGGAATCGTCAAATTCAGGGACATCAAGACAGACCAAATCTGAATCTAAAATAGAGTCATAAGCTAAATCAGCAACAACACCAACACCAAGGCCATCACGCACATAGCTTTTAATAATATCTGCGTTCCCTGCCGCGAGAGCAATATTTGGCTTTAATCCTGTCCGATTAAGTGCTTTACCAAGCGAAGTACTATCAAGCGTATTAAAACCAAAGCCGAACACGTGCGTCACAAGAGGGTAAACTGTAATATCCTGTGGTGAAACTTTAGCTAACCTAGTTAGCGGATGATCCTTAGGCACCAAAACAGCGGTGTGATACTTAAAGCAAGGCATTACCACCAAGTTACTCTGGATCTCGAAATCTTCTGTGATTATCACAAAGTCGACAACACCATTATCTGCTGCCTCTAAATTTTCCCTGGTCGTACCCTGAATCACGCTAAGGGCAACTTTGGGATACTTAGGAACAAACCCTGCAATCACATTTGGCAGCGTATACCGTGCCTGTGTATGTGTTGTGGCTACTGACAGATTGCCTTCAGTCGGGGACGTATAATCGCTAGCAAGCCCCTTAATCCCTTCGACTTTGTTAAGAATCTCACCCGCAATCGCAAGTATATCTTCACCAACGTGCGTAACCTTACTCAAATGCTTACCGCTGCGCGTAAAAATCTCCACGCCGAGCTCCTCTTCAAGAAGCTTAATTTGCTTACTGATGCCAGGTTGAGACGTATATAACGCTAAAGCAGTCGCCGATATATTAAGACTGTGGCGCTTTACTTCGCATATGTAACGTAACTGCTGTAGCTTCATCCTTACCTCGGGTGGTCAAATGGCATAAAAATATAGTGATCTAAACCCTTTAGTCCTATACCTTATACCTTATTTGTTATAACTTAAATAACATTCGTTATAATATAAAAACTCACCGTTAATAACTAAAATATAGCACGGTGTTTCTGTTTAATAATATTTAGCTATTAATTATGCCTAAAATTTTGGAGGGCGTGATTTTATATTACTTTTTGTTCTGTACGGCTGATAGCAGCGATCAGGCCGCCAGCAGAAGCAAATGAGCTTTTGCTCCCAATACCAGTGCGAGATTCCCTCAAGCATGAGACCTGAAGTTACAACGACACCACCTCCAGATACGTGCGCGCGGACATGATAACGACAAAGGACTAACAGTTAATCAATTCTTGAAACTTTAGTTAACTGCTGACTGGGAAATGGTGAAGACATCCCTACTATTTCACTGAAGGCCGCTAAAAAAACGGCCTGCAAAAAGCGCAAACAAAAAAGCATAAAGTAGGTAGTACCAGAGGGAGTGCTTGGACCGTTTGGTTTCTGACAAACGAGAATCAGCTTCGGTTTTAAGTTGTCGAATATCAACTTCTATATCTAAAAAGTGCTTTTCCTCACTACCTAAATTCTTCATATATAGGCTAAGTATCTTGTCATCGGACATGGCTTGATATTTATTCGACCTAAGTAATTGAGGTTTAGACATTTAAGTTCTCGCGGCCCAACCGTTAAATTGCCTGAAGTCGCAGCCAATCTTACTCATTAGATACTCCGTGTGGCACATGACCTGTGGCAACGTATTCCCTAGCAGAGCTACAATGCGTCTGCTGATCATCAAAGAAGACATCTGCTCCAAACGAGTTCAGAAAATCACCCTTACTTAAGCCCCCCAAGAACAAGCTTTCGTCAATACGAACATTCCAATCCCTAAGCGTCCGCACTACCCTTTCATGAGACGGTGCGGCCCTCGCTGTCACCAAGGCAGTCCGAATAGGACAGCTGTCAGCGCTAAATTCGGACTGGAGCCCATGGAGTGCTTGCAAGAAACCCTTAAAAGGCCCTGCATCAAGCGGTGTATGCGCCGCGGCTTTCTCATTTTCGGTAAAGGCTTCTAGGCCTCGTTCTTTAAAGATTCTCTCTGAAGCATCTGAAAAAAGCACGGCATCCCCATCAAATGCAAACCGCAAATCATCATTATCAGTAGAACCCCCCTTCGACGGGAGTAACGTCGCCGCAGCCACCCCGTTATTAAGGGCGCTTCGAACATCTTCAGGGTTGGTTGACAGAAATAGGTCGCAACCAAAAGCAGAGACGTAACGATACGGCGAAGTACCTCCAGAAAACGCTGCGCGTGAGATATCCAATCCATGATGTGCGATCGAATTAAACACCCGCAACCCGGTATCTGCCGAATTTCGCGACAACAAAATAATTTCCACTCTTGGGTCACCCTCGAGTTTATCGTTGATCCTCAGTAATTTCGTCGCCAGTGGAAATGCCTCCCCCGGCTCTAAGACATCATCTTCATGTTGACGCTGATACTCAGCATAGGCAGCCACACCGTCTTTTTCGTAGATGCTATGACTCTTTCTCATATCAAATAAGGCAGTGGATGAGATTGCGATAACCAATTTTGGCTTTTTACTCGGACTCATAAGATTACTGACCTTGGGCAGAATTCCCTGTCGTGGTTTGCTCACTTTTCTCCTGATCAAAATACTCTTTAGTCAGCTTAAACACAATTGGTGAAAGAAGAATTAGAGCGATAAGGTTTGGGATTGCCATCAAACCATTTAATGCATCGGTCATTTTCCAAACCAACTCAAGACTCATCTGTGTACCAACAAAAATACCGATCACCCAAAGAATACGAAATGGTGTAATTACTCTAGGTCCCAATAAAAACTCAGCGCAGCGCTCGCCGTAGTAACTCCAACCAAGCATCGTGGTGAAAGCAAACAATGCAACACACAGCGACAGAACAAGGTCGCCATAGGGAAGTGCTCCACTGAATGCGGCAAGGGTCATTGCCGCGCCTTGAGGCTCCCCGTTCCAAACGCCTGTCACGATCAGAACTAAGCCCGTCATCGTGCAAATGATCAAGGTGTCTATAAAGGTGCCTAACATCGCAATTGTGCCCTGCCGCACAGGGCTATTGGTCTCTGCTGCCGCGTGCGCGATAGGCGCAGAGCCTAAACCAGCCTCATTGGAAAAAATGCCTCGCGCAATACCCATCCGCAGCGCCAACATAAGAGTTGCACCTGCAAAACCGCCGGTGGCCGCTGCACCATTAAATGCACTATCCACGACTAAAGCCACGGCCGCAGGGATTAGTGATGCATGTGTTACTAGAATTATTAGTGTGGCTGTTATGTATAACAGAGCCATAAAGGGTACAAGCTTCCCAGCCACGGTGGCTATACGCTTAATACCACCTAACAGCACCACGCCCACTAGCACGGCCATAACGACACCGCTAACTGCCGTTGGTACACTGAAATTAGTTTGTAGCACTTGGGACACGGCGTTAGATTGAACAGTGTTAGCCAAGCCAAAACCGGCCAGAGAGCCGAACAAGGCAAAGGCCATTCCTAGCCACTTCCATCGTTTACCCAAACCATTTTTAATGTAGTACATAGGGCCGCCCACTTTACGACCCAAGTCATCAGTCTCGCGATAATTCACCGCCAAAACAGCTTCTGCATACTTGGTGGCCATACCGACAAAAGCCGCGCACCACATCCAAAAAAGTGCTCCTGGACCTCCAAGACCAATTGCAGTGGCAACGCCTGCAATATTGCCCATTCCTATGGTCGATGAGAGAGAGGTCATTAAGGCGTTAAACGGCGTGATTTCGCCCTCGCCCGTACCTTTTCTACCCTTGAGAAGCTGACGGAACGCATAGGGTATTCGGCTAATCGTCATTCCTTTAAGGCCAATTGTCAGGTAAATACCCGTACCCAGTAATAGAGTCAGCATTACTGGACCCCAGACAAAGTTATTTACAATATCAACAATTTGCTCAAACATACCTGCCCCTTATTATTCTTTAGGCTGTCAGTGTCTAGACTAAGCAAGTAGCACTAATTCCAGTTAGGCAATCAACCGCCCAACTAATGAACGCATATTGGCCGCTGGGATATACTAAGCCTGTCTGTACCTTCAAACATCACTAAATAGCTATCTGGAAGGCTCCGCTGTAACGCACACAGAAACCTATCCAGAATGACCGATGACCTTAGATAGCCTTGATAGTGCCTTTGGGTAACACTGCGTGAACAGCAACCTTTTGAAATTTAAGCTCTAAATTGTTACTGACTTCAAGAACAACATAATCACCCTCTAATTTGGTGATTTTTCCCAGCATGCCGCTCGTTGTTACAACCTCGTCTCCCTTACCTAAGGCGCCAACAAGTTCATTATGCTCTTTCTGACGTTTACGCTGAGGTCGAATGATTAAAAAGTACATGAAGCCAAAAAGCCCTGCGAACATCAATATAGTAATCATTGGGTTTGGCTCGCCAGCATTGGTGGCTTGAGCGAAGGCATTTGATACAAATAACATCTTTTATTTCCTTTATTTAATCTGATCTTTTTAAGAACAGTGTTTAGTGGGTATTAATTATCCTAGGTTTTGCTTAATCCAGTCTAACGTATCCTCATGATGGCTTTTGGTCTTCACCTTAGCCATTACATGGACAATCTTGCTCTGCTTATCAACAATGAATGTAGAGCGTAAAACGCCCATATATTCACGTCCCATAAATTTCTTTAGATCCCATGCTCCATAACTTTCGATTACGCTGTGATCTTCATCTGACAACAAGATGAAATTAAGCTCTTGCTTGTCCTCAAATTTAACCAAACGAGTAACCGAATCTGGGCTTACCCCAATTACAACGGTGTCTAAGTCATTAAATTCGCTGTAGCTATCCCTAATGCCACACGCCTGCACCGTGCATCCCGGAGTCATTGCCTTGGGATAGAAATACACTACAACATTTTTTTTACCCTGGAAATCACTCAGCGAGACCATCTCACCCCGCTGGTTTGACAGAGTAAATGATGGAGCTTGATCACCGACGATTGAAAATGCCACAAGGTCACCTTTAGAGTGAATATAAATGAGTGGGAGACTGTAGCAAACTTTGCCCATTGGTTGTGACAAAAACCAGCGTGAGTTGTCGTTATATGCCGAGCATTTATCGCTTTATATAAAAACGCCACTGAGTATCACCCCAATGGCATTTACAATTAACTGCTGTCCGTTAGCACTAAGGCAGCAAGTGCTGAACGGCATCGCGCTCTTCAGTCAACTCTTGCTCCGTCGCAGTCATTTTTGCACGGGAGAAGTCATTAATCTCCAGACCTTGGACGATAGTCCAATCGCCACCTGCACAGGTACATGGAAATGAGTAAATTAGACCTTCGGTAATACCATAACTACCGTCACTGTATACGCCCATGCTGACCCAATCGCCTTCAGCTGTACCCAATGCCCAACTACGCATATGAGCAATCGCCGCATTAGCTGCGGAGGCAGCACTTGAAGCACCTCGAGCACTAATGATCGCTGCCCCACGTTGTTGCACAGTAGGAATAAAGTCGCTCTCATACCAAGCCTGATCCACCATGTCGATGGCTGGCTGACCCTTAACTTTAGCTTCATGAAGATCAGGGTACTGAGTAGCCGAGTGATTACCCCAAATGGTCATCTGAGTTACATCATTGATAGTAGTGCCAGTCTTATCTGCAATTTGGCTCATCGCGCGATTGTGATCTAGGCGAGTCATCGCTGTAAACTGACGAGGGTTGATATCCGGCGCGTTGCGCTGGGCAATCAATGAGTTGGTATTAGCAGGATTACCCACTACCAACACCTTAATCTCTTTAGAGGCATTGTCATTCAGCGCCTTGCCTTGTGCCGAGAATATCGCGGCATTGGCTTCTAACAAGTCCTTACGCTCCATGCCGGGGCCTCGAGGACGTGCGCCGACCAATAGTGCGTAATCCGAATCTTTAAATGCAACTGCAGCATCATCAGTGCAAATCATGCCTGCAAGAAGTGGGAACGCGCAATCATCCAGCTCCATTGCGACCCCTTTTAAAGCCTCAAGGGCCGGTGTAATTTCGAGCATTTGTAAAATAACAGGCTGATTAGGGCCAAGCATTTCGCCAGCAGCGATGCGGAACAACAGGGAATAACTAATCTGGCCTGCTGCGCCGGTAACAGTAACACGAACGGGTGAAGTCACAGTTTGTCTCCGAAAATAATAGTTGGGCATTAAAAATTTGAACGGCATTATAAGTCGCCATCCGTAAAAAGCATATCTAGCATTGGCTATTGCTACTATTAATTATCTTAATAGATGAATCTTAGCTGTCAGCCGTGCAGTTCTTTGTAACGTGTTTCCATACGTTGGTAGAGTTCATCCTTAAAATCCCCTGCAGACGTATCTAGCTGCGCCACAATATCGACGAGATGCTCGTTGTCTTCAACACCGCCCCACTGCTTCTGATAACTTCCATCTTGATATCCATGGTCCTGACGGAAAAAATTGAGTACATTCTTCCCAACATAGCCCACATAGAGTGTCTCAAAGTCCATATTAATACCGACCATTAACCGAGCAAACCCAGACACATCAAAATCTTTGGTGGATAAGGTTCTCTCGGTAAAATGCTCTAGGTCAGCCGCAAAATCGCCGCTCGATTTAGGGTTGGAGAATTCGTCCTCAACGATCGCCGTTATATCCTCAACCGAATACCCTTTGAGTAACAGCAAACTCAAACCAAAGTGCCATATATCAACAAGCTCAAGCGCTATTTGATCGACATCAGGTGTTTGTTTCTTCCACCACTTCCAACCGTAATGATCCAACAACTCTGCACACTCAACCCATATAGCTCGATACCATTCAAAATTTTGCTCACGCCAACTAGCATGAACCTTAGTATTCATGTCATTTTGCAGTTCAAGCATCGTAGCCAATTGCTGCTTCATTCGTTATACCTCGTATTTATAGTGTTAAGAATTTATCAGTACTACGCCCTAACGAAACTGTTGCTCACTTTCTCTCGACCCAATATTGTATTGGGCCCATGACCGGTAACTACCACTGCCTCGTCATCAAGGCAATATATCCGATCTTTAATCGACATTACAATTTGGTCATAATTCCCACCAGGAAGGTCTGTCCGGCCAATGCTACCCTGAAATAGCGTATCTCCTGCAATTAAAGTTTTGTACTCTTCAAACCAAAAACTGATTGACCCCGGTGTGTGGCCAGGAGTATGAATCGCGACGCCCCCACAGCAATTAAGCGCCTGGTCATCTTTAAGATGCCCATCTGGAACTGGAAGTTTAACCTCTGGCACGCCGAACATAGCACATTGCTGTTCAACCATATCCCATAAAAATTGATCACCTTCATGCAGATAAATCGGCGCTCCGGTTGCAGCCTTAATCTCTCCAGACGCTAAAATATGATCAAGATGAGCATGCGTATGAATAATGGCCACGACGGTAAGGTTAAGCTCTGTCAACAATCTAAGTATTTTTTCTGCGTCACCACCTGGATCAACTACTAGTGCCTTACCCGATATTTTGTCACCAATAATAGAGCAATTGCATTGCAAAGGCCCAACGGGAAATGTTCTGATAATGAATGGCGACATATGCGCTTGATCAGTACTCATTGATAACTCTCTAATTTATTACGGCTTACTCATTAATGCCTGCCAGTTTAAACAGTCAGAAAATTTTTGCGCCATTATTTCCGTTATTTCATTAAAAATAACGCCTGACGAAAAACTCGACGCTAGCCAAGTCATAACCTAAATTTCGGCAGGCTCATTTACATTGTTAGCGTTGATTTATACGTTTGTGGAATATCATCCAACAAGCACTTGATAGTCGTCACCAGATCACCCTCCGAGGCCGTTAATTGAACCCCAACACCTTGGACATCTAGACTGGAATCTCCATTAAAACTGACCCATATAACCGTCCCTTGAACTACCACTAGCTCGTCAACCAAATAAAGCGACAAGCGTAATTGAACGCTATCACCAAGCGCAAAGGCATGCTTGGATGAAACAAAGAAACCCCCATTTTTTACAAAGGGCATAAAATGTTGGTAAAGCTCATTTTGATTTTTAATATTTAAAGAACATGAAATAGCATCAATGTCAGTAACCAAATCACCCACTATTCGCTTAGTTGCAAGTCCCAGCTCATCCTTCTCCATTTGCCAACTCCTCCGTTAAATCAATTTTAGACTCTAAGACACGTAAATTAACACTTCTTTCAATGGCTGCTGGCATTGGACGATTGAGCCCAATCCATGAACAACCCTTCTAGTAATAATTGCTGGTTAACATTGGATTGAGAAAGCAGTAACTGTCTGGCCGACATTAGTCGATCCTGAAACTGAAACAACCTTCGATCTCCGCCTCCCTGCCCTTCATTAACTGCCAACCTATGAACGTAGTTCATATACCACTCAATAATATTATTGCCGTTTAATTTAACACACTGTTGGGCGGCCTCCACGGCTGAAAGACTGCCATTAGCGACCCCTTCAATAATGGCCTCAAAATCTTGCCTCAGCGTCAATGTTCCGGACTCGATATTATGCAATGCAAGTAACGGACGTCCGTTTGACAGCTCTATAGCCTTCGCTACGTCTGCACTATTGCCCGACACCTCCTTAAGCCAATGCGTTGCCACATCATCGCTAGGAGTAGCAAGATATTGTTTTTGGCATCGACTTCTTATGGTCGGCAACAAAGCGTGTAAACGGTCGCTAACCAAAATAAGTAAAGTCTTTCCTTGAGGCTCCTCAAGGCTTTTAAGTAACGCATTAGACGCATTTATGTTCATGGCGTCAGCAACCAAAATGAGTCCAATCTTCCAACCACCTTGCTGAGCTGTGGTATTTAATTTTGTACACAATCTCCGGACATCATCTACTCGAATTTTTTTACCGTCTTCCTCAGGTTCCAAAATAGTTAAGTCAGGATGCGAGCCGGCCAGTAATAATTTACAGGATTTACAGCTTCCACAAGCATATTGATTAGCCTCTGCACCACAGAGCATCCGCTGAGCCAGAGTAATCGCTAAGCGTCTTTTGCCCACCCCGTTAGAGCCGTAAAGCAACTGTGCGTGGGGCATTCGATCAGTATCAATGGCCCGATTAAACCCCTCCCAAACGTCTTTGTGCCATGGGAGCGGGAGCGCTAAAGTGGTGTTTTCATATGCCATCAAACAACCACTTTAATGGTTGCCAAAAAAGTCTCCAGTACCGCCTTTATATCGAACTGAACCCCATCAAGAGATTGCGACGCATCGATCACCGCATAGCGCTGAGGATCTTTTTCTGCAGTATTGAGATACCCCTGACGCACTCTCTCAAAGAACTCGACCTGCTCTTGTTCAAAACGATCAGGCGCACTCCGGTCGCTAGCTCGCTTAAGACCAATCTCTACGGGTATATCCAAAATCAAGGTTAAGTCAGGTCTTAAAACACCTTGGACTAAGTGCTCTAAATGTTCGATCAAGGTACTGTCCATCCCTCGACCTGCACCTTGATAAGCGTAGGTCGCATCAGTGAAGCGATCACAAACAACCCACTTACCTGCGTCCAGACTAGGCAGAATCACCTGATCTAGGTGCTGTGCTCGGCCAGCAAACATAAGAAGGAGTTCAGCGGTATCACAAATTTTCTCATCACCAGGGGTTAGTAATAACTGCCGGACCTGCTCTGCCAGAGGAGTACCACCAGGTTCTCGAGTAGCGAGGAATTCGATATTTTGCTCCAATAGCCAAGCCTGGATAAAGTCGATATTAGTCGTTTTACCGACCCCCTCAGTGCCTTCAATCGTTATAAATTTGCCGTGCATTTAAAACCTACTTTGAACTTTCCAATTAGTTTGGTGCAGACTGGTAATTTTCCGCACGTTGCTCCAACTGATATTTTTTTACCGCGCCTAGATGCTCTTGTAGCGTACTAGAAAAATAATGCCCCCCGTCACCCCTGGCAACGAAGTATAGGCTAGAACCAGCCTTGGGATGAAGCGCCGCAGAAATCGAGGCTCCACTTGGCATTGCAATAGGCGTTGGCGGCAACCCCTTTATCATATAGGTATTGTAGGGCGTCAGTTGACGTAAATCTCGGCGCCTAATATCGCCATCATACCGATCACCCATACCGTAAATCACAGTAGGATCAGTTTGCAGCCTCATACCTTTCAATAAACGCCTAACAAACACGCCCGATATCGCCTCTCTCTCTTCGGCTAAGCCGGTTTCTTTTTCAATGATCGACGCCATGATCAATGCCTCGTAAGGCGTCTCATAGGGCAATCCTGGCGCTCGCTTGGCCCACTCCTGCTCTAACACCCTATTCATTTTTCGATGCGCGCGCAGCATTATATCGAGCACTGTATCGGTTCCCAAATAATTATAAGTATCTGGAAACAACCAACCTTCGATATTTTCATGTTCCTCACCAATGCCCGAAAGCTTTAATCTCTGTAATAATGCCTCCTTATTGGTATCCTCAAACTGTTTAATTAAGGAAAGGTGACTCACCCATTGATTAAAGGACCAACCTTCAACAAACGTGATCTGATATTGAATGACGTCCCCCCTATTAAACTTTTCTAGTAACGATAGAGGTGTATCTGTCGACTCAACACTGTAGGTCCCGACCTTGATCTGAGTCAGCCCTGTAAATTTGGCATAAAGATTTATGGCCCATGGATTAGAGATAATTCCGCGATAAAAAAGAGCTTCAGTTACGCCATTTACTCTGGCCCCCTTCTTAATTGTGAATTCAGGGCTATCGCCAGCCAGTACTGCCGAGTTAACCGGCTCGTTAACTTTCATATCGATCATCACGAAAGTCACAACGCCACCTGCCAAAGCGGACAGACTTAGAGCTATAATCGCTTGAAAGGTCAGCTTCTTCATTGAAAACAAGGATAGTTATTAGACAACATGCACTGTAATTCTCTTGTGACCTTACCAATTTCCCGTTTCTCGGTTGATTGGTTATCAGCCGCACGGACACCTACAACGGGCACAATACCGCGAACCGAATTACAAATAAATAGTTCATCATACTCATCTAGATCCCTTTCCCCGATAACACCAATCTCCAAGCAAATGCCCATCAGCGGAAATATCTCTTCAATCAGCAGCGAACGCATGACACCTGAAACACCACAGGCATCAAGATCAGGTGTAATCCACCCGCCTGAAGCACCTCTAAGAAATATATTAGCTCGCGTGGTCTCAATCACTAAACCGTCATCATTCATCATTAAACCATCATCGCAGTCACTAGAGTGGCGCTCGCTAGCTGCAAGAACCTGTTCTAGCCTATTCAGATGTTTGATGCCTGCCAGCTGAGGATTTGTAGACATTCGCTGACCGCAACGCCAAAGACTAATACCCGTATTTCGATAATGTTGGAAGTTGGCAGGGGAAACACTGTGACGAAAGATAATTCGTGGAGTACAGGCTTCAGAGCTCTCATACCCTCGACCACCACTGCCTGCGGTAACTATGATTTTAACAACACCATCCGCAATAGATTGTTTGTGGAGTATTTCTTTAAACGCCAACACCGCTGAAGACAACCGAGACAGGTTAATCTTTATCCCCAAACGGCTCGCGTCGTTTTGAATCCTGGCTAAATGCCTATTTTTCAGTGGAAAATCCCCACCGAAATAGCGGATCGACTCAAACAAGCCGTGACCGTAAGCGAGTCCACGATCTGACAATAGCTCTGCTGAGCTAATATCGAGAAACTCATCTTGCCCGTCAATAGTGTAGATAAAGTCTGTAGTTGTCATAGTCCTATTAAACAAAACTTTGGGGCAAAAAAAAACCGCCCCAATAGGAGCGGCTTTCAGACGCGCTAGCCTTAGCTATTCGCGTTTATGTACGTAATTGCATCAGTTACTGTAGCAATTTTCTCTGCTTCCTCATCAGGAATCTCAGCGTCGAATTCTTCTTCAAGCGCCATAATAAGCTCTACTGTATCTAGCGAATCTGCGCCAAGGTCTTCAACAAAAGATGAAGTTACCTTAACATCTTCTTCTTTAACACCAAGTTGCTCAGCAACCATTTTAATAACGCGCTCTTCAATATTACTCATCGTATTTCCACTCCTTATAAGGGGTCTGGTGTATCTTCAAGTCTGGGCTATTATTGCCCGTGCTCTGGGCTATTATTGCCCGTGCCCTGCATTCTTTGTCGCTAGGGGCGGCATTTTACCCCAGATAGATCAAATTACTACCCTCATATGAAAAAAAACGCATATAAACCTGAAAAAAAACGCATATAAACCAAAAATACTCGAGAGTTAAACGACATTGGTATTTTCATATAATAGTCCGAATGGCAATTCATATTTGCATTAATAGCCATCACGACATAAACATTCCGCCATTAACGTGGATGGTTTCCCCGGTAATATAACCAGCAGCGTCACTAATCAAAAAGCTTACTACAGAAGCTATCTCGCTAGGCATGCCCAGTCTAGCGAGTGGGATCTGTGACAAAAGAGCATCTTTATTCGCTTCAGGTAAACCTCTAGTCATATCCGTATCAATAAAACCTGGCGCCACCGTATTCACAGTTATACTTCTTGATCCAATTTCTTTCGCAAGCGCTCGGCCAAACCCTTCCACCCCAGCTTTGCTCGCCGAATAATTACTTTGCCCACTATTGCCCATAGACCCCACAACTGAGCTAATGTTCACAATACGACCCCAACGAGCTTTAGTCATGGGTCTGACACATGCTTTACAAAGACGAAAAACAGCAGTCAGATTAGTATTAACTACATCCAACCATTCATCCTCTTTCATGCGCATTAAAATATTATCTTTGGTGATTCCAGCATTATTGACCAATATAGTCGGCACGCCAAACATCTCAATCACCGACTTAAGCAGCTGCTCAATAGATTCTGTTTGCGTAACGTCAAGAACCATACCTGCACCAACACTTTTAGCATCAGTCAGTCTCTGGCTGATTTTGTCAGCACCCGATTGGCTAGTAGCCGTACCTACCACTATGTAGCCAGCGGCGCCCAGATTATCGGCTATCGCAGCTCCGATGCCACGACTTGCGCCGGTAACAAGTGCTATTTTAGATTCATCAGTCATAAATATTCCTTAAGTAATTAAACAGACAGCAATGCGTTCTCAAAGTTCTCTACATCATCTGTCGCAAACGAAATTAACTTTCTATCAATTCTTTTAGACAAACCATTTAAAACTTTACCGGGGCCACACTCTACTAGCCTATCGGCTCCGCCACTCTTCAACCTGAGCACGCAATCAACCCATTTTACGGGCTGAAATATTTGGTCTAGCATTAGCATTTTGATTTTTTCAGGATCAGACTCAGTTTCGGCATGAACATTGTGAATGACCGGTATGGTTGGCTCAACAAAAGGCGTATCTGCAACAAGACCTCTAAGCCGGTCCGCAGCTGGCTCCATGAGTGATGTGTGGAAGGGAGCGCTGACGGGCAGTGGCAAGGCCATTTTTGCGCCCGCCGCCTTGCAGCAATTAATAGCTCTAGCAACAGCCATCGCGCTACCGGCGATCACGACCTGTCCTGGTGCATTAAAATTAACGGCGTCTACCACCTCATCATCTCTAGCGTCAGTGCAGGCTTGCAGAACAGCATCATCAGCCAAACCAATAATGGCAGCCATTGCACCCACCCCTACAGGAACTGCCTCTTGCATGTACATGCCGCGAGCGCGCACAATTTTGAGGGCATCGGAAAATGTAACGGCACCCGCACAGACTAAGGCAGACCATTCGCCTAAACTGTGCCCTGCTAGCTCGGATGGCAACGCACCTTTCCTATCTTGCCAAAGGCGCCATATCGCAACGCTGGAGGCTAAAAGTATCGGCTGGGTCCGCTCAGTGAGGTTAATCTCTTCTTGAGACCCCGATTGCACTAACTGCCAGAGGTCATATCCCAAAGTATCTGATGCCTCTAAAAAAGTGTCCTCAATCGTTGCATAAACCGACGCCAACTGACTCAACATACCAATCTTCTGAGAACCCTGACCTGGAAAAACAAACGCTAAGTTTTTGCTCATATATAATCACTCATTAACTATATTTTTCGATAATTTAGTCTTTAGCAAAGGCGCTAGTGCCTTCGGTAGATTACGTTCTGCAGCCTCAATGGCCACGTCAAGGGCATGGCCAAAGGCCTTTTCAGACGCGCTACCATGACTTTTAACAACCACGCCATTTAAACCCAGTAGATAAGCGCCATTATAAAAAGCGGGGTCAAGCTTATCAATAAGCTGCTTAAAAGAGCGACTGGCAAGCCCAGCGGTCATTCTAGCTAACCAGCTCTTGCTCAATAAACCGCTCAACATGGCGGTGATCATGTTCGCTAGACCTTCACTGGTCTTCAGTGCAATATTTCCACCGAATCCATCACAGACCACCACATCTGTAGCACCCTTGAAAATTTCATCACCCTCTAAAAAGCCACCATAGTTAATAGAATCGTCATTCTCAAGTAGCGACGCCGCGAACTTTAAATCATCACTACCCTTGGTCTCTTCTTTTCCGACGTTTAACAATCCCACTGTAGGGTCATCGATGTCGTCTAAAAGCCTAGCGGTCAGACTCCCTAGCATCGCAAACTGATGCAATTGTTCAGGCGAGCAGTCAATGTTAGCGCCAAGATCGAGCACATAGGTGCGGCCTGACATAGTTGGGAAGGTGGTACAGATTGCAGGTCGCGATATTCCAGGAAGGGTCTTAAGATTAACGAGCCCAAGAGCCATGAGAGCTCCTGTGTTGCCTGCACTGATGCAAGCGTCAGCCTCTTGCTCCGACACGGCCTTAACTGCCAAGCCCATAGAAGAAGACTGTTTGGTGCGTATTACCGCAGAGGGTTTGTCGTGATCACTCACCGATATATCGGTGTGCCTGACATCAATTCGGGACCGCAAGCTAAAATCCGTACAGGCGGAAAGCTCCGCTTCAAGCGACAATCGATCACCAAACACTACGGCGGTAACGCTCAAATGGCGAGCTAAGCATACGAGTAAGGCTGAAACCGTAACCCGAGGACCAAACTCACCACCCATTGCATCAACTGCAATTCGGATTGAACAGGTCAAAGAGATACCTAGTCGGCACTTATCTCTAATACTTTCTTACCGCGATAAAATCCATCAGCGGTAACATGGTGACGCAAGTGCCTTTCTCCACTCACTGTATCTGTCGATACAGTAGCAGCAGTCAATGCATCATGAGCACGGCGCATGCCACGCTTTGAACGGGTTTTACGACTCTTTTGAACGGCCATCAGATACTCCTAATTAAATTGCTTCACAGTCTCTACTTAAGCTTCAACTGTTTTAAAATATTAAATGGGCTATCAGTTACAGCCTCATCATCACTAGATTCCGTCTCTTGCATAAAGCTATCGCCTGTACAGCTACCCACCCTATGATAGTTAACTGACGGCAAGGCCAATAAGATCTCATCTTCCAATAGCTCACTGAGATTAGCCATTCTATCTTCAACCAGCCAAGGCTCGTAGTTGCTAGCAACCCTATTGAGATGATCCTCAGACCAAATCACCTGTACTGCAAAATCCGCTTTAAGATCAACCTTAACGGCATCTAAACACCGCTGACAAATCGCATGGACAGTAACGCTAGCGGTACCTCGAGCTACTTTTGCCCGTGATTCATCTAACTCAAACTGAACTGACGCCTCAAGCGAGCCACAAATACTTAAAACCGATGAGGCCAGCCTTGTAAGACTGTCGCACTTAACCTCGCCCTCCAAAAGATATCCCTGGAGCGCTAGTTTTCGTGGGTCAATGTGAGTCGGCAGTGCCATATAATAAGGTCGATCTCAGTTAGGCGCGCATCATAGGCACAACGCCATGATCTGTCAAAGAAATTTGCGTTAAAACGGGACTTATCTGGGTTGTTGCCTCACATTATAACTTATACTGTAAATTAAGACCTAAGCACGCGGACGCTAGTGCCCAAAAACACGGCCAAAGGATATAATCATATGAGTCACCTTATCCTCGCATCCAGCTCTATCTACAAAAAAGAACTGCTGAGCCGGTTGCAATGTAGCTTCCGGTGCGAATCACCACACATCGACGAGTCTCCGCAATCTTTTGAGACACCACCCATGGCCGCAGAAAGACTGGCTGTCGCTAAAGCCTCTAAAGTAGCCGCTCTATATTCAGATTGTCTGGTGATTGGGGCCGATCAGATCGCTGACCAAAATGGTATCTTTATCAACAAGCCTGAAAGTCATGAACAGGCTATTAAGCAACTACAGCAACAGTCCGGTCAAACCATACTGTTTCACAGCGGTCTAGCACTAGCGCGATTGGGCCCAGATGGAAGCATAGAGTATCAATCGACGGTGAATTCCACACAGGTAACCTTTAAAAAGTTAAGCAACGAAACAATAGAGAAATACCTGTTGCTGGAGAAACCCTATGACTGCGCGGGTAGCTTCAAGGCTGAGGGTCTTGGAATAAGCCTTTTCAGCGAAATAAAGAGTACAGACCCCAGCTCTCTAATAGGGCTTCCCCTGATTGATCTTTGTACACTTTTAGATAACTTCAACTATAAAATTATCTAGATTTAACTACTGGTAATTACCGTAAACTATTGATTTTTAAATATATAGCTTTATATCAGAGAACGCGTCAAGGCAAGCTATTGGCTTATATTTAAGAAGCCTGCCCAACTCGTGAGCACCGTAACTAACGCCGATGGCTGGAATTTTTGCAGACTCAGCCATGGCCAGGTCAAACTCAGTATCACCCACCATGATCGCATCATTAGCTTTGACGTCAAACTGACTTAAAAGCTCTTCAAGCATCAACGGGTGTGGCTTTGAAAGAGTCTCATCCGCGCAACGTGATCCATCAAAAAAACCAACTAACTCCGTTGCCGCGAGCACCCTATCAAGCCCCGCCCTACTTTTGCCCGTTGCCACCGCTAAAATATATCCGCTTGCACGCAAATCCTTCAACGTTTCTAGCACCCCAGGGAAAAACGCGCAGGGATTTTGATCTTGCTGTCTAAAATGGGCCGAATACGAAGCCGCAAATCTATCCGCATCTGTTTGCGCCACACCAGGAAAAAGAGCGTTAATACACTCTCGCAACCCAAGGCCAATGATATTAGCGGCCGCAGCATGACTCGGGACCTCTAGGTTATTGTCCGCTGCAGCAAGTCTAATGCAGGTCGCAATACGGTCGACTGAGTCACAAAGGGTGCCGTCCCAATCAAATATTAATAGCTTTGGAGTGGTAATAGCTGAAAGCCTCTATTTTGGAAGTTTTTCAAGCACAGCCGACAGATCAGTGGGGACTGGCGCATCAACTTCCACCCAATCTCCTGAAAGCGGATGTTTAAAGCGCAAGCGGCAGGCATGCAAAAATAAGCGCCTCAACCCTAGCTCCCGTGAACGACCATTAAACTCCTTGTCACCGTACTTGTCGTCACCCGCTACGGGTGTCCCCGAAAATTGACAATGCACCCTTATTTGATGCGTTCTCCCGGTCTCTAACGTCACATCCAGTAAGGTTGCCTCTTTGAACCGACGATTAACCTTAAAATGCGTTACCGAAGCCTTACCTTCGGCATCGACTCGCACAATTCGCTCGCCGGAAGAAACCTGGTTTTTGCGCAAAGGTGCATTAACTGTTGATTTTCCTTTCGGCCAAACGCCCTTCACTAAGGTCAAATAATTCTTTTGTATCTGATTACGCTGCATTGCCTGCTGTATTTCTACCAGCACAGCGCGCTTTTTAGCAAACATAAGGCAGCCCGAGGTTTCCCGGTCAAGCCGATGAACCAACTCCAAAAAGCGCAGCTCTGGTCGCTCTAGCCTCATAGCCTCAATGGCTCCCAACGAAATTCCACTACCACCGTGAACAGCTAGACCACTAGGCTTATTAATGATCAATAACCCGTCATCCTCAAATAGGATGTTTTCTGACAAATACCGCTTTAGCTGACTACCAACCACCGCTGCCGCGCCTCGTTCAGCTACTCGAATAGGCGCTATACGGACAATATCATTTGCCTTTAATCGAGTATCTGCCTTTACACGTCCTTTATTAACCCGTATCTCGCCTTTTCGCAGAAGATTATAAATACGTGATTTAGGAACGCCTTTTAAATGCCTTATCAAGAAGTTATCGAGCCTTTGACCCGCATATTCAGGATCAACCTCAACAAAAGACACTTTATCAAACTGATTTTCTTGCACAGATCGGCTGCCTAGATAAGTGGAAAGTCGCACATTGTACTCACCTAGATTCGGTTAAGATAACTAAATGATTGATTACAATTGTAGAAATTGTCGTTTGTTGTTATATTGCGCCCGTTCTTAGACCAAGTGTTTGAGAAAAACAAAGCCTAAAAATTGATTAGGCTAAGAATCCAAGGGTTTGTGCTCAAAGAGTTGGCCACAAACCCAAAGACTGCTGAGTGAGCTCAGCCAGTGAATGAACCAAAAAGATAACGGTTTAAAGTTGACCACACAATTGAGGCGCCAGTTTTAAGGCGGTAAGCATCGTCCCCAACTGTTGTAAATAAAATTGGTCAGCTGGATGAAAATACGAAAGACAAAGTATTGTATTCTAAGTTTAGCTAGAGGTACTTGATACCACAGCAACTGCTGTTGGTATTTAGGGCAAATAAAAAATGCCCATCTCGCAACTAATGGAACCAATACGCAAGAGGTAATTTAGCGCACTCAGCACTAAATGCCGATGAGGCCCGTATTACAAGGGTCTTGGCCTGATTTGGTGGGGCGCGCAATAAGATTATTTGCGTCTGCGCCATGGGTTTTGGTTAATGTCTCGGCCTAACGGCTCTCGTATTTCCGTACTTCTCTTTTCTGTCCTTTCACTACTGCTCACTCCTAATAACGAGTAAAGGTGAATTATGAAACGTATGTTAATTAACGCATCGCACACTGAAGAAGTGCGCGTAGCAATGGTAGACGGTCAACGATTGTACGATTTAGATATCGAAAACCGAACTAGAGAACAAAAGAAATCAAACATCTATAAGGGTAAAATTACTCGAGTAGAACCAAGCTTAGAAGCCGCCTTTGTTGATTACGGCGCAGACCGGCACGGCTTCCTGCCATTAAAAGAAGTCTCCAGAGAATATTTCAAAAAAGGCGCCTCTGAAGGTGGCCGAGTAACCATCAAAGACGCCCTGAGAGAAGGACAAGAAGTCGTTGTTCAGGTCGAGAAAGAAGAACGAAGCAATAAGGGTGCTGCACTCACTACGTTTATAAGCCTGGCAGGCCGCTATCTTGTTTTGATGCCGAATAACCCACGTGCGGGTGGAATTTCACGTCGAATTGAAGGTGACGAACGTGCAGACTTGCGCGAAGCCATGCGTGGATTAGACATTCCAGACGGAATGGGAGCCATCGTAAGAACAGCTGGTATCGGCCGAGCGACAGAAGAGCTGCAATGGGACTTTAACTACCTGCTTCAACTGTGGAACACCATCACAGACGAATCTAGCAAGGCAAAAGCACCCCATTTTTTATTCCAAGAAAGCAACGTTATTGTCCGCGCCATTCGCGACTATCTCCGGCATGATGTAGGTGAGGTGATTGTCGACGGAGAAGAAGCTTATGCTCTCGCAGCTGCATTTATCGGCACAGTAATGCCTGACTTTACCAGCAAGGTAAAGTACTACCAAGACGAAATACCACTGTTTAATCGCTACCAGATTGAGAATCAAATCGAGACAGCTTTTTGTCGCGAAGTAACACTTCCATCTGGCGGGTCTATCGTGATCGATATTACCGAAGCTATGGTTTCAATTGATATTAACTCCGCCAGGGCAACTAAAGGTGGTGACATTGAAGAAACCGCGTTTAACACAAACAAGGAAGCCGCTGAGGAAATTGGCCGCCAACTAAGATTGCGCGATGTTGGTGGACTCATTGTAATTGACTTTATCGACATGCTGAGCAGCCGTCATCAGAAAGAAGTTGAAAACAAAATGCGTGACGCCCTAGAGGTTGATCGAGCCAGAGTTCAAGTAGGTCGTATCTCACGCTTTGGCTTGTTAGAAATGTCACGACAGCGTCTACGCCCTTCATTGGAAGAGACAATGTCTAGGACCTGCCCTCGCTGTAAGGGGCAAGGAACCATACGAGGAACCCGATCACTTGCGCTTTCAATATTGCGCCTGGTGGAGGAAGAAGCTCAGAAAGAATTTACCCGAGAAATTCGCGCTATTGTTCCAGTCCCAGTTGCGACATTCTTGCTTAACGAAAAACGTAAAGAAATATTAGATATCGAGTCTCGCAATAAATTACAGGTCACTGTGTTACCTAATACCGAAATGGAAACACCTCACTTTGATGTCGTGCGAATCCGAAATCAAGACGAAGACTCATCGGACTTCAGCTATCGCTTAGCTAACGAACTAAGCAAGGCAGAAGAAGAAGTTGTCTCTGACGCCACTGCGCCATCAGCTGCACCGGTGCCTGCGGTCAAAACGCTCATCCCCTCAACGCCTGCGCCTACCGTTACTGCGCCTGCACCTGCAGCGACTCAAGACAAGAGTCCTGGACTCGTTAAGCGACTTTGGGCAAGCATGTTTGGTGAAACCGAAGAGAAAGTGGAAGAGAAAAAACCCGCTCCGCGTAATCGCAATAATCAAAATAGAAGCCGAGGTGGTAGAAACAGTCGCCCTAACCAAAATAATCGTCGCCCCAATAACCGAAACAATGAAAGTCGGGGTAACGATAACAATCAAACCAATGATAAAACGAATGATAAAGCCAATGATCAAAAGGCTAATCAATCGAATGATCAAAAGAATGATCAAAAGAATGAATCGAGGAATAACCAAAACCGAAATAGCGGCAATCGAAGAAACAGAAACAATAAGCCGAAAGACCAAGACAACAAGCCAGTGGTATCTGCAGATACAGCAGTAACAACTGCCACTGACTCTGCGTCTAATGCGCCTAAGGCAGATCAGCTGCAACGTCGTCCCGATGATAAGCGCCGAGGGCCTCGCCGTCGTCGTCAGCGGCAAGACGTTCCGCAAGAAATGTTAGATCAAACTGCGGTAATTTTGGGCGGTGAAGGTGCGAAAGCAGACGCCAAACCAAGCGTGCCTCAAGAGTCTAAAGTCGAAGCAACAAAAGACCAAGCGGTTCCAGCTCTAACTACAGATACCTCAGCGCCAGCTGTTACTCAAACTGTTGAAACTGAGGTAACCAAGCCAAAAGCCACTCGCACTAGGCGCAAAGCACCTGCTAAGCCAAAGGTAACCCCAGCCGCGCTGGAAGCAGGCAACGCTGCCGTAACTGATGAGAAGCCTGCAACGGCACCTCAGGCAGAGGCAGAGCCAAAGACGGCAAAGACGGCAAAGAAACCTGCAGCCAAAGCTAAGCCCAGAGCCGTCAAGAAGCCTGCGGCCACTAAGCCAGGCGACGTCGAAGCACCCAAGGAAGTCAGAGCAAGCAATGACCCAAGGAAAAAACCAAAGCCAGTAGTTAAGGTGGCGGTAAGTACAGAGCGTGTTGAGACAGCTACTCCAGCGGTTAAAGCTCCGGCAGCAGCACCTGTTCCAAACCCATCCGCTGCGACGGAAAAGCCTGTAGCGCGTGCGTCCAATGATCCACGTAAAAAGCGAGCTGCAGCCAAGCCAAAAAAGGCAGTGACTGAAAAAGCTGCTGCCAAAGTAGACACAAATACTGATTCCACCGATTAAAATACACCAAAGGTGCAATTGGTACTTGTTAGAAGAAAAAGGCGCTGTATAATCGCGCCTTCAATTGGTGGGATGGCAGAGCGGTTGAATGCACCAGTCTTGAAAACTGGCTTAGGTTTATAGCCTAACTAGGGTTCGAATCCCTATCCCACCGCCATATATATTAATTAAGCCTCTGTTTTTACAGGGGTTTTTTTATATGCAGAATCTTTACCCATTAACCTACCCACTATAAGGGTGTTGATAGATAGATAATTCTTAATCCCTAGCAATAAAATCCCAATTCTCAGATATGCCGACCCTACCCCGGGGGTACCCACCCTTTTGTCAGAAGGGACTCCTGCTCTACCCTAGTATTACCAATCTGCGTGAGTGAATTGGATTTACAGTTTTTCTAACGTCTCCTCGCCAATAGAAAGCAAAGTACCTCAGATGAACTCTATTTAATCAGTGCGGTCATAGTTAGATCTAACATGCATCTGGTACTCAAATTTTGAACTTTATAAAGTTTATTGGTTTTATAATTATTTACGCCGCATTTTCTATCTGTGCAACAGCAGGTATCTTAAAATTAGAAACGACGGAACTACCTCAGGCAATCTATCCACTCGATGTCGACGGTAATCCCCCCATTAATAACCGAAGTTAAAAGTAGAGAGTTATGCAGCTAACGCCAATTTCTGTTTTGGTGTGATGCCGCCTAGTGCCATATTCGGTCTTTCATGATTGTAAGTCCAGAGCCAGCGCGTGGCATATTCTTGAACGTCTTCGATTTCCGCAAAGAGATAGTGACTCAACCAATCGTATCTTACTGTTCGATTATATCGTTCGACGTAAGCATTTTGTTGAGGGTTGCCAGGTTGGATGAACAGCAAATCGATACCATATTCCTCAGCCCACGCGGCCAACAGTCCACTGATATACTCAGGCCCGTTATCACAGCGGATTTGTCGTGGCTTCCCCCTCCACTCAATCACTTGATTCAATGCGCGCTTAACGCGGATAGCGGGCAACGAGAAGTCGACTTCGATTACGAGTCCTTCGCGATTAAAGTCGTCAATGACGTTGAATAAGCGATAACTTCTTCCGTCTGATAGCTGATCATGCATGAAGTCCATTGACCAGCAATCGTTGATTGCTACAGGCACCGATAGAGGTTTTGGTTTTTCCCGTACTAAGCGTTTTTTTGGCTTTATACGAAGGTTAAGCTCCAATTCCCGATAAATACGGTAGACCCGCTTGCGGTTCCACCGGAAGCCTTTCACATTGCGCAGATAGAGATAGCACAGGCCGAACCCCCAGTTGCGTTGATTGTGAGTTATTCGAATTAACCAGTCTGCGATTAGAGCATTTTCTTTGCTCAGTTTAGGCTGATATCGGTAGCACGTTTCGCTGATCTGAAATGCCAGACACGCCAGTTTTACGCTGACCCTATGTTTCCCAATAGCGGTATTAGCCATCTCTCGACGCTGAGATGGCTTTACCACTTTTTTGCCATGGCCTCCTGAATGATCTCAGCTTTGAGCCGCTCTTCGGCGTACATCTTCTTTAGTCGTCGGTTTTCGTCTTCCAGTTCCTTGAGCCGCGTCATCATCGAAGCGTCCATACCGCCGTATTTACTGCGCCACTTATAGAAGCTTGCTGAGCTCATGCCGCGCTCCCGGCAGAGCTCTGGCACTGGCGTGCCAGCCTCAGCCTGCTTAATGATAGCCATGATTCGACTGTCTGAATATCTTGATTTTTTCATGCAGAATCTCCTGCGTATAGATTACGAGAATATTCTACTTAAAACCTCAGCTAATTTGTGGGGGGATTACCGTGGAACTCTATTTGCGGTGGAAATTCCATCCCCGCATATCAGAAATTCCACCCTTGGGATGAACTTTTATTCCCTCCTTTCCTTTACTCTAGCATCTGTGCAAAAAGGGAGGCGTGGCCATTTTTTCATGACAGAGCCAATATCGTGTATGCGATCTCTTTTTGAATCGGAATACCCATAAGCCGCTTTACTACAACTCCCGAAGTTGCTATGTGAGTGGTTTTAATCAGGTGCACATGATGCAGCTGGTCGCAATTTGTCCAAACAGTATGGAGAATAAAGCTATATCACAAGCCGTAGATACATTGGACACAGTAAAACTCAACGCATACCTGGGGGCCCATATAGAGGGTTTTCAGGGTCCGATTGAAGCAGAGAAATTTCCGGGGGGTCAGTCCAATCCGACCTTCCTGTTGAAAGCGACCAGTGGTAATTATGTACTACGCCGCAAGCCGCCGGGCGTGTTGCTGAAATCCGCACACGCCGTGGACAGGGAGTACAAGGTGTTGCAGTGCCTGGCTGACACTGACGTTCCCGTGCCCAGGGCCTACCATCTGTGTAAAGACGACGATGTTATCGGCAGTATGTTCTATGTAATGAGCTTCGAGAAAGGCCGCATTCTGTGGGACCCCGCCCTGCCTGAGTTGGACAAACAAACCCGTGGCAACTTCCATCGTGAAATGGTCCGCGTGCTGGCGGCCATGCATAATGTAGATGTAAATGCCGCCGGTCTCGGCGACTACGGAAAACCCGGAAATTATTTTGAGCGCCAGATTGGCCGCTGGTCAAAACAGTACCGTGCCGCTGAAACCGACACCATAGACGCCATGGAAAAATTGTTCGAGTGGCTGCCCGCCAATATTCCGGCGGATGACGGCCAGGTGAGCCTGATACACGGTGACTACCGCCTGGACAATGTCATGTTCCACCCCACAGAGCCCCGCGCCATCGCCGTGCTCGATTGGGAACTGTCGACACTGGGCCACCCGCTCGCCGATATTGCTTACTACTGCATGTGCCTGCGTCTGCCTCAGGAAGACAACGTCAAAGGCCTGCTAGGAGCCAATCTGGCAGAGCTTGGTATCCCTAACGAAAAGGATGTTATCGCACAATACTGCAACCTACGTGGTATCGACCGCATTGAGCATTGGAATTTCTATCTGGCGTTTAGCTTTTTCCGCCTTGCCTGCATCTGTCAGGGGGTCTACAAACGCGCACTGGACGGTAACGCCTCCAGTAAAAATGCAATGGACGTGGGTAAATTAACTCAATCGCTTACACAAATGGCGGTTGCACTGATTAAGTAGATTACCGGGGGTTTTCCCGCCCAAAAGACAAATGGGAATTTTAATTAATGCACTCGCACTTTGCCTAAGTGCCGATTCTGGGAAGAAACCACTGGGAGAAGGAAATGTCTGAACTGAACCACGAACTCTTTAACTTGGCGATGTCCACCGAAGCACAATCGTTAATGGACGCCGTAAAACACCATATTATGGAAAACGTCGAACCGATCCGGGAGGAATTTGACATGCTGCACAAGCAGCGACCGGGTCACTGGGAATGGCATCCACGCCAACTCGAGCTGCTGGATGGCGCCAAGCAAAAAGCCCGTGAAGCGGGCCTGTGGAATTTTTTCTTGCCCAACTCAGACTTCGGCAGCAGCCTTACAAATCTTGACTACGCCTATATCGCAGCCGAGCTCGGGAAGTGGGACGTCGGCTCGCACCTGAACGCGTCCGAGACGCTCAATTGCATGGCGCCCGATACCGGCAATATGGAAGTGCTGGAGCGCACCGGTACTCCGGAGCAAAAGAAACAATGGCTCGAGCCGCTCCTGAACGGAGAAATCCGTTCCGCGTACGCGATGACGGAGCCGGCTCTGCCCTCGTCGGATGCTCGAAACATTAGCGCGAGCGCCGTCCTTGATGGTGACGAGTGGGTGATCAACGGCGAGAAGTACTGGATAAGCGGGGCAGGCGATCCCCGTTGCAAGATCATGATCGTCATGGTCAAGACGAGTCCCGGTGCGGCGCCACACAGACAGCAGTCGCAGATCCTGGTCCCCAAGGACACGCCCGGCGTCGAGATCATTGAGGGCATGAAGGTATTCGGCGACGATCATGCCCCCTATGGGCACATGCACCTGCGTTTGAACAAAGTCCGAGTGCCGAAAGAAAACATCCTGCTTGGCGAGGGGCGCGGTTTCGAGATCTCCCAGTTGCGATTGGGCCCGGGACGAATCCATCATTGCATGCGCACGATCGGCAAAACTGAACTGGCGCTCGAACTCATGTGCAAGCACGCCGGCTCGCGAGTTGCATTCGGCAAACCGATTGCGAAGCTCGGCAAAAATGTCGAGGTGATTGCACGCGCGCGAATAGACATCAATGCCATGCGCCTATCGGTGCTGCAGGCCGCTAAGGCCATGGACGTGCTTGGCAACAAGGAAGCGCGGGTCTATGTCAGCGCCGTCAAGGCAATGGTGCCCGAAAAATCTTGCCAGATTATCGACCAGGCGATGCAGATGCATGGCGCGATCGGTATATCCCACTGGACGCCACTCGCAGAATTGTACGCCGATATCCGTCATTTGCGTTACGCGGACGGTCCGGACGAAGTCCATCATATGGTGGTCGGTCGCGCCGAATTGCAGAAACACGACCGGTGGTGAAGAGAGACAAGTGGGAATGCCGTTGAACAGTAGAGTAGAGTTGCGGTCATATCCGGCTGAGCGGGCGGCATCGTCAAGCGGAAAGTCGTATTCTCGTCAAAACAATAATCGAAAAACGAGGGCTGGGTTGGTTGGATAGCCGAAAACCTCAATATGAGACAAATCATCATGAAGATAATCATAGCGCCAATACTTGCTCTGGTTTGTGCTTTCTTCCTTGCGACAGTAGCCGCGGCCGATGGAGGAAAGCAAAACGATCTATGGAACATCGGTGCCCGAACGATACCAGCACCCACCGGAGCAAGTCTTAAGCTGCGCAATGCGATTATGAGTGCCCCTGCACCCAATGTGGCGACAGCTCGGCAGAACGTACCGAAGAACGAAGCAGAATGGACTGCTTTTATTGCGGAAATGGATGAAATTTACACGTCGGAGGACAGTGCACTTGCCAAGCAGCTTTCAGTTTCAGTTAAACGAGACGAGATTAATGGGGTGAACGTGCATCATCTGATGCCTGCAGTCGTCGATCCGCGACATGAGAATCACTTGTTCATCCACCTGCATGGTGGGGCTTACGTTGTTGGTGGCGGCGATGCGAGTCTGGGAGAATCGATATTGATTGCGGATAGAGCAAAGATATCGGTGCTGTCCATTGATTACCGTATGCCGCCTAAGCATCCGTTTCCGGCTGCAGTCGATGATGTGGTCGCAGTGTACAAGCACCTGTTACGCATTCGGCCCGCGAAGTCTATGGCCTTGGGAGGCACTTCGGCGGGAGGCGGCCTGTCGTTGGCATCGGTACATAGATTTATTCAGCTAGGCCTGGAGGTGCCAGGTGCCCTTTATGCAGGAACACCGTGGGCGGACCTGACCAAGACAGGCGATTCGCAATTTACGAATGAGGGAATAGACCGGGTGCTCGTCACCTACGATGGAATCTTGCATGGCGCGGCCCGACTGTATGCGGGTGGTCATGCACTGAAGGACCCATTGATCTCACCAGTTTACGGCAGATTCGAGGGATTTCCGCCTGTCTACCTGGTAACGGGTACGCGTGACTTGTTCCTGAGTGATACCGCGCGCACACATCGAAAGCTGCGGTCGGCAGGCATCATTGCAGACCTCAATGTATATGAAGGGATGTCACATGCAGGTTATTCCATACTCCCGACAACGCTGGAGTCACTGCAGGTCTATACAGAATTGAACACGTTTCTGATAGAGCACCTCCAATAACAATCAGTTGTCTATAAGGCCATGCTCTGACAAAATAGCTAGCGCCGGTTGCATGTAGTCCCTATACCTTTTCCAACGGCCAACGGAATTGGAATGCAGCGGTTGTCGAACCTGCACAGAGCTGGCAGTTGCTACCGGAGACGCATTCTTGTGAAAACGAAGACAGTCTTCCTGCCACGGTAAACCGCAAAACGCGAGCATTCGCCGGGCCTCTCCCTCTAGATCGTGAACTACATTTTCGTATCGAACCTCGATGAAGTGCTCACTTGAAATGGCCGTGCTCAGATGATCTACGGTCTTGTTGAATTCCACAACATATTTTGCGGCCCATTCAAGGTCATATGAGTAGGCGTAGTAACCGAATCCTGTTGCGAACAATTGCCGATATATGCTGAGTACGCTGTCGGCAGCGCCTCGCCGAAGGCAGATAATCCGAGCATTCGGGAGCGCTCGGCGAATGAGTCCTACATAGAAAATATTAAGTGGCATTTTGTCGACAAAGAATGGCGCATCCCCCACTACGCGGGCTGCCATATCCAGGTATTGACTCCCTACCCCATAAAGGTCAGATTCGGCAGCCGCACTTAGCGTATCAACATCCAGTACAAATTTTGATTTTGTCCTGACGTGTTGCTTAATGGCCAAGGAAAAATCAGAGAGCTCTCCAGCGGAGGCAACCGACGAATGGCTGGACAGAATACGTTCAACCAGTGTCGTGCCCGACCGTGGAAGGCCGACGACAAAAATCGGCGTAGCAGACGTGGGCGCTGCACAATCAGGTAGATTGCTTACTCGACTAGAGACATCAAATAATTGAGAGGTTTCGGTCGGGCTATATGTGCTGGAACTTCGTTTGGCCGCTTTCGCTCTCTTGAGCCAATGCATTACATCTGGCGGCTGGTCGAAGTCTTCGTAGGTTTTCGCGATCGCGTGGCCAATGCGAAGTAAGTCGTCAGCGTCGTTCCTCTCCGAAAACAGTTCTTTCAGATGCTCGAGATTGTTGTCTGACCGATCCTGACGAGTAACCTGAACCAAGGAGAGCAAAGCCTTGCTGTGTCCTGGTTCCAGACCAATAATTTTCTTGTAGGTGCGACTGGCATCGTCAAACCGGCCTAGAAACTGTTCCGCGGCAGCAAGATTATAGAGATACGAAGTATTTGTTGGCGATGCCCTTACGGCACAGCGATACAGGCCTACTGCTCTATCGTGAAGACCCAAGCGACTGAGAACGACGCCGACTGTGTCTGCTGCGGAGGCTTTCAAGTCGTCTAGTGCGAGTGCTTTCTCGCAGGTCTGAAGGGCCTCGTCGTAGCGGCTCAACTCGACCAGAAAACACGCCTTGATCGCGAGACAGCGCCCTGACTCGGGTTCGATTTTCAGCGCGCGATCAAGCAACTCCAGGCTTTTTTTGTGATTCCGGTGTTGCCACGCGACCTGTGCCAGCACGATGTACGGGACTGCGATAAACGGGTGTTCTTTTAACACGTTCATGCAATGTGAGTGAGCTGTACGGTACTCGCCTTGCGCCAATTTGACTTCGGCGTTGTTGAGTTCCTCGGCAACCCATTTCGGTACGTCCATCTGAAATTACTCGTAGCAGGCTGTTGATATTGTCGTGACCCAGCAAATACTCCACAAACTGCAATAAGTAGAAGTTTAGTTTGCTGGCTGGGCTTGTCCAACAACTGGAGAAGTAGCTCTATGTCTTATACGAAGGACTACCTGGAAAACAATTGCAACTAAAACCATACTGGAGGTAAAACTCAAAAATACGATGTGGCCGTAGTTGTAAACAAACCCTGCAGCAGCAGAACCTATTGCCGATGCTATTCCATAAACAGCAGGGACAAGGACAACAATTTTTCCATATCTATCTTCAGTGGCGATCGATGCAAACATATAAACGAGTGAAGCGACCCAGCATGTTTGGAACATAGCCGACAATACCCAGAACACAGTTTCGTTAGCTATGGTAATCAAGCCTCCCATAACCAAAATAAATATCAGCCCAATGGCTATGATCATACTATTTCGATTAATTCGGTCAGAAACTAAAATAGGCAGTAAAGCGCCCACCATACCAATTAGAACGGATGTTGATAGTATCCTTGCGATTGATTCAGTCGTGTAACCTAAATCGGTGGCGATTCGTTCGTAAAATACCCAAAACCCGTTTAAACCGATGCTAAAGATGAATAAAGTCGCCACCGCCATGATAGCTGGGCTGAGTTTCGTATTCTCGATCGCCTGTTCAGGCTCAACCTGTGTTTCAAAGTCAGCAGTTTGTTTTCCAGCCGCCGGGAAGTAAGCGATTAACACAATAGCAATCACTCCCCCCATTGCAAACAACATCAAGATGCCAGTAAAACCCCAGTTTGGCGATATCCAGACGGGTACTGCATAGAGTCCAACCATCATTAATACGGACTGAATCAATTGCGAAAAACCGTATCCTCGGTCGGGATTTGTAGCGTCACCTAAGCAAACCATTGAAATTGCATATAATGATCCACAACCAATGCCGGCTATGCCTAACCCTACTAACAGGGTTGCGAAACTTGTAGCAAATGCAGCAAACGTATACCCGATAAATGTGCATATACCGGCAGCCAATACGAATAGCTTCCAGTTAATACGCCTAACCCAAAAACTGAGTATCAAACTGACAGCTACTTGCGCCATCAGCCCAGGCACAACTAACATGCCAAGTTGTTCATTGCTGAAGCCACGATGCTCCGCCGCTGCACCAATAACAACGGGACTAATATTTAACAAAAGAACACTTAGCGAAATAATTCCACCAGCTGCGAGGATAGTTCTCAGTTGATTAACGTCAGTTTTCATCGCTATATCCTTACCGCCAACATTGATCTAACTCATCCCAGCTATCTTTACGCAAATCCGTTTTCATGTCTTTTAGCTCACGTTTAACAACTTTTGCTGATGGGGTATAGGGAAAAGAGTCAACGTATTCAAAGTAACGTGGAATCTTGAAAGGCGCGAGTCGCTGTTGACAGTGGTTAATAATATCTGCGGGGGAGATTTGTTCGTGAGTATAACCCTCCGACAATAGCACGTATATTTTCACCTCTTCATCGCGCTTTTTATCGGGTACTGCAATCGCTGCAGCATCTTCGATACCTTGCATAGAACGAATGCTGGTCTCAACCTCTAGAGCAGAGATATTCTCCATAGATCGACGAATCATGTCCTTGGTGCGGCCGACCATCGTATAGAACCCGAGTTCATCTGCTACAAATAAATCCCCGGTCCTAAACCACCCATCAACAAAGGTTTCTTTGTTAGCTTCAGGCTTGTTGTAGTAGCCACTAATGACGCCGGTACCTTTCATCCAAAGCTCTCCTGTGATACCAGGCCCAACTTCGCTTCCATTATCATCGACAATTTTCACTTCACGAAATGGCGCGGGCAATCCGCAGCTATTGAGAGCTGCGTCAGAGTTAACGGTATCGGGAACCACTAACCCTACACCGACCTCGGTCATGCCAAAAGCATCTCTGGTTATAACGCCAAAACGTTCTTCAACAAGCCGAGTCAACTCTGCGTTGAGTGCAAAACCCAGAAGTCTCTTAAGTGAGGTCTCAGAATCTTGCGGCGATGGCGGTGTATCCAGTATCGGTACTGGGAAATAGGCCAACTCTATTTTATGATCTTCGATCCAGCCAAGAAACCGACTTGCACTCATCCCTTTCGGAAAGTGGACAGTCATCCCTGCATACAGCCCCATGATGACCATAAATAGATCGTCAAAATAGAAAAATGGAGCATCGGCCAATACTGATCTAATACCTTTGTGTCGAAGGGCTGCCACACAACCCGCCATTATCCAAAACTCTTGTGACTGCATACAACCTTTCGGGAATCCTGTGGTACCTGAGGTGTATTGGATATTAAGAAGGTCATTGGAATTCACTTGATACTGATAGTCCGCATCTACACTTCCACGTGACATGATGGAATTCCAGTTATTATCTATATCCCTGTCAGTGACGATAATGATTGACTGATCAGTCATCGCTTCGGGTCTGCTACTCATCGCTTCTAGCGTCGCAAGGAACTCATCTTCGATAATCAGAAATTCAGCATCAGAATCGTTGAGTACGTAATCGAGCTCAGTGTTGGTATAGGCATGATTGACTGGAATCATTACAGCACCAATCACGGCAAGTGCTAACCAGGATATCGGGTACTCTATTCTGTTGCTCAGAATAACAGCAACATGCGTTCCTTTTTTAACCCCTCGCTGTTGAAGTCCATCGGCAAGCTTATATATCGACACTCGCAAATCAGCATAAGTGATGGATCTGGCTTGTGGTTTTTGGTCAAAGAAATTGAACGCTATCGTCGTCGGATAAAGGTCCGCTGCTCGATCAATTAGCGCTTTTACATTTTCAGGAAAATCATGGCTCTCTTCAATAAGCCGTTTTTCTTCAAAGTAGTTTTTGGTGGCAGTTTCTATATTCATCGATTACTTTCCTTTGAAGTGTTCAATGCCTGACACTGCACCAGGCTCTTGGCGGTATATTTTCCCCTGACGATCATACAGTTCACGCGTTAATGTGACGGCTTCGTCCGCTGCCATCTCTGGGCATTTCTTTAGACATTCCATCTCTGTCTGAATCGCAATCAATGGGTGCGAGGCGATCAAGTTTGCAATTTCTAATGCTCTATCAAAAACTTCTTCATCTGGAACTACCTCATTAATTATCTGATATTGCAGTGCTTTGTCGGCGGTAATCTTCTCGCCTGTCAACACAAGCCAATTTGCCCATACACGTGGAATGTGGAGAGGCAATCGCGTTGATCCACTGGCTCCCGCCATCGCATAAGCAATTTCAGGGAAGCCAAATTTTGCGCCGCTACCCGCTACTCGTATATCAGTCAGTAGCATGAGATAAATGAGACCCTGACCAAGGCACCAACTATTTACAGCAGCAATAATAGGTTTGTTGCGAGCTAGTGCTAATATCTTTTGTGAGATGTCTTCACCTTCTGGATATTCGTCTCCTTCATTCAGATCGTCTCCAGCACAGAAGCATTTACCCTCACTCCCTTTGAGGATGCCTACTTTGACCGTATCGTCATTCAGAAACTGGACCAAATGTGAATGTAGCTGTTCATGCATTTCAAAAGTAAGTGCATTTACCTTGCCATGATCGATTGTAAATACTCCGATATGGCCTTGTTTTTCATAAGTAATTGTCATTAACGTTACCTAAAGTGTATTTTGAAAAGTACGGGCTTGATATGTGTTAAGGAATTAGCTTTTACTTTCCTTGTTTTCACGTATCAATGTTTAAATGCTATTTTTCATATTCAAATAAAACGATCAGGGCGAAAATCAGCCAGAAAATCTGATTGTCGTCCGCTCATTATCTCCATTGCTGCCAGTTCCCCAATGATTGGGGCGAGGGCAATCCCACTGGGTGTAGTAGCAAGGTATGCGCCGGGGATATTCTTAAAGTGACCCACCACAGGATCTCCACCGCGTGGTGATGGTATCCACCCAATCACAACTTCATTCAAATCAACTGCCTTCAATTGGGGTATAAATTGCTGCGCAATCGCCAGTATGCGTTCGGCATGCTCTTTCGCAAGTTCGGCATTGGGAAACGTTTCAGGCTTCAAGGCAAGGCGATCAACATGAGATTTAGGAGCCCCTGTTAGATGTCCTATAGGATTCTCTACTGTGACATTTGATGCACCAATTATCACGGCTCCATCAGATTGCTGATGGATATGAAAGCTTGGGAATACAATTACCCGATCAATTACTCTTTCCATGGGTTGAGTTCTGAGAATAACTTCCGGCTTCGATGGTTTCAGCACATCGATTTTAAGCAATTCATCAGTATCAACACCACAAGCAAAAACTACTCGGTCAGCTTCGATTTCACCAGTAGATGTCCTGACGGCAACAACCTTCCCACCCTCAACTTTTACATTTTCATAAGTCACGGGATAGCGAACTTGCCCCCCTAGATCGATGGTCTTTTTGAGAAATTTATTGACAACGTCAACTGTGTCAACCGCACCATCCAGTTTTGAGTAAGCCATACTTGCATCTTTGTCAAACTTCACATTGGGTTCAAGCGCCTGCGCCTGTTCCCCACTAATCATATGAACGGGCACATCATAGCTTTGTATAAGCGCCACTTCCTTCGCAAGAATATCTTGATTATTTTTTGATGCTGGCCATTCGAAAGAACCACCCCAATGAATATCAAAACCAATTTCAGTCTCAAGTTTGTGGTACGCGAGCAAACTGAGTCGCAATAAGTGATGAAAGCTGTATGGCTTCGTTGGATAAGAGGCGTGGAGCCAGGAAAAAGATCTGCCACTGGCATGAGCCGCTGGTCGATCGCGTTCAATAACGGTGACGTCAGCCCCCATCTTTGCCAAATGATATGCGATTGAAGCGCCGACAATTCCAGCGCCAACAACAACAATTTTATCTTTTTTTCCTACACTCCCCACACTCCCTAAACTTCCACTCGGAGAAATTGCCAGCAGTGCCATCAGTTTTGAAAAACTTCGTCTATCCATCGTATATCTCTCCTTCGTTCACCCAGAACCCTGATGAGCATTACCCATACAGGTTCATTCAAAATACTTGCTGCTCGATGCAATTTCACATTTTATCCGAAACCGGGCTCAATAAGGTGCAGATAATTTATTTCTTGGGTAATTGGCACAGCCCTGAGCACCCAGGTTTTCATACTCTTTACTATCCCAAAGATTGACATGCTGCTCTGGATTAGCAAACAGCAAAACATACAAGCGACAGTGTTCCTCCTGTGACTCAATACTTTTATCGCTAGCAAGCTGTTGTTTAATTTTTCTATTATCCAATGACTCCCTGCTCATTCGAATGCCACCTCCTGAATGGGTGTCCAGTACAATAAAGTCACCCTCCGTACTGCCCCACGGCAGCCACAGATTATTCTTGCCACTAACTCCCTTACCAGGTCGCCCCCGATAGGCAAACTCAGCCCAATAATCCATCATGGATTGTGACAACTTATTCCGCCCCGGTGCGTTTTGGTCGTCGTACAGCATGTCGAAGGGGAAACCACTCTCGAAGTCACCAAAAACAAAATCAATCTCTACCCCATGAGCCGCCCCTAACAACTTCTGAAAATCTACCAGCCATCCGCTGGGCGCCTCGTCCCAATCGAAACGGTACGCAAAGACACTATTGCCTTGGGATTGATGTAAAACACTGGCAGGCTCATCAACGCCATATGCTTTCCACTGTTGCGACTGATAAGCAGCCTGACGGTCATAAGCCTCTTGGTCAATGATCTGTGGAATCAGCCCCAACAGATGAGTAACGTGCTGTGGATCCTCCGCCATGATAAGTTTAGTTTCATCCAGGTTTGACCCCAGCATCACAGGCACAGCGTTGTATAACTCTGCATTCCTAAATTGCTCAAGCAAATGCTGCTTAGGTAACACGACGCCATCACGCAGCAACATCGGAGTCTGATAATCAATTTGGCCAGGCGCTAAGGAACCAGGATACGCAAACAACTGTTCTTTTGTTCGACTGAGCAATAGTTTGACAATCTCTGCACCAGACATGTCTTGTTGAAGTGATTTTGCCGTTGCGCGATCCGTTGCCTGGCCATCGGCAATCAACAGTTGGCTTATAATCTCCCTGGAGCTAAGTGCCAGTCCGGGAGACTCGTCGTCTACAAAATTCTCCGCGGCACTTCGCTGCGTAGTGGTCATGTACCCGCTTTGTACGATTGCGCGATGAAACAACCCCTCCGCTGATTTGCTCCCCAGCAGTGAAAATACATTCTGGCCACCGGCAGATTCGCCAAAAATAGTGACATTATCAGGGTCTCCACCAAGTGCGGAAATATTATTTTTCACCCACTTCAAACCCTGGATAATATCAAGAGTGCCAAAATTACCAGAAGCATCAGGTGAAGACTCAGCAATCGACCTCAATGCTGGATGACCAAACCAGCCCAACACACCCAATCGGTAATTGAGAGCAACAACAATGACTTTCTGGGAGCCCGCAAGATGGTGACCTGCGTAAGTACTTGCTGTACCAAAGATATTACCTCCACCAGGAATCCAGACCATGACAGGCAACTTCTTCGATTGCTGCGTGACTTCTTCCTGTGTCATTTGGGGCGCCCATACATTTAGGTACAGGCAATCCTCTGAGCCAAGAAGTTGCCCTTCGACGCCATTTTCCATACCAGATATAAAACTCCAAAATTGTACACAGGGACTGCCATCAGCAAGAGCCTCACGTGTACCGTTCCAGGGCTCGGGTGAGCGCGGTGCCTTCCAGCGCAAATCACCCATAGGCGGTTTTGCATAAGGAATTCCACGCCATGCATGGGTATCATTACGATCGGAATAGCCGACCAACATGCCAGTGTCAATAAGGCGCGCTGAGTCGCTTTCCTGTAATCGAGCTAAGTGTTCGGGTTGAGCAGAAAATAAACACAAAGCGGATAGCGTGATTGCTATCGCGGTTGAAATCGCAATTTTTTTCATCAAAACCACCGCACTACCTAACAGTTACTCTACAAATGGAGAGCTTGCAAAACCAAAGCTGAGAGGGATTATCTGCCTGCTCTCACCGAAAACCAGTCTCAGGGTATGCGACATGATACTCGCCCTGAAGAATGATCTTCCAAAGAACTCCCCGCTTAGCATTACCCATACAGGTTCATTCAAAATGTCCGCCACTCGAAGCGAACACCGTAAGACCGTGGCGGAGCCATATTCTCGTAGAACCGTCGTACATTGGCACCACTTACCGTTTGGCTGAACTCGGGTGTGGCTCGAGTACCGGTTGATGCAAACTCGTCGAACAAGTTCTTTGCGAACAAGGTTACCGTCCAGGAATCAGCATCATATCTCACTGCCGCATTGGCGATTCCAAAACTATCCATTGTGTAATATCCGCCGCGCCCGCCGGTGTTGGTTAGCACGTCGCTTTGGTAGTTATACCCAAGATTGAAGGACAGGTCTCCACGATCTAGTGGGTGCGTGTATTCCCCAAAGATCGAGAAGGTCTTTTCTGGTGACCCCGGTAGCCTGTCGCCGGATTGGCCATCCTCGAACTCTGCCCCAAATCCCGGTGGGGTGATCCCTCTGATCAGGGACGGAGCCAATTCGGTCAGTTCCGCCTTCGCGTAGCTAAAGCCAGCGCTTATTGTCAGTCTTTCCGTCGGTACTGCCATGATGGATAATTCCACTCCCGACGATTCTGCTCCTGCGCCATTGATCAATATTTCATTAAGGCCGTTGAGAGTGTGTGAGAGTACCTGGGGGTCTTCCCAGTCGACGTAGTAGACAGCGCCGTTTAAGATGATGGAACCATCTCTCCAGACTGACTTCATGCCAAGTTCGTAGTTCAGGGTTTTGTCAGGCATATAAAAACGCTCTTCGCGGGGCGAAACCTCAGTTGAACCCGGTGAGATCACCTGCCCTAGCGCCAGCGCGCATACTGTCTGGACTGACCCGCCGTTCGGATCGAAGTCCGGGCAACCGGGTGTTTCGTTCGCGTTGCCAATTCGATAGCCCTCGCTGATAGTCCCGTAAAGGAGAATGTCATCGGTGAGGGCGTAGGACGTATTAAACTTGAACAGGAATCCGTCGTCTTCCTGCCCGAACTGGCGCAGATCGAGAACAACCGAATCCGGGTCCCGGCCATAAAACACCGAATACAGTAGCGGCAGGTCAAACGCAGACGCGGTCTCGGCGCTATAATCGTAGTAACGACCGCCCAACGTGACCTGCCAGGCCTCTGTGATGTCGTAGGAGATTTCGCCAAAAAATGCAGACTCCGTGCGCTCGTAGATGTTTAGGGAGATGTATTCCAGGCCATCCGGGCGCGTCCCGACTCCCGGGTATATCTCACCAAGGAATTCGGCATATCCCGGCGTGAGTTCATGGTAGTTTAGTTCACTTTCCGCGTGTTCGTAGAAAGCGCCAACAATCCAGCTGAGCGGTCCATCGTTAGTCGACACCAATCTCAGCTCCTGAACGAGAGCTTCGTCGTCAAGTCCCGAAGGTGCAATCGCGGTGAGGCTGGGAAATGTCTCGTAGGAGAATTCCAGCGTTATTAAAAGGTCAGTGACGTCAGTTTCACCGTCCGATTCATATTCACTATAGCCGGTCGCAGACGTCAACTCGGCGAAGCCCAGATCTGCCGTAAATTCGAGAGCTAACAAATCACTGTCACGATCATTAGGTTCCAGAACGCGAAGAGCGGTCTCGTACTTGCCAGCAGGAACCGGAGTTTGACGGCTGCTAATGGTCCGCCCACCGATCTCCTGATGCTGAAAATAGTAGCTAAGCGTGCCGTCAAACCTTTCGTTGGGCGTCCAGCGGGCAGCAATTCGGCCAGACAGTGCCTTCTCAAAGTTTACGTCATCTTCTCGTCGCAGGTTCGCCGCAACAGCGGCAGGGTCAGTGAAGTCAGGGTCGGGCAGTGAAACACCCGGCTCCCGCACCAAGAAGGGGGCATCAACCCATCCGGAATCGTCCAGGTAGTCAATGGATCCACGAATTGCGAAATTATCGCTAATGGCGCTGTTGACTGTGAATCCCATGCTGCCGCTGATGTCATCCGCCTCGCCGTATTGGAATGAGGAGGCTCTGATTGCCAGGGAATTAGATTTGAAATTTGGCTTCACAGGGATATACCTGATAGCTCCGCCCAGCGTTCCCGCGCCGTAGAGTGTTCCCTGTGGGCCGAGCAACACTTCCACTCGCTCCAGGTCGTTCAGCTTCAAATCGATACTTAACGGGATGTCTCCAAGGTAGGTCGCAACCGTGCCGCCGCCCGAGTTCAAACTGACTTCCTCCGCGACAAGCGGACTGGCGCTGAGCCCGCGTACAATCACATTATTGCTGTTTCGCGATCCCTGATCGACAAGATTGATGCCGGGGACGGTAGCCAGCAGGTCGGCCAGTGCCTCCATGCCCTGTTCTTCCAACTGTGCGCCACTGATTGCCGCGATGTTGACGGGAATATCCTGCACGCTTTCTGATCGGCGGGTTGCCGTGACAATAACCTCCTCCAGTGCCATTGACGGGTTGTCATCAACATCCACCGACTGGGCAAACGATTGTCCCGTTACCCCAATTCCAAGTATTGCCAGCTTTACAGCACGCGATAATCTGATGTTGCGTTTGCTTGATTTCATATTTCACCCACTATTGTCATTATAAAAATAATTTGATGCATATATCTCATTTTTCAAACACAAACGTATACGCATTTTTAACCTTCTTCAGCGAGAGGCGACCCTCTGTAACACATACTGTACTTGAGTTCGCTCAAACTGAGTGTTGGATGATATGTCACATCGCCGGGCGGCGCCTCATCCTCTGGGGGGGTTTTGGGGCTTGTAAGGGTGGAAGTTATTGCAGTTCACGCCTTTATGGGGCAACTCATACCCCATATACAAATGGTCGACTGTGTTGCGCGTCCTGTCCATCCTCAGGGAGGAAATTTGGCAATAATCGGATTGCCTGACGCACGGTTTAAGCCTCACCCCAACTTCGCTGATTGCGCTTTCTTTATCGCTTCTTTGCGACTGTCGACATTCAATTTACTCAGGATATTACTGACATGCGTTTTTACGGTACTGACCCCGATGAACAAAGTTTCAGCGATTTCCGGATTACTATTATCCTGGACCATCAAGTCCAGCACATTCAGCTCCCGTTTTGTTAAAGACGCTATGGGCGATATCTGGTCTATATGTTCCGGTGTGATAAGCTTGGCCATGGCCGGCAGTAGAACTTCTTCGACGAAAGCTAGGTTATCGGGGGAGATAAGCGCTATTTCACGTTTTTTTCTGCCTATACCGCCCTTCAGCTGCTCAATCAAGCCAGGTGTCGATTCACAGAAAGCGCGAACCAATCCGGTGTCGCGGGCCAGGCTCACCGCCTTATTCAGGGCGGCATAGGACAGTGCGGCATCATTGCTCAAATCGAACACACGAGCCTGCAGAAGGTGCATATCGATCACCAGCGCCACCTGCTTTTCCCGGGTAAACTGGTGAATTAATTCGCTAGAGAAATGGCTGGCCTCATGCAGGTTCTTTAATTCCGTTTGGATCCAGGCGTAGAGCGCCTTCTCTTCAGGCAAGGTGTCTGGCCCATATAGCCTGCGGTATCGATTCCAGTGGTTGAGCCAGAGTCTGGCCGTCTCCATATCCCCTTGGCGTAGCGCCACTCGGGTGCGCAAGGTATCCAACAGACGCACTGTGAGACCCTGATGGCTAGCCACTGCAATGCGGCGTCCCTCCTGGCATAAATCAATAACCTTCTCATCATCCCGGCAGGTAAAGTAATAACAACCCAAATGGTAATAACACTGTGATTGAATAGAATCGTGACCAAGATCAATAGCCGATTTCATCGCCCGCTGGAAATATCTATGGGCATTTTCCAGCTTGTTGCTCTCCCAGTGAATGAGCGCCAGCGCCAAATCCCGGTGTATACGGAAATAATCGCGTCTTGATGTGGTCTCTGGGCGGGGGGCCATGGAATCCTGAGCCAACATAGTAGCTTCAGATAGACGCCCGCTCGCCAGCTGTATTTGCACCAGTAGAAATACGACCTTGTTACTATAACCCAAATGATGCCACTGGCGGTATTCCTGTAACGCCTGCTCTGCCATTTCTTCAGATCGGCTGAGTAGCCCTAAGGAAAAAGCGCTGCGCGCCTCCATAAACTTCATTGCGGACACCACCGTACTGGCTTCATGGCTCTGCCTCAAAGCGGATACTGAAAGATTCATGCAATACCGGTTGTTACCGCCGATATGCGCGTTCAGACAGCGCAACATCAGGACCATCGACTCTAGCATTAGCCTGGTGGCGAACTCAGGCGTTTCGAGGATATGGCGCTTTAATTGCGAAATACATGCCTTGCCGCGTAGGCCATCATCGATAGATATCGCGAGTGTCGCATCGATTAAAGTGAGAGTGGCATCATTGGATATTGGGTTTGGTAACAGCGTGTCGAGGCTTTGTCGTTCCGCTGGCCCCGCCAACCCGGCACTTACCAATTCATCCAGATGAAGTTGCATGATCTGCAAAGAACCATTGATGTCGTCACCCTGCATCGCCTGATAGATAGCATCGTTCACCAAGCCGTGATTCAAATACCAATCTGAGGCGGCGCGGTGTAATTTCTTAGCCGAGTCACCGTGAATCCTTTTCCAATATTGGGATAAGACGTCCGCCACCAGGCCGGGATATCGGTAATGGTCTTCATTATCCTGACCTACTACAAAGCAAGTGCCGGCCTGTACCATCTTCGGCAGTATTTTCTCTGCATTGTTACCGCGGTACAGGACATTGGCGAGTTCGACCGTAAATCTGTCTGCAACGATGGTTCTTCTCATGAACCGACGCTGCTCGATATTCAAAGGCGATACTATTTCCTCAATCATGTATTGCGCCAGATACTCATATGCCAAGCGAGCAACTGGCCTGGCGATGACACTGCTTGACCTGGTGGCGGAAATTGTTTTATAGGCAGACAGCCACAACTGCAGGCCTATAGCCCAACCTCTGGTACAGTTTTCCAATTTATACAATTCATCCGCGGGCAATACCAGTTTACTCTGAATACACAGGGCTTCTGTTTCCTTCACATTAAACGCCATGTCATCGAAGGTCAGTTCAGTCAGGCGGTTGGCAGCGCGCAATTTAGCGAAGTTGACTATCGGGTTACCGCGGGCAAGTAAAAACCAGCGTAGCTGACTGTTGGCTACATCCAGCAATTGTTGCAGAATTTTGAGAGCTTGCGGCGAGCGGATCTTCTCCAGGTTATCCAATACAATCGCACGAGAATGCGCGGAGCTTTGCAGGCAGTTGCTCAACTGACCCTGGACTGCCTCCCATTGGTCTGGGGGGATGTCCAGGCTTATATCGCAGGATGGTTCCGCCAAGAGCCCACTTTGCTGAAACGAAGCCAGCAGATAACGCAGCAGTCGGCCAGGAAAATTATCCTTGGAATCGAGGGAAAGCCAGGCAACCGGGTGTTCCACATAGTCTATGTAGTCGGCCAGTAACAGGGTTTTGCCCATGCCCAGATTAGGGGCGATAAGAGTGATCGATTGCGCGCCGGTCAGCGCTTGCAACAGGCGAGGCCGGCGAGCCCAATGAGCGGGCAAGGCCGGCGGAATAATCTTCGTTAGCAGAATTGTCTTGTTGCTCATATATCCATCGGCATGCTGACCGGCAATTGATAAACAGACGGCATGTTCATAATTGATAGGCCTAGTATAAGGGTATCACAGATACCTCCTAAAGTACTGACCAGCAGAACATACCGTTTAAACCGAAACAGCCAAAATACTCCTTGGTGGTCTAAAAAGATTATGTAATATTACAACACCATTTACTAACAATACGCTCCATTTCTTTAGGTTTTGCCATCTATGTTGGCACTGCGGAACGAATAGATCTTATTCTAGCCATAGGGCAACTGGTATCGGCATAGATTGAGATACTTAGTCAACTACTGGCTTCCTACCTCTTCTTTTGGGGCCTGCCATAAAGCCATATTTATGGCCCAATCGCTCTAACTGATCCATCTCTGCGACCTTCTGGCTGTAATTACTAAGCGCCTCTAAGGTACGTGTGCCCGCCTTGTAGCTAGGGTGTTGTAAACCACTGAGGATCTTCCTTGCCCCATGGTATCGGCACGATTTACAGCCAAACGCAGCAGGGTTTTTGCAGCGCTGCCCTGTCCGGCGGTTCTTTGCTGTGCACTGTGCTTTTAGGTTAGGTAGTGGCAAAACATGCACTCCTCTATTAATTAATCGGTCACCCATGGAAGACTCAACGCCACGGTGGGAACTGGTATCAAATTCGCTTGCCACCCTTTTCTGAAAACTATGCTCTATGTTCTCTATGTTCTCTATGTTCTCTATATTCTCTATATTCTCTATATTCTCTATATTCTCTATATTCTCTATATTTATATTTACTTTTCTAAAAAGTATGGCAAGTA
>Ga0302119_10000019_pt1 | contig 50475 bp, 39 predicted proteins | sample AG5_Tmax_MG_FD_203114 | JGI IMG/M metagenome (GOLD analysis project Ga0302119, IMG submission 203114) | Marine microbial communities from Western Arctic Ocean, Canada - AG5_Tmax | ecosystem: Environmental > Aquatic > Marine > Oceanic | place: Canada: Western Arctic Ocean | collected 2017-10-01 | reverse complement strand
AAGGATGTTTGTATTTAGAGTTGTGCCGTGACACCAGTCACGAGAATGTCTATTTCACCTACAGCCACTGGACCTCTGAAGAAGCTTTGGATACTTATCGCAACTCTCAGTTTTTTAGGTCAACCTGGAATGAAATCAGGGCCCTCTTTGCTACTAAGGCAGAGGCGTATAGCCTTGAGAGGGTTTATTCAAATGAACACAACAAAGCATTATGATCGCTTTATTTAGAAAAGAAATAAATAGCTTTCTGAGCTCGCTGATCGGCTATATAGTTATCATCGTATTTCTTACTGCTATAGGTATGTTAATGTGGGTATTCCCAGGGGACTCCAATATCCTGGATAGTGGATATGCGAACCTCAACACGCTGTTTGTAATGGGCCCATGGGTGTTTATGTTTCTGGTTCCCGCTGTAACAATGAGATCATTTGCCGAAGAAAAAAGGCTTGGCACCATTGAGTTGCTCTTCACCCAACCAATTTCTGATATTGGGATCATTCTAGCTAAATATTTTGCGGGTCTTGTGCTCATTGTTTTTTCTCTGGTGCCTACATTGGTCTATTTCGGCACGGTCTACTATTTGGGCAGTCCTGTTGGAAATCTTGACATAGGTGGTGTTTGGGGGTCGTACGTAGGCTTGCTATTCCTTGGTGCCGGCTTTGTAGCCATTGGCATATTTTGCTCATCTATTACCTCTAATCAAATTATCTCTTTTGTTATTGCCATATTTCTTTCCTTTTTCTGTTATACTGGATTTGATTCGATCAGTGCACTTTCTCTCTTTGGAGGACTAGACGCAGTGATATTGGAGCTCGGAATACAGGAGCACTATTTGTCAATGAGCCGAGGTGTACTTGATACGCGGGATATCCTCTATTTTTTAAGCCTGATCACTATGTTCTTGTTGTTCACCAAAATTGTTTTAGATAGCAGAAAATGGTAGGACGCAAACAGATAAAAAGACAAAGCCTGATACAGCTGGCTGCTGGTGTACTCATCATTGTCCTGGTAAATGTTATTGGTTCATTTAAGTTTGAGCGTTTTGACCTCACCTCAGAAAACCGATATACGCTTTCTCCAGTGACCAAAACCCTGCTTGGAAACCTGGAAGACATCATCTATGTGCGGATTTATCTTGAAGGTGACTTCCCGGCAGGATTCAAACGTTTGCAACGTTCAACCAGGGAGATGCTTGACGAAATGCGTGCCTATTCAAATGGAAACCTGGAATATGAGTTTATTAATCCATCAGAGAGCGTGGACGAAAAGACAAGAAGAGAGGTGCACCAGGAGCTAATAAAACATGGACTACAGCCTACTATGCTAGAGCTTAAGGAGACTGATGGTAGTGCGCAAAAGACCATCTTCCCTGGAGCTATTCTAGCATATAATGAAAGAGAGCTTCCACTGCAACTGCTACAGAGCCAAATGGGCTCATCTCCAGAAATACAGTTAAATAACTCTATTCAGACACTTGAATATGAGATCGCCAATACCATCAAAAAGCTGGCAACTAAGTTCCAACCAAAGTTGGCATTTATTGAAGGACATGGAGAACTTGGGAAGATTGAGGTTGATGATATTTCACGAACGCTGTCCCAATACTATCGTGTTGAGAGAAAGGCCATCAATGGACAACTGGGGTCCCTTGAAGATTATAAGGCAATTATTATTGCGCGTCCAAGACAGGCTTTTGATGAAAAAGACAAATTTGTAATTGATCAATATCTAATGCAGGGAGGAAAAATTATATGGTGCCTGGATGCCATACAGGCGAGTATGGACAGTCTGACCAATAAAGGCATGACAATGGGCGTGCCCTACAACCTTAACCTTAGAGACCAGCTGTTCCATTATGGGTGCAGGATCAACACAGATTTGATTCAGGACGTGCAATCAGCCTTGCTGCCAATAAATATTGCACCTCCTGGAGCTGACCCTCAATGGAAGCGATTTCCATGGATCTTCTTTCCTCTGCTGACACCTACAAATTCCCACCCAATAGGAAAGAATCTGGAATGGGTACGTGCTGAATTTGTTAGCACCATAGATACGGTCACTGCAAAAGGGGTTGACAAAACTTACCTGTTATTCTCATCACAATATTCCCGGGTATTGAGCACTCCTGTGCAAATCAGTTTACAGGCCATCACAGCCTTGCCAGATGAATCTCAATTCAACAGATCATTTCTTCCTACTGCTGTACTCTTAAGCGGAAAATTCTCCTCCGTGTTCACCAACAGAATACCTAAAACCATTGCAAATGACCCATCAATTGCATTCATGGAATTAAGCAATAAAACTGAAATGATAGTAATCTCTGATGGGAACATTATCAGGAACCAGGTGCAATATCAAACAGGCACAGCCTACCCTCTTGGTTTTGACAAATATACGGGGCAGCAATTTGGCAATAGAGACTTCCTCATGAATTGCATTGACTATCTATGCGATGAATCTAACCTTATTAGTGTTAGGGCGAGAGAGTTGAAAATCCGTCTACTCGACAAGACTAAAATATCGCAAGAGAGAACCAAGTGGCAGGTCGCTAACATGTTCCTTCCAATAGTTATTATACTGTGTCTTGGATTGGTGAGGGGTATCATCAGAAAAAGGCGATTCAATTGATTATCTCGATAAAATGGAAAGTTATTTCAAAGACTGGCATAGTAAGAACGTCGCTATTAGGTTTGCAGATATTGACAAGCTTGGTCATGTAAACAACGCTAAATACCTGACATATGTGGAGGCAGCACGAATCTCCTACTTCCTTGAGGTGGTAGGTGAGCAGGTAAATTGGAATGAGCAGGGAATCATTCTTGCCAGAGCCGAAATTAATTTTGCTATACCTGTTGAGTTAGAAGACATAGAAGTAAGGATATTCAGCAGTTGCACAAAAATAGGAAGCAAGAGCTTCCAACTGGCTTATGTCATCACTAAAACAGACTCCATAACAATATGCGCAACGGGGTCCACTACAATGGTTTGCTATAACTACAATGAGGCTAAAACCATTGAGGTTCCTGTGGATTGGAGAGAAAAACTGGAAAGCAATTAATATTAGACAATGAACAACAAGATAATTATTGGGATCATAATATTGCTAGGTGCTGTTGCAGGGTACCTTTTTCTTAGGCAAGGTCAGGGGACTATTAAGCCAGAACTTAAGGACTTTGCAGTGAAAGATACAGCTTCGATTACCAAGATCTTTCTAGTTGACAAGGCGCAAAAATCAGTTACCCTGACCAGAATCAACAAGGGCAGATGGAAGGTAAATCAAAAATACTATGCCAGAAGAGATTTAATCAATGTGCTATTGAAAACTATAAACCTCCTGGAAGTTAAAAGTCCTGTGTCCAAAACGAGTCGAAGCAATGTAATTACCCGCCTTGCATCAGGGGCAACGAAAGTGGAAATATATCAGGGGGAAGAACTGCCGTCCAAGGTGTACTATGTTGGGGGTGCCACCCAGAACACTATGGGCACATACATGTTAATTGAAGGGTCCTCAGAACCCTTCATCACGCACGTTCCATCCTTCTTTGGGTACCTCTCAACACGATATGCTACACAACTAGATCTATGGAGAGACAAAACCTTTATTGACCTTCAATTCAAAGATATCCAGCATGTTCAGCTCGAATTTCCAGGCGATCCGACCTACTCATTTTCGATTCTAAACAAAGGAAACTGGGATTTTGAACTCAGATCCCTCTACAACGACTCGGTGGTACTAGATTATGACACCGTTGGCCTGAGAGTTTATCTTACTGGATTTAAGAACATCCAGTTTGAGGGCTTTGAAAAGGAAAAGGACCAACACTACATTGACTCTATTTTTGAATCCAGACCTGTACACGCATTGACCGTTGAGACGATAGATGGCCACGTCAATTATATGCAGGCTTATCTCAAGCCTGACGAGGAGGATAGACTGGACATTAATGGCGAACCCATGCTTTATGATGTGGATCGGCTATATGCCCGTATTAACGGTGGCAAAGAACTGGTCACCATACAGTACTATGTTTTTGACAATATCATATTGGGCCTTCCTGATTTCCTCAAGGGAACTTCGAAAGCGCGTGAGCGTTCTAAAATTTGAAGATTTACTGATATTAAATGAATTCAAAAATCTATATTTGTATTGTTCCGTAACCAACCATATTATTTGAATACTAGATGAAATTTATCGTATCAAGCTCACTGCTTTCCAAGAAACTGCAAATTATCGCCGGTGTCCTGAATACCAGCAATACTTTGCCAATCCTAGATGATTTTTTGTTTGAGGTCAATAAGAATGAGTTGACCATTTCAGCTTCTGACCTTGAGACCACCATGACCTCTAAAGTAGATATAGAGTCAACGGATAGTGGAAGTATTGCTATTCCTGCCCGTCTTTTGCTGGATACCCTAAAGACATTCCCAGAGCAGCCTTTAACTTTCTTAATTAACAATAGTAACCAAGCGATAGAAATAAGTTCAGACTATGGGAAATACAAACTTTCTGGTCATAATGGTGATGAATTTCCCAAGATTCCCACGATTGACGGCGGGGAAAAACTTGACCTTAGTACTCAAATATTAGCCAGGGCGCTAAGTAAAACAATCTTTGCAACAGGTAATGACGAACTAAGACCAGTAATGAATGGGGTCCTGTGTGAATTCAGCACAGATGATATTACATTCGTAGCTACAGATGCTCACAAGTTGGTGCGATACAGGCGCAGTGATGCAAAGGCTGCGGCGAGCACTTCTTTCATCATTCCCAAAAAGCCGCTGAGCCTCTTAAAAAATATACTTCCTGAGGATGAAAGTGATGGGCCAATCACTATTCAGTACAACGACTCAAATGCCTTTTTTAATTTGAGAGATTCAAATCTTGTGTGTAGACTAATTGATGGAAAGTATCCCAACTATGATGCTGTCATTCCAAAAGAAAACCAAAACCGGCTGAATGTAGATCGACAGTCATTTTTGAATTGTGTGAAGCGGGTTTCTATATTCTCGAACAAGACAACTCACCAGGTACGTCTCAAAGTTTCGGGGAGTGAGTTGCAAGTTTCAGCTGAAGATCTTGATTTTGCCAATGAAGCGGTAGAGCGACTAACCTGCCAGTACGATGGTGAGGATATGGAGATTGGGTTTAACTCCAGGTTCTTATCAGAAATGCTAAGCAACCTGGACTCTGATGAGATCGTTTTAGAACTTTCGGCACCCAACAAAGCGGGATTGTTATCTCAGTCCCCTGGCACAGCGAGTGAAGGAGAAGATTTACTTATGTTGGTGATGCCAGTAATGCTCAACGATTAATCTGATTTCTGTAAATACTCATAATAAACGTGGGATATTGGCTTCAGGTCTATTTTTTTATAAATTCGCACTATTCAAATTGAAACATAATAATACAGAAAGAGGAAACACGCTGTGATTTATGCAAAAATAGGTAAGGAAATCCCAGTCTCTCAGGCCTGTCTAAGTAGTTTGCAAAATTGGATCTGGCTGAAATTAATAATAAATAAAACAATAAAATGAAGTCCAAATTGATGAAATTATATCCCTCGGCTCTATTGACTATTGTGACTTTCATTGGAATAGGATGTGGAGGCGGCGGACAACAAATAGAGGAAATTCCACAGGATGATGTTGCCGTAACAGAGAACACAAGTTTATTGAAAATTGACAACAAGGTCTTTCACTTTCAGAACCCTGTTCAAACTGCATTGATAATGAAAGATCTAGCAGCTCCTTTTTCTGCTGCTACTCTGAATCCCACAAGCAATTCAGAGAACTACGCGACGTCGTTCAAGCAGGCAATTAACATAGGTGTCTATGGGGCAGACTTGGGCTATATTACCGCCCATGGGAAGAACCAGGAGGCCATCAATCATTTGGCTGCTGTCAAGAAGCTCGCAGCTGATTTGGGTGTCTCTGGTTCATTTGATTTTAGCCAAATGGAAAAATTTGGAAACAACTTGGGAGATCAGCAACAAATGCTTGATATCACCACTACTGCATACAAAAGTTGTGAAGCATTCCTAAAGGAAGGAGACAGGCATGACCTTTTCGGGTTGATGATGGCAGGTGCCCTAATAGAAGGATTGTACTTTGCTGTCAGTTCCGCTAATGATCAAAACAACCAAATTGTGATTGATAGAATGGCTGATCAGGCAACATCTTTGAATAATATTATTCTGGTGCTCAATCCACATTACCACAAGGACACTGCTCCTGAACTTTCTGGACTGGTGGACCAATTGGTTGGACTGCAGACAGCTTTCCTTGCACTTAAGGTAACCTACAAGTTTGTTGCCTCAGAAATTGATGCAGAGAACAAATTATGTACTATCAAATCAGAAAGCACCTATTCAATGAATCCTTCGTCACTGGCTAACATTACTAAATTGGTGACGTTGATTAGAGAAGGCATTATTAGCTAAGAGAGTAACATTTACCCTGGTAAAATATAAATCACAAAAAGAGATGAAGAATATTAGAATAGTAACATTTGGGGTTGTATTGTGCGGAATGGGAATAGGGCTGGACGCCTATTCTCAATGCAAGTCAGATGTGGAAAATGTAGGAAGGCCATTCTATGAGGTGGAAACAGAATGTGCCAAGGCTAATTCAGAATCATCTTTTTTATCTGATGGAAAAGATTACCGGTCTCTACTGACCAATAACAGCTCAGAGTTTCTTTTGGTCTTCTATGCTGATAACAAATACAGGATTGCTGCATGTACCGATGTAGGAGGTCCACTATCATTTACCGTCAAGGATCATAAGGACAATATACTCTTTACCAATAAGGATTATGAGAATGCTCCTTACTGGGATCTTGTTTTCCCAACAACTATTGAGTGTCTTGTCACCATAACGCTGCCAGATGAGACTAAAGCCCTCGCATTTGGGCAGGCGACATCTACTTCAGACGAACCTGCTGATTCTACCGCTACTAAAGGTGATGGCGATAACACGGAAGCAGCAAAGCCAAAGATGGAACAAAAACCAGTTTGCGCAGTACTTGTTATTGGGTATAAACAATAACAAAAGAGGAGATCAGGAAAGTGCCTATAGGGATTTCTCTTTATCCAACACCCCGTCGATATAGAACTCCTGCTTAAAGAGTCGTCCTGACGTGTCATAAATCGACCATTTACCTATTTTCCTATAATCAAACTCAGAGTCATTAAATACAATCTTCCCCTCCATCTCCAGAAACCCTGAAGCACTGAACTTCTTGCTTACATAGAGGCGCTTGGATTCTTTAACCAAAAGCAGGCTTTCATCTAATTTTCCATTTAGGTGGAATGATCTTTTTGACAAGTAATAATCAAGGGTCTTGTTGAACTCCTCAGTATACTCTAGCTTCCCTGAAGGATAGAAGTCTTCCCACTTCAAAGGGACTCCCTCACTATACAGAACCCGGGATTTAAGGGTTCCATCAGAATAAAATATTTCCATTGAACTTTGGTAGTTATCCATAGTTCTATAACTCCTCTCAAGCGTTCCATCAGGATAGAAGTTCTTGTAAATTTTGAGATGTCCGTCGTTGTAGTACCCTCTGTGCAAGATACTTCCACCGGGGTAGTAGTCTTCCAACCATCCCCTGGCAGCATACCCTTTCTCTCCCGTCCTAGATGAATCTCCGCCTAGGCGGTAGTTGAGATTCTCATATATACTAATCCCATACTGAGGATCATTTACCGCATGATAGAACAGAGAGTCATACTCAGGATTTAATGGATCATCCTGTGAGTCTGCAGCCATTTTCAGATCGTTCTGGAAAGATTGCCCAGTAACCGCAACTTGACCGAAAATGATGAAGATAAAAAGAGTAAGTAGTCTCTTCATCCTAAATTAAGTGTATTAATTAATGTTGTAACATTATACTGAGTAAGAGACGTTTTTGTTGCAAAAAAAGACGCCTACTCCATCAAAAAAACTACTGGCTATGCTCCCGACCTATTATCTTCCCCGTTCGCCACATTCTTTCCTCTTCCTGTAGTTGCTCTTTTAGTGCTTTAGACATGTCTTTGTCAGTTAGTATCTCAAGATCTGGTTTGCCGGCATTGACCCATGCTGTATACCACAGGCACCCTACAGCCCGAATAGATCCCCTCATTCTTCGCTCCACCATTCCGTTTAGCATCGTATGGTATTCTCTGGAATAATCCTCTGAATACACATGAATGGTATTCTGCCCTCTCTCTTCATAGCTGTATTTGAGATCCTGGGCAAACCGTTCATTCAATGCGGCTTCAAAAAGAAGGACAGAGTCCTTGGCCATTGCACTCTTCTCTACTACATCCCACGCAAAGAACAAGGGATTTTCAATGTACACTGCTTTGCCCACAAAGTAGTCATACTCATCAGAAAACAGTTCAGGAAGTCTGGATTCCCAAAATCCGTGAATACCTTTTTGGTTGGTCAGGTGCCCATTATAATTCAATGTTGTATGAAGTGGAACATGTGCGTCTCCAATGTAATGGCCAAGATCAGCAGAGAGAGATAGTATCTTATCCAAATTCCCATCTCTAAATGCCTGTGTCAACCACCCAGTTACTTTGGCTACATGCCATGGGACAATTCCATATTCAAATAATGTGTCTTCAGTATACTTCTTAACCGCTTCCTTCCACACCCTCGGCATTGAATCGAAAGGATGATCGCCATAATAATCTATATCTATGTAGTGCCTCGGAGCCTCTTCATCAAAAGCATGTCTCCTTCTGTCAGGTGCAACCGCATTTTCAGTAATATATTCAATATGAGACTTATAAAAGTTGATCATACCAGTAGGTAGTGTGAACACCGCCAGGCGATTGATTCTCTTATGTGCAAAGAACCCCCAAGAATAGATAAACTCTACTGAGAAACAGATCAGCACAAAAATCGCTACAACAGATATCCATCTTCTTTTCATTTCTCGACTATAGTTTCACAATCCCATCTGGCGTAAGAATGGGTAGAACGTCTGTCTTGTTTAATGAGAGACAGAACATAACATCTTCTGTAATATCTAATTTCCTCAAGCGTTTCCGATGAGATGAATTCTCCAGAAACCCATAGAGATCTTTGCTGGCCAAACGATACAAATGCAATGCCGCAATTCCAGAATCGGTGACCTCCTCAACTTTATCCAACTCTTTCAACCGGTCCACAACTGCCCCGGCAAACAAGGTGTCCTCCATGTTAAATTTGCGCTTCCACCCAGCGCATAGCAAGACTACGTCTTTATCAGTATGCGTACACAGCCAGCTCACTACAGCCTCTAGATTAACAAAGGCACCTATAGCAACTTCTTCAGCCTTCTGAGCCGCCGCAATAGCGTAAGTTCCATTGGAGGTGGTCAAGACAATCGTTTTGTCCTTAACATGATCTCCCTGAAATTCTCCAGGTGAGTTGCCATATTCAAATCCATCAACTATATCACCACCTCTTTCAGCTCCAACGAGAAACCCCTTGCCTAAATAATCTCGAGCAACTATAACGTCAACGACAGGAATCACACGCTCAGCGCCACTATCAAGCGCTGCGCAAATCGCAGAAGTAGCTCGCAACACGTCGATCACTACCACAACATGCTTATCTTCTGCATACGCAGAATATAGTTCAGGTGAGAAACATACGTGAACTTTTGGTATCTTCAAGGGAATCTAATTCAGTTTAACTTATAGAATGGCAACTTCACTACCCTGGCGAGGACTTTCTTATCCCTAATCACAACAAAAACCTCAGACTTTGCCGCAATAGCAGATACGTCAATATACCCCATTCCTATTGCCTTGTTAAGCGACGGAGACATGGTGCCGGAAGTCACTATTCCGATCTCTTTCCCCTTGGCATCGACGATCATATAATCCTTTCTGGGAATACCACGTTCCAACAGCTCAAAACCGACCAGTTTCCTTTGGGTTCCATTTTCCTTCTCCATCAGTAAATTCGCAGAATTAACAAACTCTTTTGAGAATTTTGTAATCCAGCTCAATCCCGCTGCAATTGGAGATGTCGTATCATCAATGTCATTTCCATATAGGCAGAATCCCATTTCAAGTCTGAGCGTATCTCTCGCACCGAGTCCAACAGGCTGTATATCATACGCCCTACCCGCTTCAAATATACTATTCCAAATTAATTCTGCATGATCATTTTCAAAGTACAATTCAAAGCCTCCTGCGCCTGTATAGCCAGTGGCAGAGACCAATACATCATCTATCCCCGCAAAACTCCCTTTCTGAGAGGTGTAGTATGTCATTCCTGCGAGGTCTATCTTCGTCAGCGCCTGCAGTACTTTTGCAGCATTAGGGCCCTGCACAGCAAGCAGTGTTGTTCTATCAGAGATATTGTACAATTCAACACCCATCGTATTGTTTGCCACCAGCCAATCCCAGTCTTTTTCTATGTTAGATGCATTGACGACCAACATATACCCATCCCCTTCTAGCTTATATACGAGCAGATCATCAATAATCCCACCTGCTTCATTGGGAAAGTAAGAGTATTGGACTTTCCACGGTGTCAATTTTGAAGCATCGTTTGATGTAATTTTTTGCACCAGTTCGAGGGCATGTTCCCCTTTCAAAATAAATTCCCCCATATGAGAGACATCAAACACACCAACACTGCTACGCACCGCATTGTGCTCATCCTTAATGCCGGCATAAGATACTGGCATATTATAACCGGCAAAAGGAACCATCTTTGCCCCCAGAACCTCATGGACATGTGTTAATGCAGTTGATTTCATAAAATGGTCAAACAAGTTTTAATAATGCAAATATCTGTAAGTATATCCTAATAAACGTACTTTTCCTCATCTTTTAGACGCTGAAATATTGGGGCAAATGAATTCATGCACGCGTCTTGTAATCATTTCACAATTACTACCTTTGATTTAGCATGATTAGAGCGGATAAATAAAAATGTTTCTTTCAAAAAAACACATACCTCGATGGATCGTATTGCTCATAGACGTAGCTATTTGCGCCTCGGCCTTTATTGTATCTTACCTCATCAGATTTAATTTTTCTATCCCAGATCATGAACTCTCACCGATAGCATACACGCTCCCTTTCGTAATATTTGTAAGAGCTCTTAGTTTCTACCTGGGCAAGACTTACACTGGAATTGTTCGTTTCACTGGCGGCAAGGATGCTGAACGAATCTTCTTAGTGGTAACCATTGGAAGTGTTGTCTTTACTACCACTAGTCTGCTAACATATTTCTTAACACCAATAGGAGTGCTAATTATTCCCTTATCTATAGTAATTATTGACTACCTGCTTACAATCGTAGTCATGATCGGTTCTAGAGCGCTCGTCAAATCAATACATATGGAGCAAACCAACCCAACCAAATCCAAGCGTCATGTGATCATCTTTGGAGCAGGAGAAGCAGGGGTCATCGCCAAAAGAACATTGGACAGGGATGCTGGGACAAAGTATCGGGTCTCTTCATTTGTGGACGACGATAAAAATAAATCAGGAAAGACTCTGGAAGGCATAAAAATACACCACGCAGATAAGCTGAGAGAATTATTGGCAACAAAGGACATTCACCAAATGGTTCTTGCGGTACAAAATATTTCTGCTGCGAGGAAGCAGTTTGTAATAGACACCTGCATGGATTACAATATAAGAGTATTAAATGTTCCTCCAGTGGAAAGATGGATTAACGGAGAGTTGAGTTTCAGACAAATTCAAAAGGTCAAAATAGAAGACCTCCTTGAACGTGATCCAATCCGCTTGGATATGGCTGCAATTGAAAAACAGATTAATGGAAAAACCGTTCTGGTATCTGGAGCAGCAGGATCTATTGGCAGTGAAATAGTAAGGCAAGCTTCTGCCTTTAAGCCAAAAAAACTTGTCTTGCTAGATCAGGCTGAATCCCCCTTATATGATCTTGAACTCGAAATGAAGGAAAAGTTCTCTCTTGATAACATTGAAGCTGTGCTTGGAGATGTGAGAAATGCAGATCGAATTGAGAATTTATATCGCACTTACAAACCTGATATCATATATCATGCAGCAGCCTATAAGCACGTTCCATCAATAGAAAACAATCCTTCCGAGGCAATCCTTGTGAACATCAAAGGATCACAGATAATGGCTGACAAGGCAATAGAGCATGGTGTATCAGACTTTGTATTTGTTTCAACAGACAAAGCTGTCAACCCCAGTAATGTAATGGGAGCATCCAAGCGGCTGGCAGAGATGTATATTCAAGGGTTGTCCCGCCATCATGGAAAGACCAAATTTATTACCACCAGGTTTGGAAACGTGCTTGGCTCCAATGGATCTGTGGTTTTACGCTTTCGCAAGCAAATTGAACAAGGTGGTCCGGTAACTGTAACTGACCCTGAAGTGAGTAGATATTTCATGACGATCCCTGAAGCTTGTCAGCTGGTACTGGAAGCTGGGGCAACTGGTGTTAGTGGCGAGATTTACATATTTGACATGGGCAAGTCAATGAAAATAGATGACATGGCAAAAAAGATGATAAAATTGTCCAAACTTGAGCTTAACAAAGACATCAAGCTGGTCTACACAGGACTGAGGCCTGGAGAAAAACTAAAGGAAGAGCTGCTGACCAACCAGGAAAACACAAAACCTACTCATAATTCAAAAATTATGATCGCAAAAGTTCGTGAATATGATTGGGAAACTATTGCTGAGAATATTGATGCACTTGTTAACATGTTCCCCGACCAGAATAATGAGGAAATTGTAAAAAAGATGAAGGAGATGGTACCCGAATTTAAGAGCAGCAATTCAGTCTACGAAGCATTGGACTAGTATTTTGATCAGGAAGATTCCACCTATAAATAGGTCGTTACAATGTCTTTGGCAAGTTTCTTGCCCTTATATCGTTATATTTGTATTGAGATGGTAAAAAAGATCAACGCAATATTGTTATCACTTTTTCTGCTTGTTTCCACCTTCGGAGTGTCGGTTGAGAAGCACTTTTGTGGAGGACGTCTCGCTGACGTCGCTTTATTCACAGGAGCCGGATGCAGCTGCGATGGAGAAACAGAAAAAAATAGCTGTTGTCATGAAGAAGAGCAGTTAATATGGATGGATCTGGGCCAATTTAGCTCGTCTGTTCAGCGAGTTCCTATAGTTGTTCAGCAGGCCATTCTCACATATCTTGAGGTAACAGAAACACTATCTGGTGAATCTTCTGGAGTATCCACTTTGCACTTTTACGATCCCCCACCCCCTGAGTCAGTTCCATTCTACAGGATGAACTGCTCCTTCACTTTTTACGGTTAAGATTAAGGTTTTCGATAGTCGGTTAGTGCCAGGTACTAGCTGCTAATTTTACATATAACCTTAATTCAACCAAGATGAAAAATATCATACAAATTATATTGCTAGCGGTATTTATGCTGCATGGCATTAGCGAGGCGCTAGGCCAAAAAAAAGAAAAGGAAACCAGGACTATTGAATTCCAGGTGAGCGGTGTCTGCAAGATGTGTAAGACAAGGATAGAGAATGGAGCTCTTATCAAAGGGGTAAAAAAAGTTGAATATGATGGGGAGAAGTCTCTATTAACTGTGATCTATCGTACAGACAAGGTCACAGAAGATGATATCCACACAGCTGTTGCCAATATCGGCCATGATACCGACAAGGTGAAGGCTCCGGAAGAAGCATATAAAAAACTGCCTGGTTGCTGTGCGTATAGGGACGGAGTTGAAAAACATTAGACTATGAAGGCTAAGCATACCCTGTTCTATATCGGACTATTGCTGATCGCTCAGATTGGAGTTGCCCAAAATAATAGTACGGGCATCTCTGGAAAGATACAAGAGAAGGATGAGCGGGGCCAAATGACCCCACTTATTGGTGCCAGCGTTTATTGGTCAGGCACCACATTGGGAACAACCACAGATGTAAACGGTGAGTTTTCTCTTGGCCGTACTGAGCAATCCACTTCATTGATAGTAAGTTTTATTGGATACGGTAACGATACAATTACAGTGACCCAATCCAATCACCTTGAAATCTTATTGGATAGGTCAGTCGATCTTGGAACTATAGAGGTGGTGCACCGAACTCGTTCCACCGAGATATCTAGTATGGATCCTCTCAAAATTGAGAATATTGGAAAAAAAGAACTCCTCAAAGCAGCATGCTGCAACTTATCAGAGAGCTTTGAGACGAATCCAAGTGTGGATGTAAGCTTTACAGATGCAGTTACGGGAACCAAGCAGATACAGATGCTGGGTTTGTCAGGCCCTTACATTCAGATAACCAGAGAGAATATGCCTTATGTACGAGGCATCTCCTCCATCTATGGCCTCACCTATATACCCGGTCCGTGGATCAGCAGTATTCAGCTAAACAAAGGAATGGGCTCTGTCGCCAATGGATATGAGAGCATAGCAGGGCAGATCAATGTAGAGCTACGAAAACCAGAAGTTGATGACAAACTATATCTAACAACCTATACGAACGGTATGGGTAGAACTGAGGCAAATGTCTCGTATAATCAGGCTATTACCCAGAAGCTGGGATCAGGGCTCCTACTCCATGCTTCAGTAAATCCAATGAGGCATGATGAGAACGGCGACGGTTTTCTGGACCATACAATCAACAAAAATTTCATTGGATTGAACCGGTGGAAATTTGCCGGTGACGATGGGTTCAGGGCTCAGCTGGGTGTGGAGGGTGTACTGAGCGAGCACATTGCCGGTCAAAATGAATTCAGGCCATCAGCTGACGCAGGAACCACCAATTATTGGGGAATGAGCCTGGACTTAAAAAGGGTGCAGGCTTGGGCCAAATTTGGAAAAGTATATGAAGCTCGGCCCTGGAAGTCTATCGGCTTGCAAATCTCAGCTTCCAAAGATGACCAAAAGAGTTACTTTGGGACAAACCGTTACAATGCTAAAGAGTCAACCCTATACGCAAATCTTATTTACCAAAGTATAATTAGCACGACAGATCATAACATTCGCGTGGGTGCCAGTGCTTTTGATGACAAATATGACGAAGTACTGAATGATACAAGCTTTTCCAGGGAAGAGGTGGTTGTTGGGACATTCGCGGAGTACACCTATATCAGCGGGGAGGATTTTTCTGCAGTGCTGGGAGTGAGAACTGACTATCACAATATTTACGGATTGATATTTACCCCAAGGCTACACTTGCGATATGTGATTGGTGAAAAGAACATCCTCCGGGCTTCTGCGGGCCGTGGCCTTCGTTCTGCCAACATCATCTCAGAGAACAAGGGAATTCTGGCAAGCTCCAGAACTATATTAATACAGGGAATTGGTAACACTACACCTTATGGCTTGCAGCCAGAAATTGCCCACAATTATGGGCTCAATTATACAAGACAGTTCACTGTCGATTATCGGGATGGCCTATTCACAGTGGATCTTTACAAGACTGATTTTGTGAACCAGATTATCCTCGACCTGGATCAAGATGCCCAAAAAGCTGTGTTCTATAACCTTGATGGCGTTTCATACGCCCACAACTTACAACTCCAGCTGGATTATGAGCTTGTTAATCGGCTGGATATTCGTCTGGCGTATCGATACAATGAGGTCAAGGCCACCTACGATGGCGAGCTTATGTTAAAACCTCTAACTGCATCACATAGATCTTTCATTAACCTAGGCTATGAAACCAGGAAATACTGGAAATTCGATTGTACCCTGAACTGGATTGGACAAAAGCGAATTCCAAACACCTCCCAGAACCCTGTTGAATACCAGGTTGCGGAATGGTCTCCTTATTACCTGTTGATGAATACTCAAATCAGCAAGATATGGAAGGAGAAATTTGAAGTTTACCTGGGCGGCGAGAATTTATTGAACTATAAGCAAAAGGCTCCCATCATCTCCAGTGAAGCCCCATTTAGCCCTTACTTTGATGCCAGTCTCGTATGGGGCCCTATTTTTGGAAGAATGATGTATGTAGGCTTACGTTACACTGTAAAATGATGAGAGCTGTACTCGGAATCTATTTGGTGCTTGCGACTCTGCCCTATTATCAAACAGAATTCCACCCTGTTATTACGAACATGTTAATAAAGCGTTAATTTTGCCAACTAAACACAAAAACTCTATAGTTTTACTGATATGAAAAAAGGAATATACATATTGAGTTTCGCTTGCTTATTTACGATTGGTGCATTGTCAACAGGATGTGGTGATTGCGAGAATAGCACTGAGCAGCTTGAAGGAGATGCAAATGCTACGTACCAATGTCCAATGGATTGCGAAGGAGGCAAAACCTATAAGGAAGCAGGCAGCTGCCCAGTCTGCAAGATGGATTTAGCGGAAGCTGAGACCAGTTAATTAGTGATGAATGAAGTTCTTTCCTGGAGAAGCGGCATAATTTATGCTTCATCTGGTTTGTTAAATAGCAATTAAGAGATGTATAGGAAAATTGGAGTGCTTATAATAGCGGTGATGCTGGCGCATTTTGGCTTCACCACGGTTGCAAACGGGCAGGGAACTGGCCACAACATTACAATTACGGTAGAGGGTTATAGTGATACTGTTTGTTATTTGGCGGGCTATTTTGGCAAAAAACAATACTATAAAGACACATCTGCCTTCAATGCCAGGGGTGTTTGCGAGTTCAAGGGAGATGAACCACTTCCTCCTGGTATATACTCAGTAATTCTCCCTGGCAACACCTACTTCGAATTTATCATTAATGAGCAGGAATTTCAGCTGAGTACAGACACGGGTAATCTGGTAGCAAATATGGAGGTAAGGAATTCACTAGAGAACAAACTCTTCTACGAGCATTTCAACCTTGTTGCCAGTTTACAAAAAGAAGCAGCAGGATATAAAAAATCTCTGGATAGACTTTCAAAACAGGATAAAACTGATGAGGATTCTGTTAAAATGGTAAGGAAGCAACTGAGGGAAGTAAACACCCGGGTTGAAGATTACAAGTTAGGCATAATGAACGACTACCCGGAATCTTTTCTTGCAGATTTGTTCAAGGCGATGAAAGATCCTGAAATCCCAAAGCCACCAAAAGATGAGAACGGAAAAGTCATCGATTCTCTATTTCAATACAAGTTCCTAAAAAAGCATTTTTGGGACAATATTGACTTTACTACTGATAATATTCTCAGGACCCCGATATACCACGGCCGCCTAATGCGTTACATGGAGAAAATGACTGCCCAAATTCCTGATTCTATCAATGCTTCTGCGGATGCAATTTTGGCATTGGCTGTTCAAAACAACGAAATCTTTAAGTACACCTTGAGTAAAATCATCTACAAGTACGAAACCTCCAAGATCATGGGTATGGATGCCGTTTTTGTTCACCTTGCGGAGAAATATTATATGACTGGCATGGCTGATTCCTGGGTAGATTCTGTACAGCTGTTCAGGATAAGTGACAGGGTCCGATCTATCAAGCCTACCCTGATTGGAAAGCAGGCCCCTCCCCTATACAACCTGAAAGATAGAAACGGAACACTCTTACCTCTCTATTCTGTTGATGCTGATTACCTGATGATGGTATTTTGGGATCCGGATTGTGGCCACTGTAAGAAGGAAATGCCCAAAATCAAAGAGGTGTACGACAAATACAAGAGCAAGGGGCTAAAAGTATATGCAGTCTGCACCGAGCTTGAGCAGGATAAATGGATCGCCTATATGGACAAGCACGAGTACGATTGGATCAATGTAGCAGACTTTGAATTGAGAAGCCCATTCAGAGAGTTCTATGATATAGATAGTACACCCAAGATATTTTTGTTGGATAAAGACAAGAAAATTATTGCCAAAAAGATCGGACACGATCAATTGGATAAGATCCTCGAGCGCAAATTCAAATAAGACGTGAACCTTCCTCTAATAGGTCTTCGTGTAAGACTTATTGCCAATAGTGACGACAAAAGTTCTGTCGCACACCCTATCACCAAAATCTACTATTCTCAACATTAAGTCCTCAGGTTCGATCTCTACTGTGCCTTCAGTAATTTCCGGAATCCATCCACAAAACTCAACTCTGAGTGGCACGGTAATTTCCGCTTGAAACATTCTTCCATTGCGATTCACCCCACTGGCTGTACCTGTTATAGAGTACACATCATCCAGAATTCCATCAAAAAACTCACAACAGGAGCTGTCTGGATTGAGCGTCCAAAAATTCGTGGTTTGTCCCTCGATCCAGGTCCTGGTTCTGGTGGATTTCCACGATACCTGATCATTCCCATCTGGTGATGTTACCTTTCCATCTACCTCAATAGAAAATGAATTACTTCCATCGTTTATTGCAATTTTTGTACCCTCTATATGATAATCATTAACGTGGTAATCATCCAGTGTTGTATTTACAACAGTACCTGTTTCATTGTGCTTGCCACTGAACACTGATATAATCTTTCCTTTTCTAGCTTTATTATCATTTCCCACACAGTTAGCACTGCCAAAATCAATAGTAAGTGTCTTTGGAAATGTATTGTTCCAGGCTGGTGGTGACATTGTTGTATCCCAAGCTGGTGGATTCAGGGTAATCGTCGCACATGAGCTGCTAAATGTGTAGTCTGATGTCCATACAACCTTAGCTATTCCATCAAGATTCTGCTCATCAGCAGCCTCGTTGATGTGCTTAAATATGTCATCAAAAGAGTCTTCAGCAAGTGCATTATCTTCAGCACTAGTCGTTTGTTTATTGAGCCTGTACTTCTTACATCCATGCAAGGTTAGGACGGTTAATATCAGGACGCCAACTAATACGAGTGATGAAAACTTCATATAATTTGGTTGCTTCAATGTAAATATAAAAAGAAAATTAACTCACGTTTTTAAAAGGTCTCTCATCCTTTACTCATAGGTGATTCTAGTTGCCTGGACTTAGCGCTTGATGAACTTCTGAAGCTAATATTTGTTCACAAAATACTTAATTTGCATAGATACACCTGCAATAATACTCAGTGCACGCCCCTAAGTACTAACATAGCTATAGTGATAAATATCACGTACAGCCGTAAATATTGCTTCAGAAATAGATAATATTGATCTGGTAATTATAATATCCATGAAGAAGTTTCTTCTTTTTACTGCATTCTATATCATGACTACCGTAGTTGCGGCTCAGGTGAAGAACCCGGAGACGGAGCCAAGAGAATTAGCTCCAAAAGAGGAGAAAGCTAAAAGCAAGGTAGGCCTACCCACCACGTCAGTTGACTTTCTACTCAGGGGCAACACGAAACAAGATGCAGACGATATGAAGGGGGCACTTGAGGACTATAATCAATCTATCAAGATCGATGACGAGTTTGCACGTGGATATCTTTCCAGAGGTTCCGTTAAATTTATACTTCAAGATTTTGAAGCGGCAATTGTAGACTTCAACATGGCCATTGATTTGGCGGAAAAGAAGATTAATGCATGTAATAAGAGAAAGAATGTGAAGATCATATTGGAGGACCATAAAGGTGCTACCAAAGAAGCTAATAAGGCCGCATCGATGAAACCCATTCTGGCAGAGGCACTGTTTAATCGTGGAAACGTGAAATATTTCCTTGATGATACAACGGGATGCTGCGAAGATCTTCAGACATCAGGTGATCTCGGATTCCTCAAAGCCTACAATTATATTCGGAAATACTGCCAGGATTAAGAAGTGTCAGGGAACTCATATTTGATCGGGACGTGAAGACAAAGTAACACACTAGCCCTCTGAACAACTCAAAACATCAAAAATTTGGATTTGACAACAACTTATCCCCAGTCAGGACACTTCATGTCTCTCATTCTCTTTCTTGGCTTGAACTTGTAGGAAATAATGATCTCATGCGCGTTAGAACTATATTGCCTTAGTTTAGAGGTAGTAAAATCAAAGGCATAACCCAACTGAAACGAATTTCTAACGTTAAACCCTACAATTCCTATTACCGCATCAGTTTTTCGGTATGCCAACGCTGCCCAAAGTAAATTTTGATAATCAAACTTCAACATAAGGTCCACCTGGACCGGTGTAATCCACCCAAGCTTCACATGGGCTGAGGGAATGAATTTGGATTCTATCTTTCTCAGCTTAATAACATAACCTCCCGTGAGGAAATAATGCATAGCCAAAATATTGCTGGTTCCATCCAACTTTAGTGGCACCAACTGGTGAGCAGATATCCCTCCAAAATACTTATTGGAATATATCCAAAATCCCGCAGCTGCATCTGGTGTAATTGTCGAAATTGAAGGCAGGTATTCTGTGCCGTTGGGTGTGGTAAGCCCTTCTGCATCAAGAGAATACTGTTTGGCACCTGCAAAAATACCAAATGAGCAATGCAGTGAATAGTCCAAGCGTATGTGATATGCATAGGCCCCATAAAAGTTGACCTTCCCTATTGGCCCTGTCTCATCCTTAGTCGCATAACCTCCCAACGAATGATGATTTCTGTCCTCCAACTTACCCGGTTCTCTATTGCCAAAATGCACCGGGGAATGAATGCTAAATAAATAGGTAACTGGTTGAGCACCAAATCCCACCCATTGTGTCCTATAACCGAGCTTCATGTCTACATAATCATTGGTGCCACACACAGCAGGATTGATCAGAAAGTTGTTGAAAATGAACTGGCTGTACTGAGGTGGCTGCTGTGCACGCACTAGTGTGGATATCAGCAAACACAATACAACAGGCACAATATATAGATGTATACTCTCTCTCATGGACGCATCAAGGTTACATTTCCAACCAGTTTACTTCCTTCACCCAGGTATTCCTCTCCCACATTCTCTATCACGTAATAGTATACTGCCGTAGGCAGAACCACTCCGGTAGCACGGTGTGTGCCATCCCACGGATTGTCATATCCCGTAGTTTGGAAAACAAGGTCTCCCCACCGATTGTAAATAGAAATTTTTGATTCGGCAAAATACCGGAGGTTCCTGAGGTCCCACTGATCGTTCTCCCCATCGTTATTCGGGGTAAACGCCGTGGGGATTTCAACCTCACATGGGAGTACTTCAACTGTTTCTTCATCAGGCGGGCAATTTACAACATCCGTCACAGTGACCGAATATGTGCCTGGTTCCAGCAACGTCAACTCAGAAAAAATGGAGCCATTTGACCATATAAAATCGTAAGTAGGTGTTCCTCCAGTAGTGGCGCTGGAGATGGCACCTTCCCCATTGACACAATAAAAGGATAAAACCGTATTTATCAGACCTGGTTCAACTACTACGGACGAAGAAGTAGTGATTGGACAATTATTGATGTCAGTCACGGAAACGGTATACGTACCCGCACCAAGTACCGTATTTGAAGAAGTGGAGTCCGTACCAGTAACAGACCCGATAGCATCCCATGTGAATGTATAAGGAGATGCTCCACCACTTATTATAGAGGCAGTAACGGTGCCATCAGTAAACCCAAAACAGGTAGCTGACGTAGGCACTGTCGCAGGAACTATTGGCGGCGGCTCTGTCAAAGTAACCGTCTGGTTATCAGGAGGGCAGTTATTAGCATCGTCAAGTGTCACCGAATAAGTTCCAGCAGATAAATTGCCAACAGAGGCTGTAGTACTAATCACAGGCGACCAGGTGAAAGTGTAAGGTGTAGTACCTCCTGCAGGTGATAAGGTAATAGACCCGTCCTGACTATTACACGACGTCTCACTAACCGATGAGATCGTAGAAGTTATCAAGTCCGGTTCCGTAAGTATCACCGTCAGCAGACTGGGGCAACCATCTTGATTATACGCCGTTACGCTAAACGTATCTGGACAGAGACTATCAATAGAGGGAACAGTATCTTTTATACTCCACACGTGGCTTATAATCGTATCTCCATTTATCCCCTCCACAGATAATTCACCATCACATAGGCCCGTGCAGGAAACAGGCTGAACCACGTTGATTAAGGCTTGAGCGCTGTCTGCATAGCCAATCACTACAATGACACTGTCCTTACATTGACTACTATCTGTCACTATCAGCAAGTTGGTTCCTGCAAACAAGCCAGTTACATTGGCTAATGTTGAAGCTCCAGCGTTGTCCCATAAATATAAATAAGGTGCAATGCCACCTGTCACCACGGCAGTTGCAGAGCCATCAACTGAATCGCAATTTTGATCAATCACAGTGGTTGTCGTGACAATTTCGGGATTACTCCCAATGGTAACGGTATCTATATCAGGTCCACAACCATTGGCATCAGTTACAGACACGATGTATGTCCCGGCGCATAGGCCTGTGGCCATGGCCAAGGTTTGAGCGTTAGGATCATCCCAGGTATACGTATACGGAGACGATCCACCAGACGTTGTCACTGCTGCATTTCCGTCACAGTTGCCGAAACAAGCGTTCTTGAACGTATTGATATTGGCATCCACCACTTGTGGATCCAGGACCTCAACACTGTCCACCAGGTTACAGCTATTCCCGGTCTGAATATCCAAATAGTATGTGCCCTGGCAAAGGCTATCCAAAATAGAATCCGTCTCCCCCACTATCGGCACTCCCAAAGGGTTTTGCCATTGGTAGGTGAATGGGGGCAGTCCACCGTTCGCAGTAAGGGTGGCTACTCCATCACAAAAACCGATACAACTTGTTAAGGTTGGAGTGATAATGACTGAAGGCAACACAATAGTTACACATGTTGTATCCTTACAATTAGCAGCATCTGTCACTACCACACACCAGGCACCCGCACATAAATTACTGATACTTGAATTTGTTTCACCAGAAATAGGGTTAAAAGACTCGTCATACCATTGATAGCTATAAGGAGAGGTGCCTCCAGCAGGCGCAACTGATGCACTTCCATCACATCCAAGGCTGTCACATGAAACATCGAATTTGGTGGGTACTACAACTGGCTGCTGAATGGTTACGGTAATCGTCCCACTACACCCATCATTATCAGTTGCTGTAACAGCATAGAATCCCCCACTCAGCCCAACGGCAGTTGCCCCGGTTTGTGACGGTGAAGTACTCCAAACATAGGTATAGGGCGTCTGACCTCCAGATGCAGCTACTGTTGCAGATCCTGTACTAGTGTTAAAACAAGTGACATCTACCAACAAGACCGTAGATATGCTCAGCCCAGCTACTGTGAAAGGCAAACAAGTGGCAGGAGCTACATTACCACACAGATCAGTTATACCTGCACTTGATGACATACACAAGTTAAAGTTTCCCCCTGAGGAAATAGCTGGTGATATGTTGGCTATGTACTGAATTTCCTGTGTGCCTCCCCCAATACACGCCGCTCCTGTGATACCGGAAAGCGTATAAGGGCCACCGGGGCCTGACAGGGTGAAATCACCATCGTCAATGGTGCTACATAACACACTTTCCGAAAATGAGAATGTAATACTGGCGTCCCCGCAGTTGATCACCGTGTCATCAACAGTCAGTATGACGGGAGCACTATTGTCAAAAATACTGGCACCAGATGCAGAGAAATCAATGGTGTATCCATTGGGAGATGGAGAGAACTGACTCACATTCACCACATAGATCTCCCCTGCGGTGACAGTCAGACAAGATTCATTTTGGGGACCACCCAGCCCATTAGGACCGGTAGCACCTGTAGCTGGGTCAAAATTGCAACTGACTTCCAATGCAGGGTTCCCGAAAATATCAGAACAGTTGGCGTTGGTCAGGTCAAAAACCGCCCAATCATAATCATCTGATGCGAGATTGGGAGTAATGGTAAAACACAAGGATCCGGAAGTTTGCACGGTAAAGGTGTACCAGACATCATTTTTCTCCCCTGATCCGAGGCAGCTTGTTGTACTGTTAATCTCATTCAAAACGTTACCAGAACCCGAATACGCATTGGATTCTTCAAATACAGTTTGACAAATAGCAATTGCACCAAGGCAATCCTGATTGGTGGGCTGCGCCTTAACGTTGTATGCAACCAGAACGAAAATGCAGAGAAGTAAGTGGCGTATCTGGGTCATAGGCCAAATATACTCAAAAGAGAAGTATTTATGCAGGGTATAAAGAGGTTGTAAACCTATTTTTGAGAATAAGCTAAATGGAAAATGTAGCAGGATGTTCTCTATATTTGACCCCTTAAAACCATGTGATTATGAAAAAACTAATTTTATTCAGTGTGTTGTGCACTCTAAGTAGTTTTGCGATGAGCCAGGTTAGTTCACAGAGCTTTGTTTGGGACGGCCAAACTCGTGCGTATAACATATATATTCCTTCTGGCTATTCAGTCGGTGATACGGTACCGTTGGTATTTTGCCTGCACGGAATGGGAGACACCGGCCCGAACTTCATGAACACTGGATTTAACACAGTTGCGGATACTGCGAACTTTATTGCGGTATATCCAACAGCTTTGATTGATCCTTTTTTCAATGCTACAGCATGGAATTGTGGAACAGGTAACAACCCAACAGTAGATGATATTGGATTCTTCTACGCATTGATAGATACGGTCAACAAGGCGTATCCAATAGATATGGATAAGATCCATGCTACGGGTTTTTCATTAGGGGGGTTTATGAGTAACAGGATGGCTTGTGAGATGAGCGATAAGATTGCTTCTATTGCATCCGTCTCCGGGACTATTGGTGTTAATATCACCTGTACGCCTACCCGACCAGTCCCCATGATGCATATGCACGGCACCAACGACAATACCATTGCCTGGGATGGAACTTTCAATGGCTTCCCAGTTGGGCAAGGCGTAGATACAATGATAGAGACCTGGAAGACCATCAACAACTGTCCCGGAACAGCTACCCAGACAGCCCTGCCGGATATTGCAAGTGACGGTTACACCATTGACCATTTTGATTACAGTCCGTGTGATGAGGGATCAGAAGTAGAACTCTACAAAATCAACGGTGCAGACCATGTGTGGATGTTCACCAATAATGATGTTGATTCCAGGGTAGAAATCTGGCGTTTCTTCCACAGACATCCCATGCCGCCTGCAACTCCGGTGTTAGACGTTGCCGGGCCCGCTCCTATTAACAAGATACAGTTGACCCCAAACCCCGCAAGTGAGCTGGTAAATATTGTTGGGTTGGATAGAAGTGGTTTTCCCGCTCAATTGGAAATCTATGATCTATCAGGCAGGTCACTTATTACTCAGCACATAAGCAGCGACGCTGACCTTCAGGTTGATCTGTTGAATTTGGAATCAGGCATGTACGTCCTTCGACTAAGCAGTGTGTACCATACATTTTCTGAAAACCTGATAATAACAAGATAAGATAATCTTGAGTTAAGCGACTATCGTCCTAACTTCATCTGTGGATCTACTGAGAAAATGTTATTTTACTACACGGCACCATAAATTTCTGCTTCTTGCCGTTGCGTTTGTATTCAGGCTGTGCAAATTCGTAGATCAAGGCCAACTCATGGGAACCCTGGGTACCGACACCAAGCTTGGAAATTGTGATATCATAACTATAGCCAAAGTGGACATAATCCTTGATCCTAAGACCCAGCATCAGAACTACCGCATCATTGTTAGAATAGCCTCGTTTATAGCTCTTGAAGCCAGGCAACCCCCTATACCAAATCCCAGCTATCATAACCTTGTACTGGTAATATGCCCCTATATCTAACTGGTCCCAATCCTGCTGTCCCTTATAGATAACTGAGGTCGTTATATCTTTTACCGAATTTCCCTTTACGTCCTCAGTCAATACGAATCTATAGCCCCCTTGCATAGTATACTTAATAGGAAGTCTTGCATCCTGCCCCTGAAATGGCTCATTTGGTCGATTTAGATGGTCGAAAGAACACCCTAACCAGCCACTGCTCCAAAATAATACCGCACCTGTTGCAAAATCAGCATATGATTTCCCAAGCCTGTCAAATGTCTCAATAGTGTTTGATGGATCTTGGCGAATTATCTGATCGGCAAAGGTCAGCTTGTTGAAATCAAGAGCACGAATGACGTATGATGCACGAACCCCTGCCCTTATTCCCACGTTTCTGCTAAGCTGAAAAACATAAGAATACAAGCCACCTATACTGTTATGCCTAAGTGCCCCACTACCCGCTTTGTCATTAACAAATGTAAGCCCAACTCCACTTCTGTATTTTCTTAAAAACTGGTCGTATGAGAAGCTGTACGACGTAAATGCTCCAGGCACCTTAATCCATTGCTTCCGATAATTTGCTGAAACCCGGCTTTGTATAGTATTGCCAGTAAATGCTGGATTAAGATACATCGGCGCAGCATATGCCTGTGATGACTGGGGGTCCTGCCCTCTCATTGTTAAAGGGGGGATTAACATCAACACAATAAATATCAGTGTATAGCTATTTTGTATCATCTTGAGTTTCATTAATCTTACTGGTTAATTCAATAGACTTATTGACAATCTTGAAACCTGTACCATCATCAAAAAACCAATCGCGAACTACCGACACATAGCCCTGTACAGCCACTTCCATTTGATACTTTCTGCCCGGTGGAATCACAATCAGGTACTTTCCTGTTGATGAATTAGATCTGTAAATGCCCTGAAGTCTACTGGTCGCGACATCGATAACGGATATCACAGCACCTTGAGGAACCGTTGTAGTGTCATTCACAACAATACTAACCGTACCTTTAACAATAGTCAGGTCACCCACATCATCGGTTAGGTGAACAACGTATAGATCCTCCTCCCCGTAGCCGCCAGTTCTTGCAGATGACAAATACCCCCTTGTACCATCAGCAGAAAGGACAAAATAAGCGTCATCATCAGTTGTATTGATCGGATAGCCTAGATTTTGTGCCTCCCCCCAGGATTCATTACCCCTTTTCGACGTTCTAAAGATATCGTACCCGCCCATGGTCTCATGTCCCTTAGAACTGAAATACAGGGTTGTGTTGTCTGGATGTATGAAAGGTGCATCATCATCAAGAATAGTATTTACCATGGGGCCCAGGTTCATCGGCAAGCCCCAGTCTCCATTGGGTAAACGCTTAACATGGTAAATGTCCAAACCCCCAAGCCCTCCAGGCCTGTTAGACGAAAAATATAGCTCTTTCATATCTGGAGAAAAGCTGGCACTTGGCTCAAAATAAGCTGAGTTAATTCCAACAGGAAACTTCGAGAGCGCCTCCCATGTTTCTCCATCGAGGGACGACCAATAGAGGTCTCCGCCAGTTCCTTCCTCATTAGTTTTGTACGTTATCAGAGTAAAACCATCTGCGGACACCCCAACACTGGCGTCATGACTTGCTGTATTAATATTGGATCCAATAGGCTCAGGCCGAGACCACCGTTTGTTTTCCTGTTTACTGATATATATATCCTCATAAAACAATCCGTAGGGATCAAGGTTTCCGCCCGTACTTCCAGGCCGCCTTGATGTGAATATCATGGATGATTCATCCATGGATATAACAGGCACGTATTCCGAATACTCTGAATTGACTGATTCTCCCATGTTTATAATAGTTACCTCAACTGGATTGTCAGTCATGTTCTTTGCTGTTGCACAAGCCTGCAGATAATGAGACATCGGTACTTTATGATCCCTTTTCTTCCATTTTATTTTATCGTATTTCTTGTAATACTCACGTGCTCTGTTAAATTCTTCCTGAGAATGGTACCACTGCGCCAGGTGAAAATAGGATTCTTTGTACTCTCCTTCACCAGCCATTTCAAAGTATACAGAAGCGGTCTTTTTGTCCTTAACAGTTTCCAGAATACACTTTCCAGTCCTGTAGCTTATCTCTGGTGAACAATACTCCCCTTCAACCAATTTCTTGTAGATAACCAGGGCTGCCTTATAATCCTTATAGCCGAAATAATAGTCCGCTTCTTTCCTTAGTTTCCTGTCCTCACTACTTATCTTATTCTGGGCCAGGTTTGTTTGAGCCACCACTACCCCAAGTATAGTTATGATCACGCAAAAGATATGTTGAAGTCTAAATGTTTTCATCTGACTAACGTTACGTCTCCTATTTGCTGATATACGCTACCATCAATATACCGCACCTCTACTTTCCAAACATACACGTCCTGCTGACTCAGCACTCCGCGATAATATCCATCCCAGCCGATGGCAAGGTCATCTGATTCAAAAACCATCTCCCCCCATCTGTTATAAATCGTCATATAAAACTCTTCAACAAATTTCGTTATGGGGTAGAAAATATTGTTGTCCAATGCACCTTCAACATAACTGCCTCCATTCCCCCCATTTGGATCAGGAGTAAATGCGTTAGGCACTTTTATATTGAAGCTTGGGTCAATTCTAATATCCACCCTAATAGTATCTGTACACCCCTTCTGATTCACCACAGCATGCGTAACTGTGTAGGTACCTGAATCCTGATACAAATGACTGGGATTTGTGTAATCAGCATAAGCGTAATCTCCAAAATCCCAATACCAGAAACTTATAGCGTCCCCAAATAAACTACCTAAGGATTCATCAGTGAAGCTAATTGATGGGTTAGCGGTGGTGGTTGAATAAGTGCTTGCCGAAAACGAGGCAACAGGAGAAGGCGAAACGGTTAGAACATCGAACACCAATGAATCTGTAACACAAGCATCAGGGCCAATAACTGTTAAATCTATCAGGCTTAATCCTACGTTGGTATAAATATGACCTGCATTGGTATCTGCCGTGGTATCAATAGCTCCATCCCCAAAATCCCAAACATATAAATAGGAGCTATCCATCCCTTCGGTTATATACACCTCAAGGGCGGTACTATCACCCACACAGACTGTATCTGCCCACATACCTACCTTAATGCGATCGTACACGATTATTTGAACACTATCCTGCACGATGCAATTATTTGCATCTATCACATCTACGTGGTATAAGGTAGTACTGTCAAGACTCACTATCTTCCATGCGTTACCTGACCCCAGACCCTGGTTCCAGTTATAAGTGAGTGGTGAAGTTCCCCCAATAGCCATCGCTTGAACAGAATCAATTCCATTTGTACAGATAACTCCATCCCCAACATTGATAGTTACAACAATCTCATTCGGCTGTCCCAGAGTAACATTGTCAGAATATGTACACCCTAAAGAGTCTGTAACATTGTAATAGTAGGTCCCTGCATAAAGAGAATCTACACTAGCACCTATGTCTCCAACACCTGGCCAATCTATAGTATACGGAGGTGTGCCTCCGTATGGGGCAATTAATATTTCTCCCATTGCTTGTCCATAGCATTCAATACTGGTCGTGTCTATAACCTGAGCATAAAGTTCCGCAGGCTCAGTAATATTGAAGGACAGACCAGTATTACAATTGAAGGAGTCCTGCACAGTAATCGTGTAGTTGCCCGCTATGAGACTGTCCAATGCAGTATCGGTTTGAGCTGGAACCGTACTCCACAAATAAGAATATGGAGGAGTTCCACCAGAAGAAGTCGCTATAGCTACTCCGTTTGCTCCTCCAAAACATGTAATGTTGGTTTGTGCTGCGCTACCAAGCACTAAAATATCGGGTTGGATAACCATAACGGTATCCTGAGCAGTACAACCCATAGAATCAGTCACCGTTACAACAAAGGTATCTGCATCAAGATCAGTAGCAATCGCAGAGGTTTGGGAACCTGGATCGTCCCACTGGTAAGTATAAGCCCCGGTCCCCCCCATACTACTAACTTCAGCAATACCATCAGCCACCCCATTACATGTTACCATCGAGCTATCAGTTATATCAGCGATCAGCATTGCAGGTTCGCCAATGACAACAGCAGTACTATCTATACATCCATTCAAGTCAGTAACCCAGAGTGTATATACACCAGCGGCTAGCCCCGTAGATTGAACCGTGGTTTGAGCAGAATCATCCGACCACAAATAAGTATATGGCGCTGTTCCGCCAACTGCAAACCCTGTCGCTGTACCAGTGCTACCACCTCCGCACAATGCATCACTGAATACTGGCACAGTTACAGTAAGTACATTAATGGTGTCTATGTCCACCTTGATAACCAGTGTATCATATTCGACACAACCCAGTGTATTAGCCACCTGTAAAACCACGCTATAACTCCCTGTGTCAGGGTATACATAAAACGGATTAGGCACTGTGTCAGAGCCGCCGTCGCCGAAATCCCAATCCCACGAAACTATACTTGTATAAGGGGACTGTACGGTAGATGAATCGAAGAAATATATAGTATCTAATGTGCATAGACTAGTATAAAGCAATGTTGTACTACTTCCAAATAATGCTTCCGGATCATCGATGAGCAATGAATCAGGAGTGGGTTTTTGAGCCGGGAGTTGACAGTCAAGAGAATCAACCAGGATTAGAGCAGGATGAGGTGTACTTACATTTACATAGGTTCGCTGCGCAGTGCTGCCTGATACAGAATCAATAAATCCATCCCCAAAGTCCCAAACATATATGGTTGTATTGTAAGCGTTGGCTTGAAAATTCACATCCAACGGTACACAACCTGAATCTGGATCATAACTAAAGGAACCATATGGCCCTCCTATCTGAATCAGGCTTGACATCACTAAAGTATCAGAACAAGCAGTTACATTGGATACAACAAGCATCACATCAAAGGTATCCGGATATGAATATGTGTGAATGGGATCTTCGTTAGCCGAAGTAGCCCCATCCCCGAAATCCCAAAACCATGAGGTCACACTACCCAATGAAGAATCCTGAAATGAAACAACTAAAGGTGGGCAGTTGGTGTTTATGGTGTCCACTATCATGCCAGCTGTAGGCGGAGGTTCAACATTGACTGGTGCAAACATGGTACTGTCACACCCGTTACTATCTGTTACCACAAGTGAAACTACATATAATCCCGTATTGGCATAGCCGTGCAACGGGTTTGGAACAGAATCCATATTACCATCTCCCAAATCCCAGGCATAAGAAATTCCGTCACCCCAAGAGTTGTCAAGGATGCCTATATCCTCGTTGACACATACTGTTGGTTTGTATGAGAATGAAGGACTGGGCCTGCTGGTGTAGACCAGATTTGGATAGGAGGCTGAACTTGAGCACCCATTGGAATCTGATACCGTTAGCTGCACTGAATAAATCCCAGAGTTGCTATAGGTGTAGGACGTATCCTCGGTATTTGCTATGGGCGACCCATCGCCAAAATCCCACATCCAAATATCGATAGGTAAAGACCCAGTAGATGAGTCCGCAAAATTGACCTTCAGCGGAGCACAACCTTGAGTTAGGTCCAATGAAAGATTAGGATAAACACCATTGACACGGATGTAATTTGGGATAATAAGAGAGTCAGTGCAGCCATAATAATCAACGATTGTCAATTGAACATCATAAACTCCTGTATCCTGGTATAGGTGTGCGGGAGTGCCCGCAGAACTATAATCCCCATCGCCAAAATACCAGGCATAGCTGGTCAATGATGGGGTATAATTGAAGGTAGATAAATTAGTGAAAAGACTGGTAATACTAAAACACCCTAGTGTATCCAGTGTACCGAAATCTGCGCTTATCTCTGGAATGACAACTGATGCGGTTGCTGAAGCAATGCAGCCATTAGAATTGCTTACTTCCAACGAAACCGTATAATTACCCGTAGCGGTGTAGGTATGGGTTGCATTGGTATCCATGGAACTAAAACCATCACCAAAGTCCCATAACCAGGTCTCTGCACCTATAGACCCATCAGTATAAGTCACAAAGTGAGGCACCGTGCAACCGACAGTAGAAGATAGTGTCAATATAGGTATGGGTGGCTGCACTAACAGGGTATGCTGTATGGTGTCATTGCAACCATTATGACCTGCAATCAAGGTAATTATCATGGCACCTGTATCAGTAAAGGCATATGCTGGATTCTGTACTGATGAAGAAGTAGTACTGTCCCCAAACCACCAGGTCCAATTATTTATTGAATCAAGAGATATATCTGTGAAATACACCAGTTCATTATAGCAAACGACTGTATCTGATAAAGTAAAGTCCACTAATACCGGCTTAATACCGACAGGTACGTCTATAACTACTGTGTCCGAGCATCCCTCATCTGTAACGACAATCAGCTGAACACTATAAACACCAATGGAGTCAAAAGTATGGGCCGGATTAGCTAGTATAGAGGTATTACTACCTCCCGACCAGGGATCACCAAAATCCCAGATCCAGGAACTTATTGTACTAACAGGACTATCGCTGGCATCAGTAAAACTAACTGTAAGCGGCTCACATCCTCCAGATACAGGTGTGATCGTAAAATCTGCCATCGGTGTAGCAACTACAATCGTGTCGGGTAGGTCACTAAGAAAGAATGTATCAGTACAACCTAGCCCATCTGTTACAATTAAAGATGGGTTGAAGCTTCCGTTACTATTATAAATGTGTGATGGGTTGGGCACACTAACATTTGGAGAACCATCATCAAAGTCCCAAGCATAAGTAAGTGGCTTAGAGACAAACTCAGAAACAGTGCTGGCAAAATTCACAATCAGTGGAATTGCACAACTTTCTGTTGTGTCAACTGTAAAGTTTACCCATGGTTTATTAACATCAACTGCCTGTGTATCTGAGGCCACACAGCCTATAGCATTTTGCACTGATAAGCTCACATTGTAAATACCTGAGGAATCATAATAATGTTGGGGATTCTGGTTAGTGGAGGAGTTGCCATCGCCAAAGTTCCAAAACCATGAAGTCGCGTTTGATGAAGTAGAGTCATAAAAGGCCAATATAAAATTGGGACAATAGGACATTGTATCAAGAACAAAGTCGGCCTGAAAGTCTATCAAATTGACATAGCTTGTAAAAACTGACGTGTCTAAACAACCCACTGAATCAGATATCACGAGTGTGACATCGTACGACCCAGAAACTGAATAATTATGGTTTGGATTCTGCGATGTAGATGTTGGGCTTCCATCTCCAAAATCCCATAACCAATTGACTATGGGAGAGCTGCCTGGTGTTGACAGGTCTCCAAATGAGGCAGTAAGGGGGAACACACAAGTATCTATTGGGCCTCCTGAGATAATAGCGCTCCCAGGGGTGCTTAAATTGATATAGTTGCTTTCAAAGACAGTATTCTGACACCCATTAGTATCTGCAACTGTTAAACTCACGCTGAAGCCCCCAGTTAACATATATTGATGAAAAGGGTTTTGCGATGTTGATACATTGCCATCACCAAAGTCCCAAAGCCAGGAATCAATACTACCTGATCCAGGAACTGAAGCATCTGAGAATTGCACATTCAGCGGAACACATCCATTGGTTGTATCAGCAGATATAGCTGCAATAGGGCTCTGAAAAACAATGATATACGCCATACTTACCAACGTGTCACTTCCGCTGCCATTGGTGGCTATTAACGTAATGGTGTACGTACCAGGCAGGGTATAAAGAGCCGAAGGATTTTGAAGTGAAGAGTTGTTTGAGTTCCCAAAGTCCCAATTCCATTGGGTTGGGTTATTCGTTGATTGATCTGTGAAGCTAACTGACAAAGGCCCACAGCCAGAGGTGATATTGGCAGTAAAGTCAGCAACGGGAACCTGAGCCAGAGCAACGCCATAAAGTCCCACCAGAAACCAAATCAGGATTGTACTACCTAGCCAATATTTCCCATTATACGCCATTTTCTACTCCTCATACTTATATACCTTTACCCGATAGCACACCATTGCTTACAATTATACGATGAGCATATGATAAGGTTATACCCTACACCTTGAATTTATTACCTATGTAAGTATTTGGTATATTCAGTAATCATTTCAGGAGGACTGTGGAGTTTGGGAAACACTATTACTGACCAACCTCTTGATTGTTTTAAAACAGCGGCTTATGCAAGTTTATTATAGGGAGGCAGAAGATGTTGTGGCTGATACAGTTAGCATTGTTCCTAGTAGCTGGCAGGCACAAATACACTGGGGGTTGAACTAAATAATTTAAGCTGCACCCAATTGTAGTTGACTCCCTTCTAGTAGAAAATGGGCCATAATGGTCACAAGGGGTAGAGAGGTCCAGCCTATTTTTCGAATAGTACATCAGCACATATTCAGAAACTAAAACCTATTGCTTGTACACTATCCCGCCTTTCATAACAAAACTCACCTTTTGCATAGTTTCTATATCTTGGAGGGGATCTTGATCAACGGCTATGATATCCGCTAGCTTACCTGGTTCTAAAGAGCCGATATTCTCAATCTCTCCGAGAAGTTCAGCAGCATTGATTGTGGCAGCCATAATCGTTTCAATTGCCGGCATGCCAGCTTCTACCATATACTGAAATTCCAACCCATTCAACCCGTGTTTGTAAACACCAGCGTCCGTTCCGAAAGCTATTTTCACTCCTGCGGCATATGCCCTGCCAAACGATGCCTGGATCTTTGGTCCGATTTCTAGCGCCTTGGGCGTTACCATTTCAGGGTAATAGTTTTTTAGCTTAGCGGAATCTGTAACTGATTTACCAGCAGTTATGGTGGGCACCAGAAAGGTTCCATTCTTTTTCATCAAACTGATGACCTCCTCGTCCATAAGTGTGCCATGCTCAATTGAAGCAACTCCTGCCCTAATTGCCCTCTTCATACCTTCGGCACCGTGGGCATGCGCGGCAACTTTCATCCCAAGGTCTGCCGCAGTTTGCACTATTGCATCCATTTCCTCCTGGGTAAAATGCGGGTTTGAACTAGACTTAGCCATGCTCAGCACCCCTGCAGTTGCTGTGATCTTGATCAGGTCAGCACCGTTTTTGTACCGTTGACGAACACCTTGCCTACACTCATCTACCCCATTTACAACACCTTCAAAAGGGCCAGGGTTGCCCATGAGGTCCGCGCTCCATCCATTAGTAGGGTCAGCATGGCCACCTGTTACAGCAAGAGATTTACCAGCCGAATAAATTCTAGGACCAACAACAAGGCCTTTATTGATGGCATCCCGCAAGGAAGTATTTACTCCGCGTCCACCAAGATCCCTGACCGTTGTGAAGCCAGCCATAAGAGTAGCCCTGGCAAATACCTGCGACTGAAAAGCTACATCTGCATCATCAAGCGTAAAACGCTCAATGTAACTCGTTCTGCTCATTTCACCTTCCAGATGCACATGCATATCAATCAAGCCCGGCATTACAACCTTATTTTTCAAATCTATAATAATGCCATTGTCAAGAGCGGGGAGATAGCCAGGCTCCACTTGAATGATCTTATCATGCTGTACAACTACCGTAATCTCATTCAATACAGTTTCGCTGTTCACATCGATCAGCTTCCCACAGTAGATGTATGTGTTTTGAGCGTAGAGCATATAGGTCAACATCACAACACTCAACGTAATTGATATTCTTCTCATGTTCTTAATTTATTAATGTGAATCCCCCCAGAACTTCAGGTTTGGCTATAGGTGCGATAATCCAAATGCAAGGGCGAAGAAACCATAAAAATTACTGCCTCATTTTCAGCGGTAATTCGGATTTCTTCTTTATTGCTCAATATTACAAAATCTCCTCTTTCCAGTTGCTCACCCCCTATTGAAGCCAAGCTATCCAGAAGATATATGGAGTGAATCTTTTCAATATTCAGCTTAACTGTATGCTCACCGCTGCCAAATCTCATCTCAACAATTTCTACACCAGGTGTATCCAATTTCATAGGCCCACCTTCTCCAGCATATACTTTCACCTTACGCCCTTGCTCTTCAATGAAGGTAAAACAATGTGAGTGATAGTCATCATAAGAGGCTGGCTTACTCATACTCTTGCTTAGGTCGGGGTCCAGCCATATTTGAAACATATGCGTCCCCTTGTGTAACTTCTCTGCATGCGAAATACCACTTCCTGATCTAATGACCTGGGCACCGCCTTTTGCCAACTTACTCCACCCTTGTTGTTGGCTATCGTAATGTTCAATCTCCCCCTCCAGTACGAATGACATGATCTCAAAACCCTGATGTGGATGTTCTCCTATCGTGCTGCCAATATCCGTCCATGCATGGGCCCAATAAAACAGATTGGAATAAGGCCCGCCACTACCTCCATCTTGTGGAAAACCTATTGGCTTGTGTTCCATTATTTCACCCCCATTAAATTGCCCGGTGGCCTGATCTTTAACCTTAAGAACTTTCATGTCAATATGGTAAAACGCCAATGGTAAGCCGAGATGCATTGTCCTGCGACCTGTAAACCCTGTGGGTCGCTTTTACAAAATCATCGTCCCTGGCCTCAAAGATATTGTCAACATATTTTTGAGGGTTGCGATCCACCAAAGGGAACCAGGTGCTTTGTATTTGAATCATGAGCCGGTGTCCCTTCTCAAATGTGTGCAGTACATCTAATAACGTCACCTCCACTTCAGCTACCTCATTGGGAACAAAAGGCTCCGGCTTTTCAAAGCTATTTCTATATCTTCCTCGAATCACTTCACTTCTCACCATTTGTTGATAGCCCCCCATCTTAATATGATCCGGGGTGTGATCATAACCTGGATGGTCTTTAGGGAATACATCTATTAATTTAACGACCCAATCGGCGGCTGATTCTGAAGTAGTAACATAAAGATGAGCCAGTATCTCTCCGGCAAGTGTGAGATCCTCCCCCAGCACATCGGTTTGATACACCAATACGTCCGGCCTTCTGCCGGCAAACCTCTGATCATCTGTCATGTATTCCCTGGTCATCCCTGTCGTTATGGCCTCGGTATAAGGTACCGGTTTATTGGGGTCACTTATATATTCATCGTAACTACCAGTTCCCTGCGGTTCTCTATATCCAAGTTTTCCACCCTCGTTCAAATAAAGATCGACAGAGGTAAGTTCATCAGGAGGCCATTTTTCAAACTGGCGCCACTTATTTGTGCCCGTTTCAAACATATGTGCTTCTGTCTCCTTCCATTCTCCAGTCCCTTTCAGATAGTAGTTGAAGAATGGCAGCTGAAGTTTCTCCTGAAAGTATTCCGATGGCTTGCCTGATTCTCCAAAATATGCGTTACCCAGCTGTGTTCCATCATCACGGTTCCACCCGCCGTGTCTCCAGGGCCCCATTACCAACCCACTGTACCTACCGCCAGCATTTTGCTTTTCCAGTGACTGGTAAATCTTAAGAGGTCCATACAAATCTTCTGCATCGTACCAGCCGCCAACTGTGAGTACAGCTGCTCCTACTCCTGTTAAATGCGGAAGTAGATTCATCTCTTGCCAGAATTCATCATAATTTGGATGTTTAGTAGCCTCGTTCCAAAAAGCTATTGAGTCATGATAGAACTTCTCATTAACATGACTAAGTGCTCCAAGTTCATTCAAAAAAAAGTCATAACCATCTGGCGTACCGTGATCAAACCTCTTTCCCCATTCCTTAGTCAGTTCCATACGCTCCTTGCCAAAGATGTAGAAGAAATTAAAGCAATGCGGAAGGAAGAATGCTCCATTGTGGTGAAAGTCATCCCAAAACCAATCAGCGATAGGCGCCTGGGGCGAAGCAGCCACTAAGGCAGGGTGTGAGTTGATTATTCCGGCTGCAGTATAGAATCCGGGGTAGGAAACACCCCACATGCCAACCTTGCCATTGTTATTCTTGATGTTCTTTATCAGCCAATCTACCGTATCATAGGTGTCAGAACTTTCATCTATTTGCTTACCACTCTTATGGTCGATGTGGTGGCGCATATTGGCGTACTCTCCTCCTGACATAAAACGACCACGAACATCCTGATAAACAAAGATATATTTCTCTTCCACAAAATGCCGGGAAGGTCCCAAATTTGGCCGAAAGTTCTTCTCCCCATAAGGTTGTAATGAGTAAGGGGTGCGCATGAGAATTATTGGATAGTCACCAGATTTGCCCTTAGGAGAATAAACCGCGGTGAACAATTTCACCCCATCGCGCATGGAAATTTCATATTCCTTCTTTACATAATTCTTTGTGATGTATAAGGAATCCCGCTTCCTCTGATCTTTATCGTGAGCCGAGTATAATGAAACAGGAATGGCAAACAATAATATCAGGATTAACGCTTTAGTTTTCATGTTCACTATATTTATGTCCGTAAGAATAAACTTTATTGGTGCATAAATGTAATATTAATACTAAGCAATGTTGGATCAGAATAAGGGGAAATTGCTGGCTATAGCTACTAAATCTCCAGATGAAGGGAACATGCATTTACTTGACAAGGCAAACCTCACCAAGTCATCAGGTGTAGAGAACGACCCCAGGGGCAGGAAACTCAGCCGACAAGTTACGGTCCTGTCATCAGAATCATGGGCGGAGGTGTGCGAAGAGATTGGAAAGAAATTGCCCTGGACATTTCGCAGGGCCAACCTACTTGTGGAGGGGGTTTATTTACCTAATTCAAAAGGCAAGAAAATTATTATAGGCGAAGTTGTAATGGAAGTGACATTTGAAACAACTCCGTGTCACGTAATGGACCAAGCAGAAAATGGACTTAAGGATGCCTTGGCACCTAACTGGAGAGGAGGAGTATTGTGCAGAGTCCTTAAGGAGGGCGAGATTAAATGCGGCGATTCAGTAGCACTAATATAGTGCTACAAAGAATTAAATTTGAACTCATAATGTGTACCCGGCTTATCCAAATGCTTCAACTCCCCATCCAATTGCATAGTGAATGAATCAATTAGAACCAGGCCAATCGACTTAGATGAACCTTGAGTATTTTCGTCTGAAAAACCAACTCCCGTGTCACCATAATATAAGACAAATGACTTGCCTTTCAAAATTTTAATTTCTACCATAATCACACCTTCCTGGTTATTGGGAAAAGCATGCTTTAAGGAATTGGTGACCAATTCATTGAGCAATAAACCTAGAGGCAACATCGTTTCGATATTGAAAGTAATATCAGGGAACTTAACATCTACAACAACAGTGTTTAGAATGTCTGCACTGATCCTGACTCTATCTCTTACAAGTTGGTCAAGATAGTCCTTAACATTGAGCTCCGACATGGATTCATTGAGGTACAAACTTTCATGAATTGATGACATGGTTTGCAAGCGATCCTGGCTGTCCCGAAATACTTGGGTCACGTATTCATTGTCAGCACGGGAAGCCTGTAAACTCAGCAAGCTTGAAACGATCTGGAGGTTGTTCTTTACCCGGTGATGCATTTCCTTGAACAGCGCCCTTATCTCCAGATTGGCTTTTCCCAATTCAACTGTTCTTTCTTCAACCCTATCTTCCAGACCTGCATTGAGTGCACCTATCTCTTCTTCAAACATCTTCTGATTAGTGATGTCAGTCATTATTACCATTGACCCAACCATTGCTCCCTTGTCATCATGCAGAGGCGTTCCATTAATAGTGACCCAGATCCACTCACCTGACTTCCGCTGATGCTTCAACTCATATTTTGATGCCATGCCCTTCTTGCGTCTAGTTACAGAGCTCTTAATCGCTTTCATCGAGTCTTCATCTACTGTCAAAACGTCAAAATGGTTGTTGCCCAACAATTCTTTTTGAGAGTAACCCAGAATCTGACAAAAGCTATAATTTACATACTCTATTATATGATCTGAGTTAATTCGGATAACTCCCTCATTCATGTTCTCAACCAGAGATCGAAATTTCTCATTACTATCCAGTAATGCCCCTTCTACCACTCGCTCTTCTGTGATATCAGACATGTAAACGTTAACATAATGGGATTGCTGTACCGGGACAATATTGCACATATACAGAACGCTGGCATCCTGCAATTCTTCCTGAATAGACTTGTTCTTTCCATATGCAGACTGAAACAACTTTTGCCAGTGCCTCTTTAATGTCAGGTTCTTTTTTTGATTGAGGCGCCTGACAATGGACTCCCCTGATTTATTACAATAAATAAAGTCCTTCTGATCAATTGAATATCGAAGGACAGGCATAGGATTCTCACTTGGAAATCTTGACAAGCTCTCCAACTCTGCTTCAACCTTCTTGCGTTGCGTAATGTCAGTATTGATGCCAATTGAACCCACCACATTCCCATCAAAATCGTAAAGGGGGGCTCCGCTGGCATTCACCCAAATAATCCCTCCATTCTTTACCTTGATCTGAAATTCATATCTACTACTGACCCCTTGTTTACGTTCATCAATCTTATTCTTCATGGTCTTACTTGCCTTCCTGCTAACAGAAAGGAGCACATTCGCATTGCTGCCGACAAGTTCATCCATGGTGTAGCCACACATCTCACAAAACCGATTGTTGACATACTCAATGTTCTCTTCATTATCTACCTGCAGAACCCCCTCATTCATATTATCCAGTAAGGCTAAATAGCGCGCCTCACTATTTTTCTGTTTGGACTTCACCAACCAATCTTCGGTAACATTGGCAAAAATGCCTTGGATCATTATTGATCCCTTGTTGCTTACTTCAGGCGTCATATTGCCTCGAACTTGTACTATGTTGCCGTCCTTTTTTGCGAAAGCCATCTCAATATCCTGCACTGTTTCGCCATTAATTACTCTTTCCAAGATCTGGATACAGCTTTCTAATGATTCTGGATGAACAATGTCAAAAAACGTGATTTTCTGCAGATCCGATTTGCTATACCCTAACGTTGTTAGCCAGGCATCATTTACTAAAAGAAATTTCCCTTGAGGATCGAGATTCTGGATTAGGTCATTTGCATTATCATAGAGACTTGCAAACCTCTTCCTACTTTCCATCAACGCATCTGCTGACAACTTCTGATCTGTAATGTCCCTGATAGTTGCCACCCTTGCTTTACGCCCCTGATAGACTATCGACTTACCACATATCTCTGCGAAGAAGGTAGACTTGTCCTTTTTCAAACCCATCGCCACATAGGCATCTTCCTTTTGCTTCAAGGTATAATCCATTAAAATCTCCCTACTTTCGGGTGTGCAAAATTCCGTAACCATTCTCCCAATCACCTCAGATGGCTTAAATCCGAACAGTTCATGAAATGCGTCATTAACCATTAGGATTTCCCCCTGATCATGAATTGCTACAGCATCGAATGTAGCTTTTGACAAGCCAGTGAATCGCTGTTCGCTTAATTCTAAGTCCAGATCCCTCATTTTGGAGGACGAGATATCCGTCACTAATTCCATAGCACCTGCATAAGTCCCATCTTCACCCAATATGGGCATACCATTTATAGATACCCATATCAGTTTATTTGATTTAGTGAGAATCTGCACTTCATAAGTTGAAGATTCACCCTGCAACCGCTCTTTACGGACTTGCTTTACAATTTTCTTGGCATCTTTAGTTGTGAACAATAGTTGATGACCTGCTTTTCCAACCAATTCTTTTGCAGAGAACCCGACCAACTCACAAAACCGCTTGTTCACATAGGTGATAATTTCTTTAGCATCAAACTTTATAATCCCTTCACTTATGTTCTCTACTAACTGCCCATACTGCTGCTCTGTAATTTGTAATTGTGGTTCAGCTTTTCGCAGGCCGCCTTGATCCTGAAGGGTAAACAAGACTGACGGCTTCCCCTTGTAATCAATCAGGGTACCCGTTAACTGCACCATTATCCTCTTTCCTGTCCTATCTACAATCAAATTCTCCTTCTCCGGGGTAAATCCATTCTCATAAACTTCCATAATAAGATCTTGTGTGACCTTCTTGAAATCCTTATGAAATATATTTAGTGTGCTTTTTCCAATCAGTGCTTTGGTAGATGAAACTTTAAGCAACTTAGCTGCTGGCTTATTTACGTAAACAAATTTCCCATTGGAATGAATTACCGATGGGTAGGCTAGGCTCTCGAGAAAACTCTGAAAATTCTCGTTAAACTGAAGGCCGATAGACTGAGTATCATTGTCACCTTTAGAAGTCATTTACCTCAAATTAGTTGCGAATTACTAAAGTTACTGATATTGATTTGAAGGCAGGGGTTTTACTCCTTGGATCAACTTCTGTTGACGAGAGTACATTCGCCTCTGGAAAGTACGTCAATAAACATCCTCGAGCAATATCAAATGGCCGTACTTTCACAGCTTCCATTACACCCGTATCGCTATTAATGTCAACAAGAGTGTCTGGAACTAGTGCAGATTGCTTCATATCCTCCTCGTTCATCAATACAACCCAACGCTCCGTCTGATCTCTAAAAAGGTCCCTGTCCTCATATATAATTGTATTGAACTGGCCTTCGCTTCTAACCGTCATCAGGGAGTAATTATTCTCACCCGCTCTACTCTTTGAGTTTGGTAGTGGGTGGATTGTAAATTCTGATTTCTTATTCGCTGTCGGGAACTCCGGATCTTGTAACGTCCTGCCAGGAATTTGAAATTCTTTTCCAGTCTCATCTATCTTCGAGAGTGATTCAAATCCGGGAATGACGGAAGATATTGCAGATCTGATATTAGAATGCGACTTGAAGGTCGAGAAATCAAGAGGATTTGTACCACATATCCTTTCAGCCAACTCACTGATAATATCCACCTCTGATTTTACATTGTTAAGGCGTACAATGCCTCCATCGCTCATTCTCACAAAATTAAACATGGATTCCTGGGTGGTTTTCTGCCTTTCTTCATCACGAGCACTACAAGGGAATACCATAACTTCCCCATCCACACCAAACACATGTGACTGGTTGATCGTTGTATTGATGAAGATTTTAAATGGAATCTTGTTCAGCGCATCTGCAGCAAATGTGCTATTAGGATTTGAGCCATACAGATTACCTCCCAATAATAACGCAGCATCAATTCCACCATTACTGGCGGCGTGCATACAGGCCATTGTATCCATACCTGTCTCTAAAGGAACCGTAATGCCAAGATGGGCTTCTAAATTCTCCAGTATCTGCTCCTTTAAAACTGGTGTAACACCCATCGAGCCTATGCCCTGGACGTTACTGTGTCCACGCAAGGGCAATAACCCGGCACCTCTCTTGCCAATCATTCCTCTTAGAAGAGACAGGTTGACAATTTCCTCAACATTATCTACACCGTTCTTGTGATGCGTAATTCCCATGCACCAGGCAAACACAGTATTTGTTGATTCTGAGTAGCAACGAGCGATCTCTTTCATGGTCTGTTTGGAAACCTGACACGCCTGTTCCAGTTCTGTCCAACTCCTCTTCGCCAGCTCAGCCTTATAAACGTCAAATCCAGTGGTGTGAGCTGCGATATAAGCACTGGCAACTCCAGATTGAGATTCCACAATTGCTTTTCCTATTCCCTGCATCAAGGCCACATCACTGCCAATGTGTGGCTGAACGTACATTGATGCAATGTCTGAACCTCCGCTGAGCATGGACCTAAGATCACTGGGAATGCTGAATTTTAACAGGCCCGGCTCTTTTACAGGATTGATTATGATAACGCTCCCACCTCGTCTGCGACAATGCATCAGCTCTGTCAGAAAACGGGGATGATTGGAAGAGGGGTTCGCACCAATTACAAAAATAAGGTCCGCCTTTTTCAAGTCTGCTACCTCAATGGTAGCTGTCCCTGACCCTATCGTATTATTCAACCCTACCCCAGAAGCCTGGTGACAGTAGTAGGAGCAATTGTTGATATTATTAGTACCATAAACGCGGGTAAAAAGCTGTAACAAAAAAGCTGCTTCATTTGATGACCGTCCCGAGCTATAAAAAAAACTGCGGTGTGGATCTACTGCTTTCAGACGTTCACTCGCAATTGAAAACGAATCATCCCACGAGATGGGAGAATAGTGTGTATCTCCTTTGCCCTTATACAATGGGCAGTTCAATCTGCCAAGCTGCTCCAGTTCAAGAGGAGGCATGTCAGCAAGTTCTTCTATAGACCTTTTAGCAAAGACTTCTTGAGGAATTTCATCCTGGATATCGGTGAGCTGGGCCTGGATACTCTTCTTACAAACCTCTAAGCGGGTACCTGACTCATTGGTCATTCCTCCATGCTGCCCGCCCATGCCATACGCACAGGTTTTGCATGTGTTCTTTGAATGAACAGACTTCCAGGACTTGCCATAGCCAACAGCGCGTGCAACTTTAAGTGAATATTTTATCGAAAACAAGCCTCCCTTTGATTCCCTTCTCATTTCTCAATATCGATATCAAATAATTGTAAATTTAGCACATAAATTATGACTGCGAGCTCCATCTTCTTCAAATTGGCTGAATGCAAGGAATCAGGAGTTGATATTGACACAAACCATTTCCTGGGCAACCACGCTCCCTATGCTTCCATGCAGGCAGTTAATGCCAAAAGTGAACTTTCGGAATCTGTAGATTTACCTGAGATTATCCCAAAATCCCCATTAAATGCCGGTGGCCGTAATTATTTTCAGGTTGAAGCTGAAAATAGTTGGAACCACCTGAACATCTACCCTGATGGCGGAGTTGCTTGCTTGCGCTTATTTGGCCACCTATCTACTGAATGAGAATCTACATCACCCATTGTACAGGTATTAAGGATGACTCCTTGAAGTCATCAGCTAAGGCGGTTAAACCTGAAGCGTTGTATCTATCTGTTTATACGCAAGGGTTTATAAAGAAATGTAAAGAAACACAAGTAACGTGGGCCATCTTCTCTGATGAATATGGCGTTTGGTTCCCAGATGCCCGAAGAAAATGGTATGATAAGCACCCGGACTCAGTCACTAATGAAGAATTCGCCGAACTTGTGGCAGGTTTTGACAAAAGTCTCAATGAATTTTCGGAGATTTGGTTCTATAACCACCCCTTATGGTTTCACTCCTTGTACCGACGTGTGATTCGAGAGTCATGTTTGAGCCATAGGATTGAGACATTCTCGCACATAAATCAAATAGAATAATGACTATCGACGAGCTCAATGCCTTACCTCCAGATGAACTACGGGAGGCGCTCTATACATGTTGCGCTTCGGTTTCATGGGTGGAATATCTGGCCACACTTGTGCCTTTCCATTCTCAGGATCACCTGGTCAATATGGCGGAACGGTGCTGGCACAAATGCAGGGAAGGTGATTGGATGGACGCTTTGATGGGACATCCACGCCTGGGTGATTTAGGTAGCCTAGAAGATAAATTCAAAAATACTTCAGCCATCGCTGCAGAGGAGCAGTCTGGCACTCATGGTGCTGCCAAGGAAATATTGGAAGAACTGGCGCTTGCCAATGAAGAATATGAAAAAGAATTTGGGTTTCAATTTATCCTGTTTGCCACTAACAAAAGTGCTGAAACGATACTCACAGCCCTGCAAGCTAGACTAAAAAATGACCTGGAAACCGAGAAGATAATGGCGATGGTAGAACAAAACAAGATCACCAGGCTTAGATTGGAGAAGTTGCTTTCATAAGTCAGGTTACGACACATCTTTTAGACACCTCGACAGGGAAACCGGCGGCATAGGTGGCAGTGAGTTTAGAGGAGCATAAGGACAGACAGTCGGATGACATAGGATAAGGTACTATTGACACTGATGGATGAATTGCAGATTTGCCCTCTAATGATGCGACGCTGGAACCGGGAGTTTGTTGATTGATCTTAATTATTAGGGATTACTTTACAGCACGATATATGACATGCTTCTGCGGTAGAAATTGCAACTTAAACGAAGGTCACCTCTCACGATCATGTTCCTATATTGCTAATTCTTTTAGGATACTCAACATACAGGAGAAATTAAATTGAAAATGGTATGGCAACGGTGATTCCTGAAACTACAAAAGAAAAGATTCTCAATGGCCTTACTAAGGCCAACCTATCTTTTCAAACAATGTACCCTGGAGACCGGCCGGACAGGCAACCGGTGCATACTGTTTATGGTGGAGCGCAATTGTTCAAGTCTGAAACCATTAGTAAGATGGGTCGCACTGCAGAATCTCACTTTTGGGCTTATGCACCTGACGCAACTACACTAGCCAAGGCTCTGAAACTGACGGGAAAGGTGGAACATTGCGAGAGGATTTATCAGAAGATCCTTGAGAAACTGGAAAGTGAAGCTGTTGAGGACTTTCGGATCGATTTTGAAGATGGGTTTGGGAACAGGCCTGACGAAGAAGAAGACCAAACGGCAGCCTTCACAGCTCAGGAGCTGGCTGTTGGGATGCGAAATAAGACTATCTCACCCTTCATTGGAATAAGGATTAAGCCATTTTCAGAGGATATGAAGGCGCGAAGCATCAGGACCCTAGACATATTCATCACCACACTGGCGGAGGCCACAGGGGGGGAACTACCAGACAATTTCGTGGTTACACTGCCGAAGGTGACCATACCAGAACAGGTAACTGCTCTGGCAGAGCTCTTCGAGATACTTGAGGCCAATACAACCTTGAAGCCTGGCAGCCTAAAGCTGGAGGTCATGGTTGAAACTACCCAATCTATTATTGATTATGACGGAACAAACGTATTGAGAAAACTGGTAGCTGCTGGAAAAGGCAGGTGTACAGCTGCTCATTTTGGGACCTATGACTATACCGCTTCATGCAACATTACTGCTAAGTACCAGTCAATGGACCACCCGGCTTGTAACTTTGCGCTCCACATGATGAAAGTAGCCCTGGCTGGAACTGGTATCTGGATCTCGGACGGAGCCATCAATGTCATGCCCATCGGACCTCATAGAGGGAACAATCTAAGCAGTACTGAAAAAGAGAAAAACCAGCAGGTGGTACACGAAGCATGGCTACTTGCTTTCAGCCATATCCGGCACTCCCTCCTCAATGGGATTTACCAGGGATGGGATCTCCACCCAGGCCAGCTGGCGATACGGTATGCTGCAGTCTACACCTTCTTTTTAGAAAGCTATGACCAGGCAGTTATCAGGCTCAAGAATTTTATCGATAAATCAGGCCAGGCTACATTGATCGGAGATGTATTTGATGATGCTGCAACAGGACAGGGCCTTCTCAACTTCTTCTTAAGTGCCCTAAACTGCGGTGCAATAACAGAGGAGGAAGTTATGGCAACAGGCTTAACTCCTGATGAAATTCATTCCCGGTCTTTTCTAAAAATCCTAGAAGGGAGAAAACAGCAATAAAGAGGTCTGATCGTACCCGTCGAAAATGGAAGATCTCCTCTTGTAAGCGAAAACCAAAGGATGCCTGTACTAATGGGAATTAGGGAGCAAGGCGAGAAATCTCCCAAATACCAGCTTCTGTTCTTTCATAGAGCATCCTGTCATGCAATCGATCAGGCACATCTTGCCAAAACTCTATGCGCTGAGGGTTGACACAAAATCCGCCCCAGTGCGCTGGCCTTGGAACATCATCACCTTCATACTTTCTCACTAATTCCTCATAACCTTCCTGCAGAAAAGACCTTGAGTCAATAACTTCACTTTGAGGTGAGGCGGCAGCTCCCAATTGACTGCCTCTAGGCCTTGATTTAAAATAATTGTCAGATTGCAGCTCTGAAGTTCTAGCAACGGCCCCTTCAATCCGTATTTGTCTTTTCATCTCCGGCCAAAAAAATGTCAGTGACGCGTGTGGATTATCAGCAAGCTCATGGCCTTTCCTACTGTGATAATTGGTGTAAAACACAAAGCCGTTTTCATCAACACCTCGGAGGAGGACAATCCTTCCTGCTGGCATTCCATCTGATGAAACCGTTCCCAAATGCATTGCATCCTGAAACAATACTTCCTGTTCAATTGCAGCCTGGTACCATGTCTTAAACTGGCTAATGGGATTGGCTAATACGTTCTGTCTACTCAACATTTGGCACTATTTATCAAGGGTTAAACAAAATTAGGCATTTGACATAATAAGAATCCGATTAACTTTTTTATATTCATCCTCGTATTACATATATGGCACCAAATAACTTAAAACCAAAGAGGGGGAGGCTGTTGATCTCCAAACCGTACTTACACGATCCGTATTTCAAACGTTCTGTTGTCCTTCTAACCGAGCATAATAAGGAGGGTTCTGTAGGTTTTATAGTCAACAAGCAGGTTGAACTTAACATTGGCGAAGCAGTTGAGGAATTTCCAGAATTTGAGTCGAAACTTTTTCTTGGCGGCCCTGTTGAAAAGGACTCTCTTTACTATATCCATACAATGGGGGACGCTATCAGCGATAGCGTTGAAATTGCAAAAGGAATTTATTGGGGCGGCAGTTTCGAGGTGCTAAAAGTACTGATAGAGAACAAAAAGGTCAAGCAGTCTGATTTGAAGTTTTTTATGGGTTATTCGGGATGGAGCTCCAATCAGCTCGCCACTGAGCTAAAGAACGATTCCTGGATAGTAGCAGATATCAACCAGACGAACGTGATCAGTGACATGCCTGAAAATTTATGGGCAGAGTTGCTCCGAGGTATGGGCAAAGATTATTCCGTACTCGCAAATTTTCCAGAGCACCCATCTCTCAATTAAGTGTCATTCGTTTTCGGGCTTCAACCCCAGAAGACCCTGCACAAATTCAGATGAAAATTCAGTATCCCCAACTCTGGACACCTTTCGGATACCGCATATTGCATTTGAAACAAACACCTCATCAGCTGAATAGATATCATCTATTGACACTTTTGTTTCCTCAACAAAGATCCCCTCATTCACCATTTTCTCAATCAACCATCCCCGGGTTACTCCTGCCACGCAACCTTCCTCCAATGATGGCGTTATTATCCCACTGTCTTTGACCATGAATATATTAGAGCTGATAGCTTCAGCTACCCTACCTGCATCATTGAGGATGATCATGTCATCCATTCCATACTGCTCTCTGGCTATTCCCGCTAAAACATAGATCAGGCCATTCGCCGTTTTTACTTTACCAAGTTCATTGATCGGTTTCTCGATCTCATTAAACACACCCACGGACAACCCTAATGCTTCCTTGTCACTAAACACCGTTGTATTCGGATTTGCTTCAACCAAATAGCACATCCCTCCCTCTTTTGGGATATAATATCCTCCACCCTTTCGAAACACTGTTAGTCTAATCCTGGCATTATCCAGACATGCATTTTGCTCACAAAGATTGAGTATCTGCTCTTTCCAGAAATTCAGGTCTTTTGTATGACCAATAGCAATTTTAAGCACTGCCAGTCCCTTCTCAAGCCTGGTAATATGCCGTTCTAACATCATTACTTCTCCATTCATGACACGTATGGATTCAAACAATCCGTCACCATAGCGAAATGCCCGGTTTCCTATTTGGAAAAGTGGTTGACTTCCATCTAATAATTCGCCATTATAATTAATCAAAGCCATTATGAATTCAAAAAAATAGTTCCTAAGCGCATATTCCTTGCCTACACTTGAAATAATCTGTGACAACTACTATCAACGCACAAGAATACATTTCGTTTTATTTCAATGTGCCGGCCGGAAAATTAGGAGTAAATTAGATGTATTGGTCAGCAAAATTCAATCAAGCAATCATTGGAATTACCTCCAACAAGGTGCTATTGGATTCAATCAATATACCAGTGAGTCCCGCAGCACCACCTGCTATTATATCACGTTCTCTGTCACCGATCAAAAATGATATGCTGGGGTCAATATCAAATCTCGCTATAGCCTTTTCTACCATGATGCTCTGTGGCTTTCTGCAAAGACACTCAGTCAAGTCAGGATGGTGTGGGCAATAGTAAATGGCAGCCAATGGTATCTGTTTTTCCAATAAGGTGGTTGTCATAAAATCGTGAATATCATGAACTGCATTATGGTCATAGACTTTCTTGGCAATACCACTTTGGTTGGTAACTACGATCAATAAATATCCCCTTTCAACCATTATTTTCAACGATTCAACAACCCCATCATTAATTTGAAAATCTGCTCTGTCAAACGTGTAGTCTCCATGTTCGAAATTTATGACCCCATCACGGTCAAGAAAAACAGCTTTATTCATCTCAATTGATCTATTTCGAGGGTAATAATACCAAATTATTCAATCACTAAAGTTACATTAACCATTAACATCAACGCTTATTTATCTAACTTTTAAGCTACTTAACCTAGAAAGATGAATTTCCACCCCGCCAAGGCGTCCTTTTATAGTAACCAAATCAGTTAAAACACGTATTCCTCTGAGTATATACCTTATTAATATATAACATTAACTAGTAGCTTAAGCATTGATTCGACCTATCAGCTTGCCAAATTGTGACCAATAATTGCTATATTAGCAGTTACTGTGCATCTGGAATGTCAGAACAAAGAGTAGAGCAGTGCATGAAAAAATGAGTGAATTTATGTTATGCCTAAACGGCATCTGTCAGCTTTTGACAACGGGAAAGGTACGTTCCATTATCATCATATTTACTCTATTCCCCCTGTTATCTCAGGGGCAAATAACAATTACCTCTCAAACAACGGGTGACTGGGACAAAACGTCCACGTGGGTTGGTGGAGTGATCCCAGGAAACACAGATAACGCTATAATTGCATCGGGTCATGTCGTGAAACTCAAGACCAATGAAACGATCAATGATCTCATTATTGAATCAGGAGCAACACTTCAAGATAACAACAAAGAAATGACCGTGGATGGAAATTTTACCATGGATGGAACCTTTGACGGCAGGAAGACACTTATGTTGGCTGGAATTGGAACATGGATTGACGGGTTTGGCACCAAGACCAATATGGGTGATGTGACAATCAGTTCGGGTGACAAAACAATTCAGCCTACTGCTGACCTCAATTTTTCCAAAGGAGATTTCATTATAAATAACGGGCTCACCGTAACCAATAACGGAACAG
>Ga0302119_10000017_pt1 | contig 52337 bp, 33 predicted proteins | sample AG5_Tmax_MG_FD_203114 | JGI IMG/M metagenome (GOLD analysis project Ga0302119, IMG submission 203114) | Marine microbial communities from Western Arctic Ocean, Canada - AG5_Tmax | ecosystem: Environmental > Aquatic > Marine > Oceanic | place: Canada: Western Arctic Ocean | collected 2017-10-01 | reverse complement strand
CGTCCAACCGGTGAGGTCCTTCCCATTAAATGGTTTGTCCCCAGCGAGCAGACTGGAAGGGAGCGTGAGGACAACGCTGGAGATGACAAGAAGGCTGGTGAAGGGCTTCATGTTACCCTTTTGACGAAAATTTCTGGGGCCTGCAATGGGAATCTCAGCGCCGGGAGCCTGCTTTCGACCATCGCCGATTGGAGAGGTCGATTTTTTCGATCGCTGGGGCAGTTTGATCGCGTAGAATGCAGCATGACAAAACGTTCCTTGATCGGCCACAGTTGTTGGGCGGCAGTTGCCGTGGCGGCGTTTGCCTTTGGCGCCATGCGGGAAAAGGGGAATTCCTCCTCGGCGGGGGACCTGAGCAGCAGGACCGCAGGCAAGAGCGCGGGCTCCCGAGCGCAAGGGGCGTCAGGTTCAGGTTCAGGATCGAACCCTCTCTCGGGCCGAGCGGGTCGGAGCGGGGTGGTTCGCAGCGGCGGGGGCGAGTTCAGGGCGGCCTTGACCCAGGAACAACTTGCCGGGATCGCGCATCAGGCTTTCCGGAGTGGAAACCCTCTTGAACGTCGTTCGGCCTTCGGGCAATTGCTCGAGTCACTGACGGTGGAGAATGCGGGGTCGATTCTGGTGTTGCTCAAGGAGAACAAGCCCGACAAGGACCAGTGGCGGGATTTTCACTATGCCTGGGGTGGCCTTGATGGGAACGCCGCCCTCGGCCATGCCATGAAATCCAAGGAGTATGATTTGGCGTATACCATGTCGGGATGGGCTGCCGCCAATCCCCATGAAGCGCGTCAGTTTCTGCAGAACCTTCCGGAGGATGTGCAGACCGATCGCGAGCTTCTCAAGCGAAGCTTGGTGGCTGGTATGGCGGATCGGGACACCGGACTCGCGACCGATTTTGTCTTCGAACTGGCCGCCCAGGGTGATCGGCGGGCTGGAGATTATCTGGGAGAAGTGACCGGCGAGGTTTTGCGTAGCATGGGCACGGAAGAGGCCGCGCTGTGGGCGCAAGGATTGCCCGACGGAGAATTGAAAGGGGCCGCGATGGATCGTGTTGCGAACAACTTTGTGAACCGTGATCCCGAAGCCGCCGCCGCGTGGGCGCAGCAATTTGCGGGAGAGAGTTACGCGGCACGTGTGATCGAGGAAGTAGGTGACGAGTGGGCCGAACGCAATCCGGTGGCAGCGGTCGATTGGCTGGAGTCGCTTCCGTCTGGAAGGGGGCAATCGATGGGCCTGACATCAGCCTACGGTGAATGGAGTCGCCGCGATCCGGTGGCTGCCGGTGAGCGCATTGCAAGCATGCCGCGTTCTCCGCAACGCGATTCTGCGATCAGCGGTTACGTGAGCAGTTTGTCCTATCGTGATCCTGCCGCCGCGATCGAGTGGGCCAACAGCATCGCGCAAGATAGCGTGCGCGACCGGGCGCTCACCCGCGCTGGGCAACAACTCTTCCGGCGTGATGCCGAAGCTGCGCGCCAGTGGGTCGCGACCAGCGGATTGTCCGCGGAAGCACAGCGAGCGGTCTTGAATCCACCGCGAAGGCGCTGAGTTCAGGGTTCTGGAGAGAAGGACGGCCTTCCCTTCCTCTGCCTCCCGTCCGCTGGGAAGAGGACCGGCCCGCTCATTCGGTTTGGAATTCTCAGGCCAACAACTCACCCACCACCTCGCCGAACACGTCCGTGAGCCGAAAGTCCCGTCCCTGGTGGCGGAAGGTGAAGTCCTCATGCTTGAGGCCGAGGCAGTGCAGGATGGTTGCGTGGAGATCGTGCACATGAACCTTGTCGCTCTCGGCGAAGTATCCGAATTCATCCGTTGCTCCATGAACGACTCCTCTCCTGATTCCCCCGCCTGCCAGCCACATCGAGAAGCCGTGGGGGTGATGATCGCGGCCCGAATTGGCCCCGCTGCCCTGTGACATCGGGGTGCGGCCGAACTCGCCGCCCCACACCACGAGGGTGTCGTCGAGGAGTCCGCGTTGTTTCAGATCCCTGATCAAGGCCGCAATGGAACGGTCGACTGACTGGCAGCGTTCGGCGTGGTCCTGGTAAATCGATCCGTGGGAATCCCATCCCTTGTCGTAGAGCTGGATGAAGCGCACTCCGCGTTCAGCGAGCTTTCGTGCGAGGAGGCAATTGTTGGCGAAGGAGGCCACGCCTGGCTGAGCGCCGTAGGAATTGCGCACGGATTCCGGCTCGTTCGCGATTTCGGTCAGTTCGGGAACTGCTGTTTGCATCCGAAAAGCGAGCTCGAACTGGGCGATGCGGGCGGCAATTTCCGGGTCATTGACCACCTCGTGGTGCCGCTGATTCATCCACTTGAGAAGATCGAGCTGGCGACGGCGTTCGCGCTGAGTGACTCCGGCGGGATTGCGGATGTGCAAGACGGGATCTCCCGATGTGCGAAAGGTGACGCCCTGGTGTTCGGAGGGCAGGAATCCCGAGCCCCAGTAGCTGTCGAGAAGTGGTTGCCGGTTCTTGCCTGAGACGAGGACAATGTAGGAGGGGAGGTCGCTGTTCTCAGATCCCAGCCCATAGGAGAGCCACGACCCCATGGACGGTCGTCCAAAGCGCACGCTCCCGGTATTCATGAACATGACAGCCGGATCGTGGTTGAACGAGTCGGTGTGCATCGAGCGGATGACCGCGATCTCGTCGATGACGCTGCCGACATGGGGAAAGAGATCGGAAACCTCTGTTCCACATTGTCCGTACTTTTGGAATTTCCAGGGTGAGCCTTTCACCTTGGGCCTGGCCTCCTTGATCATCGCAAACTCGTGGTTCTTGATGAGCTTCGGGGGCATCTCTTCTCCGTCGCGCTGGGTGAGGACCGGCTTGGGGTCGAAGGTGTCCACATGGGACGGTCCGCCCGACATGAAGAGAGAGATGACGCGTTTGGCACGTGGCGCAGAGTGCGGTAAGTCGGAATGGGGTGCGCTTTCCGATCGAGCGAGCGAAGCCAAGGCCACCGAGCCCAGTGCGAGCGGAGTCCGGCCCAGAAGCTGACGGCGAGTGATGTGGTGCGCGAGAGAATCCATGAGATCCTGGTTGGTGTTCCTTCAATCTGGGGGGGCGTCTGTGCACCCTGCAAGCACCATCGTGGCCGTGCGGTCGGAAGACCAGGCCGGCGCTTGGGAAGGGCAGGCGCCCCTCAGCGAGGGTCCTCCCAAAACTGATTTTTCGAATTGGCCCCGCAGGCATCGTGGGCCCGGGTCAGGAATCAGGTTGCCGCAATTATTCACGAGTGAGAGTTTCGTCGAGATTCAGAAGAACGGTCGCCAGCGAGAGCCAGCGGTCTTCCCCACCTGTCCGCACGAATTCGCGGAATTGTTTCCGTTCCTCGGGATCCGGGGAGCGACTGAGGCACAGTTCGAAGGCAAATTGAATACGAGTATCGACGGTCTCCCTGTCCGTAGTAATGCGCCGCGCAAAGGCCTGGGCGCACTGGTGAAAAATGGGATCATTCAGGGTGACGAGGGCCTGGCGAGGCGTGTTGGTGATCGAGCGTTTCGCGAGGCAGACTTGTCGCGGTGGTCCGTCGAAGGCTGCGAGAGACGGGTGGAGCAACATACGTTTCCAATAGGTGTAGATTGATTTGCGATAGCGGCCCTCTCCAGCGGAGTCCTTCCAGTGAAAGTTCGAATTTCCGGGCTCGCTCTGGCCTGTTTCCTCGTAGAGGCCCTTCGGCTGCACCGGAAACACAGGAGGCCCACCAACCTCGGGAACGAGGAGCCCGCTCACCGCGAGTGCGTTGTCGCGAATCTGCTCGGCGGGAAGACGAAGGCGGGACATGCGTGCAAGAAGGCGGTTGTCCGAGTCCTTCGCGCGGAGAAGAGGAGTGCTGATCGAGGATTGCCGGTAAGTTTCCGATTGAACGATCAAGCGCACGAGGTCTTTCCGGTTCCAACGGTTCTCCACAAACTCGACCGCCAGCCAATCCAAGAGGGTTGGGTGCGAGGGACGGGCGCCCTGTGATCCGAAGTCCGCGGAGGATGAGAGCAGTCCGGTGCCGAAGAAGTGTTGCCAGAGGTAATTGACTGCCACCCGGGAGGTAAGCGGGTGGTCGGGATGCATGAGCCACTTGGCGAAGGTGAGCCGATTGGCAGTCTTGCCAGCGGCCAGGGGAGGCAGGATGGAGGGGACGGCAGGAAAGACGCGTTCACCTTTCTCTTTGAAGTTTCCGCGCAGATGAATGTAGGTTTCCCGAGGCTTGGGCAATTCATCCATGACGGGAATGCGGAGGGGCTTCGGGCTCAACCTGGCAAGTTCATCCTGGAGCGCCTGCAACTCCACAGTTGCAGGTCCCAGCTGGCCCGGGTCGGCGAGCGCCTTTCGGTAAAGTCGCACCTCGCGAAGCACTCCTTGAAAGCGGTAGGCGTCCGGTTTGGTTGAATTGTTGTAGCCTGCTCCGATCACGAGAGGCCGTTCGCTCACTGCGATGGAATCGGGAACTGATCCGGCGATGCGTGCGGCCTTGTCTTCGACTCCGTCGACGAAGAGGCGGACGGATTTTCCGGCGTGATAAACGAGCGCGACGAGATGTTCCTTTCCATCGTTGATCGGAGTGCTGCCATAGATTTCCACCCCGGCCCACGGATCCGGCTGAGAGGAAATCCAGGCGAAAAGATGTCCCTTTGGTCCGCTCTTTTCGCCCTCTGCGCCGATCCCAAAGAGATAGCTGCGTTGCTTGCCCCGCCAGTCGTTCTTCGAAACGATGTTGGCTACGGGCTCACGGGTGTTGATGATCGCCGTGATGGTGAGATCGCCCGTGACACTGAAGGCCTGTGCGTCAGCGGACAGGTCGCCTTTGTGCCACGTCCCGAGCAGGCTCTCGTCACTGGGTGAGTGTGGCTTGGGAAGAGTTTTGCGAAGCTTGTCGATCTGTTCCTGGATCGTGATTCGTTTCCTGGTTGCCTCAGGGGAAAAGAAATCCATGAGCGGTCCGTGAGTGTCGTAGCCCTTTCCGAGATGGGGCACATTGTTGAAGATCGCAAAGAGTTGGTAATACTCCTTTTGGCTGATGGGGTCGTGTTTGTGATCATGGCACTCCGCGCAATCCAAAGTGAGGCCCAGCCAGGTGCGGCCGGTGGTCTTCAAGCGGTCGACCACGGTCTTGATGCGAAACTCCTCCTTGCGTGGGTTGTTTCCCTTGGCCTGCATCGCGTTGCGGTGAAAGCCGGTCGCTATCTTGTCATTGAGATCGGAGTGAGGCAGGAGGTCGCCGGCGAGTTGTTCGATTGTGAATTGATCGAAGCGCTTGTTGCTGTTGAACGCATTGATGACCCAGTCGCGATAGATCCACATGTTGCGGGTGCGGTCTGCGGCATAGCCCGAGGTATCCGCGTAGCGGGCAAGATCGAGCCAGTTCTGTCCCAAGCGCTCACCAAAGTGAGGGGAGGCGAGAAATCGCTCCACCAACTTGAGCCAAGCCTCGGGGGCATCGTCCGTGAGGAAGCGGAGGACTTCCTCGGGGGTGGGGGGCAGGCCGCGCAGATCGAAACTGAGGCGCCGGATGAGCACGTGCTTCGCTGCGCGTGGCGATGGGTTGAGCCCTGCTTCCTTCAATCGGAGACGGATGAAATGATCAACGGGCTGGATCCCTATGGGGAGGGCATCTCTCGTGGGTGCAGCGAAGGCCCAGTGAGGGATTTCTTGCTCAGCGCGGACGCTGTCAGGCAGCACGACCAGCAGAACCGCGACCTGGAGGGCGAGGCGAGTTCGAATTGAGGTGAGCGCTCTCATGGTTGGACTGGCACTTCCGAAGCGCCGCCACGATTCACATGCGACCCTCCTCGAGGTCGTAGACATCGAACCAAACGTAGACCGGGCGATTCGGAGGGAGATTTTCAGGAATGTATCCTTCGAGGAACTCCTGGAGTTCGATCGGCATTTCGGAGAGTCGCTTGCCCCGCATGTCGTTGTTCCACTGAATGAGCTCGCGCGGTTCGCATTTGGTGGCGTTCGCAGTGATCCATTGCGCGACCGCTTCGTCGTCAGCGCCGGTGGCGACAAACTCCTTGAAGTCTTCGGGGGTGAGTCCTGCAAAATTGAAGAAGAAGTTATCGAGCGGGCAGTCGAAGTGGTAGTCGCCGAGAGTGCCGTCCACGGAGGCGCGGCACTTGTCGAGGGTTCTTCCTGCGATGACATACCCTGCCAGGGTTTCGCGCGGGCTTCTCGGATAGGAGTCGGGAATTGTGAAGTCAGAAGAGGAGGACATTGTTCGGCAGAGAGTGTCCTTCCGAGAGTGGGAAGGTCAAGTCTGCCGGGGAGATCCTCCTCGTTGAGTTATGTGCGTGCTCTCTCGGGTCTGCGGGTCTGCGGGTCCGGAGCCGAGTCGAGAAGTGCCGCCTCGCGATTGAGGGCGCCGTGCTTGCATTTCTGGTCACGCTTTTTACGCTCCGCGGCTCCCGATGCCTCCTTCTAAAAACTTCATGATGGATCTCGCGCGGCTGACTGTCGCAGCCGCTTGGGTCGATGGCGATCTTGCCAACGAAGAGATCAACGATCTCAAGGAACTGCTCTTCAAGGTGGACCTCACGGAGGACGAGTGGAGGATCCTCGAGATCTACATGGATCATCCGGTGAAGAAGGAAGAGGCCGATGAGCTCTTGCAGCGCGTTGTGGCCGGAATCAGCAGCAACGAACAGAAAGCTCTCGTGACCGGCACCCTGACCGCTCTCTTCGAGGCGGATGGGAACGTCACTCCGGAAGAGGCGGCCTTTCTCGCAAAAGTGGAGCGCGCCGTCGCGGGAGCCAGCACCAGTTTCTTCGCTCTCTTGTCGAAGGTCATGAAGTCTGCGGTGGGCCAACGCAAGGCGCGCGCTCAAGCCAGTTCCCTGCGCGAAGCGAACATTGAGGATCACGTCGAGAATACGATCTACTACCGATTCAAGCGCGCGGAGAAAGAGGGCGGAGTGACGGTCGATCTTCCTGAGGCGGATCTGCGCAAGCTCTGTCTTGCGGCCGGTGTGATGGCCCGAGTCGCTCAGGTCGACGATGAGATTTCAGAAAACGAGCAACAGGGAATGGCGGTGGTGATCGCGGAATGCTGGAGAGTCACCCCGGAAGTGGCGGCCCTGGTGGCGAGCCTTACCTCTGAGCCCGCGACCCGCGCGCTCGATTTTCAACGCCTGGCTTACAATTACTTCAGCTGTACGACTCACGAGGAGCGGCAGCAGTTTCTCGTCACTCTCTTTCGGATCGCCAACGCCTGTGAAGGAACATCCCATGACGAGATCGAGGAGATCCGCCAGATCGCGGGTGCCCTCAAGCTGTCGCACGACGACTTTATCGCGGCCAAGCTCACTGTGCCGCGTGAAGATCGTGTGGGCCTGTGATTCTCACCGAGCCGGCACGCGCTCTCGGGTCGCCCTCGTCAGGTCATCAATGACGATCAGCTTCGACGAAGCGACCGGCAGCAGGATTCAGCCCCTGTCCTACTCGCTGAGTTCAACCACCCAGCAATTGCGGTAGGCGATCGGGCCGTGGTCGCCCTGGAACAAAAGCGGACCGGTGGGCTTTTCGTTGTTGGAAACTCCGGCTCGAGTGGGTCCGTTCAGCTCGATATTTTCGTGAATGAGTTGGCCGTTGTGCCACACTTTCTCGAACCGGGCGTTCGCAATTTTTCGGCCTTCCTTGAAGCGCGGAGCGCGAAAGATGACGTGGAACTCCTGCCACTCGCCCGGGGGTTTGGAGACGTTCACGCGGGGGCTGTGTCCCTCGATATTCTTGTTGTTGATCCAGCGGGGATAGATGCCACCGCACTCAAGGCCGGGATACTTGTCCTTCGCCACCCCGTGGCTGTCGTAGATCTGGATCTCGTAGCGTCCCTGGAAGTAGACCCCCGAGTTGGATCCCTTTGAGATCATGAACTCGATATGTGCTTCCACGTCGCCGAATTCTCCGCCTCCAGTGACGAGGTGAACGGTTCGACCCTTGTCACCATTGAGATACTCACCGCCTGGTCCCTCTTTCCCGATCAAGCGCTTGGGGTTCTTCGGGTCGAGGCGAACATCCGACATGATCTTCCAGTCACCCGGCTTCTCAAAGGCGCGCAGTTTTCCGTTGGGGCCGAGCAGGAAGGTGAAGTCTCTGTTGAGGCGACTCTGCAAGGCCATCCATCCCTTCATGGAATGAGACAGATTCTTTCGGGCGTCCCCTCTGATTCCGTAGTGTTGGAGACCGATGGGCCCGTCCCACTTGAGCGCCTGTAACTTGCGGAGGACCTGGGCCACGTCGTAGGAGCCACTGTCGAGGGGTTGGATCAATGTCTCCCATCCCTGGCCGCCGAGGTCCGCGCCGTTGATGGTCACCACGAACAAGTGCGGCAGGGCCTCCTCCAGACGTTGTTCCAGATTCTTGCCGTCGACCTTGAGGAAGTGGCAAAGGTTGAAGGTGACTCCCAGGTTTTTGCGGTCGACTGCCTTGGCCAGTCGCACACAGTCCTGGATGCGATCAGCATAGGCGCCGGCGTGGGGATAGAGCGCGAGCCGCACCTGGGACTTGGCGGCATGTTCCGCCAGGCTGCGAAGCTGGGCCACCACGGGAGCATCGGTCTTGCCAGGAGCGGCTGGTCGCTTGCCGCCAAGGTAGAGCCAGACGATGGCCTTGCGGTTGGCAAGCTGTGTGATGGCCTGTTTGAGGGTTGCGGGGTAGGTCACCTGATCGGGCGAAACCTGGAGGCCAGTGTAGAGCGGTGAAAACTCGAGCCCGTGTTGTTCCACCGCGGCGAGCATCTCTGGGATTTTGCTGCTCCCGGTGAATCCGATCCCTGCGAAGCCGAGGTCCTTCACGAGGGCCGCTTGTTGTTCGTAGGTTTTGGTCTGCCCGTCGCGAGTCCCGGTATCCATCGCGAAGAGTTCCCACTTGCCCAACGCATATGGGGAGAGGGCCACCAGAGAGAACAGGGCGAGGACAAGGTGAGGCTTCATGATCCCTTAGTGAATTGTTTGGAACTTCCCTTTTCAAGCCAAAGGGTTGAGCCTGATGAGAGGACGAACCAAGGAAAGATCAGGATTCCCGTCGCACTTTTCTCCAGAAATCGACTGTGCTAGCAGCCACGGCCGCTGGCGGCAACCCCGGGACTTCGGACGCAGCTCCTCCTTTTACTGGCGATTCGGAGCTGAACGACCTCTCCTAATCGTAACTCGTTGAAGGTCAGTAGGTGGAGGCGAGGGGAGTCGTATCCCTGTATCGAACCGGACTAGGGCAATGGCGTGTTGGGCTTCACCGCGTTTTCCGGGTAATTGCCGTTGAAGACCATCATTTGTCTCTGGGTTTCCGTCACCACGAAGGATTCGTCGACTCTGTCGTCGTCGTCGGTGACGCGCTCGATGTCGAGGGCGAGATACTTGGCGAGGAAGGGATAGGCGGCCATGCGCTTGGAGACCCCGTAGTCGTGCTTCTCGTTGACGAAGTGCGCGTTGGCGACCTTGTTCTGCGCGCCGTAAAGTTTGTAGACGTGCTGCACGAACGGGAACTCAACCGCCGGCGTGTTTACGGTCCAGTCGCTGCCATTGGAAATCATGAGCTGCGGACGCGGGGCGGCCAGGGCGGCGATCTCGACGTTGTTGGTCTTGTGATCCTTGCTCCAGTGAATGGGCATTCCGCTTTCGCAGCCGCATCCCCCGAAGAAGTGGGCGGAGACCTGGCAGACGGGGACCGAGACCGCCACGCGCTTGTCGAGGGCGGAGAGGATGAAGGTTTGCGTGCCTCCCCCTGAGCAGCCCGTCATCCCGATGCGCTTTGAATCAACACCAGGAAGGGTCAGGAGAAAGTCGAGAGCGCGCATGCTGTTCCACGTTTGCAGGCGCAGGATCTCGGGCGTCTTGTGGTGAGACCAGCCCACTTCCTTGGAATCGCCGTATCCCATCATGTCATATTGGAAAACGGCTGCGCCCATCTTGGCGAGGACTGCGCAACGCGTCTGCCGTGCTTCATTGAAGCGACCACCGTGTCCGTGGGGACAGAGGATGCCGGCCAGTTTTCCTTCGAACTTGGTCGGCCGGTAGAGGGTGCCGGTGACGTAGAAGCCGGGAGAGCTTTCAATTGCGACATTCTCCGCCATGTAGCCGTCGTGGGTCCGCTTCTTGACGAAGCGTGGATTGATTGGCGTGCGCTCGGGCAAGGTCGTCAACTTCGCCCCCGCCAGGATGCCGGCCACGACGCGAGCCTTGCGCTTCTCCCAGCTTTCGAGATCGGGGGTGGCACTCTTGATCTCGGCGAGTTCCTGCTTCGCCTCGTCGGGTTTCTGGGCGTGGCCTTTGCGCAGGCCTTGAGCACTGGCGGACCAGGAAATGCCCAGCAGGACTCCGACCACGACAGCGAGAGAAGGTGATATTCTCATCTCGTAAGCGTCTGACTGATTGGCGGGCAGATCAAGGACAGAGATCGATTTCAATCGGCCGTACGTTGTGGCCAGGTGATGCGTAGCGGAAGGGCTGCTCCTTCCGTTTCTTGGTGCCTGTTTGATTCCGTGAATCCGGGAGTCTAAACACGATCTAGGCACGCGAAGGCGTGCCGCTACAGGCGATCTCAGGGTTGCCTATCGATGGTGGCCCGGGGCTTTCCCCAGATCTTGAGAAGCTCCCTGGCGAGGACCGGATCGCGCTCGACGAGGGCCTCACGTTCGACCTTGGTGCCAAAGTAGCGGGTGGTGACGCCGGCGAAGAACTCCTTGTGGTCGCTCTTCACCCAGTCGTTTTTCGGGTAGGCCGTGCCCTCGACCGCCCGCTGGTAGGCCGCCATGATGTTGGCGTGCTCGAAGGTGAGGACCTGGTCATGGTAGGCGTGAGCGAGTTCGTGAAGAAGGACGGTCACGCTGGGGTCGTCCGGCCGCTTGGCCAGCGAGGCGGCGTTTCCAAACTCGACGCACTTGTGTTTGGCGGGGTTGAAATCCATGTCCACCAGCCAGTCCCGGCCCGGATGGTACTGGTAGCCGGAGGTGTGGCCGTGCGGCCCCCTGGTGGAATCCACTTCCAGCCAGATCTTCACCTTCAAGAGGCGCGCCAACCGATCCTCTGCGATCCAGCTCTTGAGACGCTCCATGGCGTCCTCAAGTCGTTTTTGCGCAGCTGCACCAGTCTCCGCATTCGCGCCCTCCGGCAGGAGCGAGTTGTGGACCAGAACCTGCCAGCCTGCCACTGTCTTGGTGGTGTAGCTTGAAGTTGGTTCGTAGACTCCGGCGCTTTCGGGAGTGGGAGTGGCGGTCCCTTCCGGGAGGATGCCGCTGGTGACCAGCCAATCGCCCAGGTCGGCCCGCCATGGATTGGGCTTGCTCGTTACATTGTGGCCGCCCTGCCCATAGAGTCGCAGCTTGGTTGCGACCCCGGCCTTCTTCAAGGCTTCGTGGAAGAGAATGCTGTTCTCGGGAGGGACCAGTCTGTCGTCCTTGGCGTGGGCGAGGAAGGTGGGCGGAGTCCTGGCATCGACCTGGAGTTCGTTGGAGAGGTTGTCAATCAGCGCCGCGCTGGGATCGGGCCCAAGCAGACGCGCCACCGACGGTCGATGCGGGTGGTTCTTCATGCTGACCACCGGACAGAAGAGGGCGAGCGCATCCGGCCGGGAACTGAACCGGTCGACAGGGTCGGGCGCGTCGGGATTGCCGGGTTGGTAATGGGTTGCCAGCGTGGTCGCCACGTGTCCTCCCGACGAGAATCCGACCACCATGATTCGAGTGGGATCGAGGTTCCACTTGCCGGCATGGGCTCGCATGGTGGCCACTGCGCGTCGGGCATCCTGGAGGGGTGCGGGGTGACGATAGCCGTGGACCGGGAGGCGATACTTCAGGGCGAAAAACCGGACGGGTCGGGTCTGGAAAAATTTCTGGTAATCTCCATAGCCGGAAAGGTGTTTGTATCCGCCGCCCGGGATCAAGAGCACTGCGGGCACGGGAGCTTTGACTTCCTTGGGGGCGGGGAAAATCCTGAGGGTTGGGAGGTCGTCTTTTTCGATTCCCTTTGCCCCTGGAGCACCCTTTTCCCAGAGAGGGATTTCCTCACTGCGCCCCGGCGCCGCCGTGGCCAGAAGTGCGATCATCCCAATGATTCCCATCAGTTCCAAACCATGCATGCCGGCAGCCTGACGAAGGAGGAGGAGATTCACAAACCTCGAATCGATACCGGCTTCGCGGGCGGGCATTCTTCTTTACCTTTGCGTCGAAGGAGCTAGCGATGGGATCTATGAAAACTCGCCTCCTCGCGATCATGAGCTTGTTATGTCCGCTCCTAGCCGGTGCGGAAATTCGGACCTTCACCAATTCGGCCGGGAAGAAGATTCAGGCGGAGTTGATTGGAATGGACGAGGGAGTTGCAGTTCTCAAGCTCGGTAACGGACGTTCCGCAAAGGTGCCCCTCAAGTCGCTTTCAGAGGGAGATCAGGCCTACGTCAAATCCTGGCACGAGGAGAACAAGAACAAGGTGAGGGCGGGCGATCTTCGGTTGACGATCGAGAAGAACACGGAACGCCTCAAGGAGAGCCCGAGCGGCAAGAAGGACAAGGGCAACAAGAACAAGATCAGCCGGACCGAGACGAGTTACACCTGCACCCTGGAAAATCTCTCCGCCAAGAGCATCGAGGGCATCAAGGTCGACTATGTGATTTATGAACGGGTGAGCGTTCGCGGGGGCGAAGACGGCTCTGAGACCCGGACTGAGGAGACCAGCACCAGCGCCGAGATCGATAACCTGAAGCCCAACGGAACGGTCGAATTCACGAGTGACAGCGAGATTTCCGAGGAGGGGGAGACAACGAAGAAGGGGGTATCGGAGTCCCGTCGCGAAAAGGTCGTTGGCTTCGTGGTGACCATCTTGACCGACGGGGTGGAGATCCTGAAGCAGAGCCACCCGGACAATTTCCTCGAGCGCCTTGAGGGCGATGCGAAGCGCAGGGCAGACCGGGAGAAGAAGAGCCGGTAGGTCCAAGGCTGCAACTTATCTCAGAATTGTCGTGGAAGGATTTGACCTGGCCTTTTCCTCCACCATGAATGAACGGCGATCATGAGAAACTGTGCAGGATTCAAACCAAAGGAAAGAGTGGGCACCATGCGTATCATAGCGGGTGCATGCTTTGTCATCACCTCTCTTGCATCAATGCAGGTCAAGGGAGAGGGGCGCTGGCTCCAGGACACGGGTTTTGGATTGATGTTCCACTATGAGGCGTTCAGCAAGCACACCCCGGAGTCCTACAACAGGGCCATCGATTCGTTTGATGTCAAACGCTTCGCCGACGAGGTGGCGGGCACAGAAGCGGGCCATGTCATCTTCGTCGTGGGCCAGCATTGGGGTCGTTACTGTGCACCGAATGGGGCCTACGAAAAACGACTGGGTGTCGGACCCGGGGTGTGGACCTCGAAGCGGGATCTGATCATGGAGATCGGTCGGGAACTGAACGCGCGAGACATCAAACTCATCCTTTATCTGACCGCACGTGCGCCGATGCGGCACTACCAGGTCATCAAGGCGATGGGCGATACTCTTCCCACCATTGATGGTAAGCCGGCCGGACCTCGCGTTGATCCGATGTCCCATCCCCGCAAGCTGAAGGGCTTCCGGCGGAGCGAGAATCAGGCTCCAAATCCGGCGTTTTTGAAATCGTGGGGGGAGGTGTGCGGGGAGTGGTCGAAGCGCTACGGGCCGCTGGTTTCGGGCTGGTGGTTCGATGGCTACAAGCTCGAGATGAAGGAGGCTTACGATTCCCTTCGGAAGGAGGCTCACAACATCGACACTTGGATCGCTGCGGTTCGTTCCGGAAATCCGGATGCCGAACTGGCATTCAACGCCGGGGCTCACCCCATCCTCTCGCTGTGTACCAACGGAAGACTCTGTCCGCATCAGACCTTTACGGCGGGAGAAAATCACGATTTCTACGCCAAAACGAAGAAGGGAAAAGGAAAGCCGCTGACCCCGAAGAATTTTCCGGCGCCGGAAGGGGTCATCTGGCATTTGCTTCTGCCGGTCAGCGCGGGATGGGGTGCGGGAACGGAGTCCCGCTTTGAACTCGCGATCCTCCGAAAGCACCTCGACACGATCAATGCTGAAGGCGGGACGGTCACCCTGGACGTGCCGATCGCGTCGAATGGAGCGATGCCTGTTGCGATTCTAAAGTTGCTTCGGGAACTCGGAAGCGAAATTGAAAAACTCCGAGACGGAGCCTACAGTTTTTGACGCGGGAGATCACGGCCTCGGGCCGTCTGCAACAATGCGGGTAGCGCCTGGAATAAACTCGTGCTCGTCTCGACAGCAGAGAGCTCACCATCAGGGAAAGAGAGGTCCTCTGCAGAGCTCTTCCCCAGCAATGACACGATGAATACGAGCAGGCAAAACAGGTTGGGCTTGAGTGAGGTCATGACGTTCCCAAGGATTTCACAGGAGCATTGCAGGATAATTCGGAATGTCACCAAGATGGATGAGTGGGCCAATCTTGCTGGTTCCCAACCACTGAGGTCCGGCACCTGGGCATCAAACTACCTGTTCACCAAGTAGATTCCGTCCTCGCTGATGCGAATCCGTCCGGCCTTGTAAAGAGCACCAACGGCCTGCTTGAACACCTTCTTGCTCATGCCCAGCAGGTCACGGATGCGTTCCGGCGGACTCTTGTCATGCACCGGGAGAAAGCCTTCGGGAGCTGCCGCGAGGACCTCCGCGAGTTGTTCCGCGGCGGCGGGCACTTTGGCATAGCCGGGAGGTTCCAGCCCGAGATCGACCAGACCATCCTCATGCAGGCGGCTGATATATCCGGTGCAGCGCTCACCTGCGGCAGGCAATTTGCCCGAGCTACCGTCCGGAATGAGCCCCCAATAGAGATCGTCCACGATGGCCTTCACTCCGAGATCGGTCTGCTCTGCGATTTGAAGGGAAACGCGATCACCGGCGTTCACGTTGGAGGGGGCGGTATCGGCGAGGAATTTCCCAAGCTTGGCGGTGGCCACCAAGCGCCCGCTGGTCTGGTCGAGGCAAATGCGAACCAGGACCATGTCCCCGGGATGCAAGCGGCGGACCTGGTTGGAAAAGGGAAGAAGGAGATCCTTGGGCATGCCCCAGTCGAGGAAGGCGCCTACCTGAGTGGAGTCGACCACCTTGAGCGAGGCGAACTCGCCGACCATCGCGAGGGGGCGCTCGGTGGTGGCAACCGGGCGATCCTCCGAGTCCAAGGAGAGGAAGACTTCGATCGTGGTGCCGAGTTTGAGCTCGGCGGGAAGGTAGCGCTTGGGCAGGAGAATGTCACCGAGAGCCCCCCCGTCGAGGAGGACCCCGGATTTGTGGGAGGATTTCACCAGCATGGTGTTGGGCCGGCCGATGAGGGGTTCGGGCATGGGGGAGTCTAACCCGGGAGGGGGCCACTCACCAACTCCTTCCCTCGGGGAGATCGAGCGTGGGATCTCACATTGCTAATCGGAGGAAATTTTCCTTGGGTTTGGAGCGTTACCTTCCCAAGCATGAAAGCCCGAGTCCTGCCTGCCCTCATTCTTTCCGCCCTCACTGTGCAGTTGGCCGCCGCCACCCCTGAATTCAAGTGGCGCGAAGTCGAAATCGACAAGATCGAAATTGGCTATGGTCTGCAGTTGGCCGACGTGAACGGGGATCAAAAGATCGACATCATTCTGGCGGACAAGAAAACGATTCAGTGGTACGAGAATCCGAATTGGCAAAAGCATGTTATCGCGAAGGATCTCACCGAGCGCGACAATGTCTGTATCACGGCTCGCGATCTCGATGGAGATGGCAAGTGCGAGATTGCGGTCGGGGGGCAGTGGAATTTCAAGGAGACGATCAAGGACGGGGCGGTGTTTTATCTTGTCCCGCCCGAGGACAGGCGCAAGCCGTGGACCCCAATTGAGTTGCACCACGAACCCAACGTCCATCGCATGCACTGGCTCAAGGGGGCGGCCGGATCATTCACTCTCGTGGTAAAGCCATTGCGCGGAAAGGGGAGCGTGGATGGGGTGGGTCCCGGGCTGCGCATCCTGGAATATTTCAGGCCCGAAAATCCTAGGCGAGAGTGGAAGACCAGAGTGGTCAGCGACTTCACCCACCTCTCGCACAACTTCCATCCCGTGAATTGGGATGATGATCCTGAAGAGGAACTGATTTCGGCCTCCAAGGAAGGGGTGTGGCTCTTCGATCGCACTGATGGCAAGTGGACGAAGAGGCCGCTCACCGAAGAATTCGCAGGAGAGATTCGCGACGGCAGATTGCCGAATGGAAAGCGCTTCCTTGCGACGGTCGAGCCGATGCACGGTGACCAGGCGGCGGCCTATGTTCAGCCCGACAACGGAAGAGGGCTCTGGAAGCGACTCGCCGTTCTCGACGACTCTTTCAAGGACGGACACGCGGTGGCGATCGCAGACTATCTGGGCGTGGGATCCGACCAGGTGGTGGTCGGCTGGCGGGCCATGCATCCTCCGGGAGATCCGGGAATCAAGCTTTTCACTCCCCTCGATAAAGAGGGGACCAAGTGGCGCGAAACCGTGATTTCTGGAAAGGCCCTGGCCGTCGAAGACATCAAGGCCGCAGATCTCGATGGAGACGGTAAGCCCGACATCGTGGCCGCCGCGCGCCAGACCAAGAATCTGAAAATCTTCTTCAACGCGCTCTAGCGAGCGCGGCGGTCGCGTTCCACGAAAGCCCAATCTGTTTTCGATTGCCTCGCAAATGAACGAGACCGAAAAAATTGCGGCCCTCCCGATCTGGAGTTCTCCTCCGGTCGTTGAACGGCTCTCCGCAGGACGAACCAACGCGAACTTCCGGGTGAGTTGTGATGATGGAGTCTTCTTTGCCAGGGCGGGAATCGATATCTCCTTCCACGGTATCCGCCGGGAGCACGAAATCCGCAATGTCCGTGTGGCTTCCAAGGCCGGGCTGGCTCCCAAGTTGCTTCAGGTGGTGGACGGGGTGCAGGTTTCCGAGTTTGTAGCCGGCAAGTCACTGCAGCAGGGGGAACCTGTTCAGGACGCCACCATCATCGCGGTGGCGGAACTGCTCCGCTCGATGCACGAACTGTCCTTGCCCGACGATTATCACTCCTACGACATGGTGCGGATTGCTCGCTGGCAACTTGGCGAATTGCAACCGGGCACCCTGGGCGACACCGATCTGCGGAAGCTGCACGCCGTCCTGGACCGGGCGCCACCCCAAATCCCACAGGGTCTGATCCATGCAGATCTTCTTCCGGAGAACTTCATCGATGATGGAGAGCGGCACTGGCTGGTGGATTGGGAATACGGCGGTCGCGGAGATCCGGCCCTCGACCTGGCCAACCTGTCAGCCGGCTTTCTCCTCAATGAAGGACAGGAGGAATTCCTCTTGGAGGCCTATGGACCGTGTGATCGCAAGAAGGTGAAGGCCTTTGGCCCGTTGAATCAAGTGCGCGAGGCTGTGTGGTGCCTGACCCAGATCCAGAACGCAGGGTTGCACGGGGATTTGGGGGACTACACCCAACAGTGCCTGAGCCGCCTGGGCATTTCCAGCTGGTGTGGTCCGTGAAGCCGGCGCTACCGCTCCTCCCCGACTTCCTCCTCCCGCGCCTTCCACGCCGGACTTGAGATCACTTCAAGGTCGCCTTCGGATCGTTCGACCACGAACTGGGCTGCAAGATCGAGACGCTTCGCCACCGGCATGCCTTCCTTCACGCCCAACACGTTCAAGGCGGTGGCCCAGGCGTCCGCGCGGGCGCAGTCCTTGTGCCGCACGCTGACGGAAACAGTCTGGTGGGTGACCGGACGCCCGGTGCGCGGGTCGATCAAGTGAGTGGATCGGTTCTCACCCTCTTCGTAGAGTTGACGGTAAGCGCCGGAAGTCGCGATCGACTCGTCGAGCAGGGTGGTGGTGCGGGTGGGATGTTCGATCTCGATTTCCCAGCGTCCCACGGCCCGCAGTTCACCGCCCGCCTCCACCAGGAAATCGGTGTAGCTCTGAAACTCCATGCGATCGACCACCTTGTTGATGGCCCAACCCTTGGCGATGCCGGAGAGATCCAACTCCAACTCGGGATGTTGTTTCCGGAGGCCGTCGTCGAGCAGCTCAAGCTGTTCCCAGCCCACCCGAAGTCGCACCGCGTCGAGTTCTGCATCGGTCGGATCGCGGTCCCGCTGCGCGCCGGGACCGAATCCCCAGAGGCGGACCAGTGGCCCGACCGTGATGTCGAAGGCGCCCATCGTTTCGCGACTGATCTCCGCGGACCAGCGGCTCAAGGTCATGACCGGCCAGGGCACCTTCATGGTGTCCGTGGATTGAGCGCGATTGAAGATGGAAATCCTGGTGTCAACGCGCCAATGTGAAGTGAGCGACTCGGCCCATTCAAATTCCTTGGCGATGGTCTCTTCCAGAACCGGAGCGGAGGCCAGGTCATCGCGCACCTTCACCGACCAGGTCGTGCCCATGGTGTGCCCGGTGAGCTTGATCGGTTCCGGATCCGCTTCGGTTTGCGGACGGGCGCGCACCGCCCCGACCACGCCCAGTCCTGCCAGCAGAAGAGCGAGGGCGACTCCGTCGCGTTTGCCCCAGCGATCGGCGGAACCCGAGGAACGGAGAAAGGAAAAGATGACTCCCGTCGGGCAACCGAACTTGCAGTAGCCCTGTGGAATAAACAGGGACGCCAGCAAGCCGGTCACCGCGATGGTAAGGGTCGCCACTCCGGCAGTCTTCCAGTTCCAGGCGTCAAATGGCTCGAGCGCGGTAAGGTCCCACGCCCACCCCATCAAGAGAGCAATGATCGCGAGAGAAAGGAGGAGACCGGGGATCATTTTCATCCAACGATCGATCTTTGGCGGGATGGTCCAGCGGCGGCGGAACACCTGTCCCAGGAGCTGCTGCGCTGCGCCGTGGGGACAGATCTGATGACAATAAAACTGCCGTCGCGTCCCCCACGGAATTAGCAGGGCTGCCGCGGTGAGCAGGACCAGACCCGGTGCCGCCTTGAGGGCCAGGCCATGTGAACTCCATCCCGCGAAGAGGGAGAGCGAAAGCAAGTCGTGATTCAACAAACCGACATAGCCCACCAGGAACAATTGCCAGGCGAGGCGGGCCCAGCGACGTCCGCGGAGTGGTGTGAAGGCCATGAACAATGCGGCGATGATCACGCCGACCATCGCCAGATCCCTCGTCTGGGGACGCCAGCCTGCGGAAGGATTTCTCTCTTCGATCTCGGCGGCAAACCTCTCTTGAACGCTGTTGACGATGGCCCTGGCGGTTCGGGTGGCGCCACTCACTCCTTGCGGGTTGCGCCGCGGATACTTCAACTTGGCGAGCTCCTCGACGGTCCGATTCAAGAACAAGCGCTCCACACTTCCAGTCTCGCGCACCTGCGCCACGTAGGAGGGGGTGTCATACGACTTGCGGAGTCGAAAACCGGTGACGGTCTTCCCCTCCGCATCGAGGCCGACCAGGCATTCCGTCGGCCCCTGGTAACCGGAGATGTTGTCGGCCTGGGGTGAGGTCCGCAATGCGATCCCGATCAATTCGTCGGAGAGATCGAAGACCCGCACTCCATTGGTCTCAGTTTCCAGGCGGTTGGCTTGCGGAAAGATGGCCCGCACTTCTTCGAGAGTGACGGGATCCGGAAAGCGGAGGGAGGGCGCCGCGCCGAGCAGTCGTTCCTGCACGCCCTCGAGCACCGCGAAACTGGTCAGGGTCGCCCCGCTCACCGCCTCCACCTCGGGGGGAGGTTCCTCGTTGGGTTTCCAGCCGACCAAGGCAGGCAGGAAGTCTGCGGCCTCGCGCACCATGTCCACAAACTCCCCCGTATCGCCCGAGCCCAAAAATTCAACGCGGATGATGGTGCCTCCGGGATCGAGGACGATGAGCAGGTTGTTGGGCCCGGAATAGCCGATGATGTGGTCGGTCCAGGGCGCGGTCGTCATGAGCCCACCGAGGGTTTCGTCCAGCGGATCGGTGACCATATGCAGCCCCCGGGAGGGATCGTGAACCTCGATGTGGCGGGCCTCTGGAAAGAATCTTCCCGCATCGTGCAGGGTGATGGCAGGAGCCTTCTGATCAGCCACCCAGGCTGCCTGTTGGTGGATGATGAGGACAAACGCCGCGAGCACCCCTGCGCGGTAGAAGGGCAGGAGAGATTTGGGCCGGAAGAGACCTGCCATGAACACTCACCTCACGCGAGCGGACTGTCCACCGCAAGCGCGAAGTTCGAGGGCCGCAGAGCACCTCCTTCCGTCTTGACTTGGTCCACGGAGGGTCGTCAGATTTCCCGACTGGTGCTTCCGGGTGGCAGGCCCGTCCTTTTCAAACTCCTCTCCTCCCATCATGATCCCACCAAACAAGCCGCTGGTTCTCCGCTTCCTTCTTGCGACCTCAGGATTGCTTGCCTCATCGCAATTTGTCATGGCCGTGCCAAATACGACCGGCAATCAGAGAGTGCTTGCGATCCGCATCAACTTTCCCGACCACCGGTCAACACACGGTTTTGATGCGGTGACAAACAAGTTGCAGGCGGTGAAGCGCAATTTTGACAAGTATTCCTATGGGAGATACAACCTGATCGTCACCGTCACGCCGCGCGTTTACACCATGCCCCACAATGCCGGCTGGTATACCACGGCGGGGTCACTGGCGGCAGCCGCGGAACGGGCGGTGAACAACAGCGGCTTTGCCACCGTCCCGGGGCCCTACCGCCATGTGGGGATCTTCTTCACCGGAACCAAGTTTGGGTGGGGTGGCCTGGCCACCAAGGGAGGGAAGCGCTTCTGGGTGAAGTCGCTGGGCGCCACGGAGCATGAAATGGGTCACAATCTGGGATTCGATCACCCCTATCACTGGGTCAGGAGGAACATCGCTTCGGGCAATCCGATCGGAATTCCCGGGGTTGGCAAGAAGGGCGATACCTACTCTTTCATGAAGAGGGCCGGAGTGTCCCCCAAGGCGCGGGAGGCCCACATGGCCAACTGGATCACCAACAACACGCGATTTAATCATACCCGTGACGGGGTCTACATGGATCGCCTTTATAACATCGACCAGCAGAACATCAGCGCGGGCCGGAAGCGCTGCATTCGAGTGGACCGCAAGGGACAGTCCAGCCAGTGGGTCTGGCTTCAATACCGCTCCAAGCTCCTCAACAAGTTCAGCAGTCCCGGCAAGAACTACGGGCTGCAGAAGGGCTTGCAGATTTACTACCAGCGAAACACCGATCCCTCTCTCCTGTGCGATTACAAGCCCGGGGGGGCACTCGACAACGCGCACCTCCCACCCTATGAGACGCTTCATGATGGAGGAGGGGATCTCTTCATCACCAACCTTGGAACGGGCGGCACCCTTCCCAATAAATACATGGATGTCGCGGTGATCCGGGGAGGACACCAGACCAACGTCGCTCCGACCGCCACCTGGGACGCCCCCTTGGCAGTTCAGGCGGGCACGCCAGTGACCATCACGGTCACTCCCACGGACGCGGATGGAGATTCCTGTGTCGGCGTCTGGACCACCGGGAATCACCCGGAGGTTTTCAAGGACAACTCCTTGAGCCTGACCCATACTTGGGAGTTGCCCGGCCCGGACTCCGTGTCGGTTGACGTCCTCGACCTGCGTGGTGGAACCGTGACGCTGAGCCAGGAAATCACGGTTCTGGACGTTTTTGGCATGCCTGAGCCCACCGAGCACGTGGACAATTTTACGGCCTTCGCTCCCAGCAATGAAATCGTCAACCTGTCATGGACCGATACGGGGGGAGCGAACCCGCCCTATGGCTACGTCCTCTTTGCCAGCACAACGCCGGGCTTGCCTGATCCGGTTGATCTGAGTGCACCTGAGATGGATCCCGACCTGAGCGACGGCGAGGCGGTGGTCTACGTCCGGCAGGGAATACAGTCCCATCAATTTACGGGGCTGACCGGTACGACCCCCTACCACTTTGCGATCTATCCCTACTCCAACACCGGGGTGAATATTGATTTCAAGACGGTGCCCGCCGCGCCGGTGGATTCGGCGACAACCCCCTCCGGCATCCTGCTGGCCGATGGTCTCGATTATACCCTCGGAAACGGGATCGTGATCACCGCTGGAGCTCCCATGGATCATATCGACCCCGACGGGGTCCTTTCCGATGCCCAGTTTGGTAGTGCTAATGAGGAAGTCGTTTCCAATCTCCGAAACAGGGATTTCACCACCGGTTTCAGCGAACCCCTCTCCGGGTTCGCCTGGGCGGCACCCTCCTTCATGCGGAGTGTCAATGCCAACAACTCGAACTTCTCGGGTCTCGTTCTGGATGGAGGAACCGCCACGGGGGCCTTCCGGAGCACTTCCCTGACAAATGCTGATTTCAGCGACACCACCATCACGGCCGGGGCGAGCAGCTTCAACAGTGCCTCGGGCAAGAATGCCACCTTTGCCGGAGCAGCATTCCATCTCTCGGGATCGGACCACTTCGCGGGATCCAAGATGACCGGGTGGAACTTCTCCGGCGCCAGTTTTTCACTGGCTCCCGGAACAACCCTGTTTGGCGATACAACGACTGCCGCCAATACCAACTGGATCGGAACCGACATGTCGGACCCCGATTTCCTCGCTACCGAGCTGGACCTGTTGGACGGGACCGGCCCCAAATTCTATGACGCCGCGACAACCGTCTTCCCGGTGGGATTCCCCACCGATACCGCCACCCTGGCGACCAAGAACTGGTTCCAGGTGACTGTTGAGCCTTCTGCTCATGCCGCCTCGTTCACCGCTTCTTCACTCGCCGAGACAATCGACCTGTCCTGGACCGACGCAACGGGCGCGGTCCCGGCCTTCGGCTACCTGATCATCGCCAACACAACCAACATCTTTACCGACCCGGTGGACGGCGTTTCCCCTCCCGGGGATACGGACCTCCGGAACGGATCGGCTGTGGTCTATCTGCCGACCGGATCACAAGCCTACCGGTTCAGCCGCCTGCCTGGCGGGGTGGACTACTACTTCCGGATTTATTCCTACACCAATGGCGGATCCCTCATTGACTACAAGACGCTCCCGGCTCCTCCTGAAACGATGGAGCACCCTCCCGTCTTCACCGGCAAGCTCCTCAGGGACAACCGGGTCTACAATGTGGCGGCCAGCGGCGGGAATATCAATCCGGACGAGGTGATCGATTACGTCCAGGAGGACACCACCCTCAATGATGTCAAATTCGGGCATACCACCATCGCCAACAAGACCTCTGATCTGACCGATCGGGATTTCAGCATCGAGGGGCAGACCTTCAGCAGGCCGTTCACCAAGATCACCTGGTCGAGGAATGGGTTCATGCGCTACGTCAATGCGAATGGAGTGAGTTTCTCCGGGCTGGAATTGCTGGGCGAAAACCAGACTGAATTCTCCTTCGCAAATCTGAAGTGCCAGCATTCCGACTTCAGCGACTGCGTGATCAAGGGCGGCTACCGCTTGTTTTTCCGTGCCAATCTGAATGAAACTGATTTCAGTAACGCCATCATCACCGCCAAGAAAAGCGAGGCCTTCCGGGAGACCCTGGGCAAGAGAGCGAACTTCGCCGGCGTGCAGTTCTTCCTTTCGGGAACCGCCCACTTTGGAGGGAAACTGACCTCACCGGCGAAAGCCCTGAAAATGACGGGCTGGAATTTCGCGGACTGCGTGTTTGAAATGTGGGGTCATAACACCACCAGCAACAATGCCAACCTGTTCAACAGTCAATCCGAGGCGGTTGACACCAACTGGGCGGGCGTCGATTTCACGGATCCAAACGGCAAGGCTTCAAATGGAGACCCCGATCCCGGCCATATCAAGGCCGGCAATCTTGCCAATCTGAACGACACGGGGCCCAAATGGTACGACGACACGACGATCTTTCCGGCCGGTTTCCCAACCGACGTTCCGACCCTGGAAAGCAGGAACTGGTTCAAGATCGTTGACCAGCCCACCGATCAGCCCACCAATTTCAGGGTGGAGGTCACCAGTGCCACCGGCCTGCGCCTCAACTGGACCGATGCCACCGGAGTGATCGTGCCTTATGGCTATCTCATTCTGGGATCTACCGATGATGACTTCGTGATCCCCTCGGATGGAGAGCAGTTTCTTCCAGACGGCGATCTGAGCGATGGTTTCACACGGGTCTACGTCCCGGCGGGAACACAGACCCGGACCTTCAGTGGCTTGTCCACCACCGACACCACTTACTACTTTGTCATCCTACCCTACTCAAACACGGGCTACGCGATTGATTACAACAATGCTCCGGATCTTCTCACCACCAGTACCGAAGCCGGCCCCACTTCATTTGCCAACTGGATTGCCACCTTCCCCGGGGTTGGTGCTCTTTCCGCACCGACTGACGATTCTGACGGGGATGGGGTCGCAAACCTCTTCGAATACGCCTATTCCCACGCCTCGCCGGGGATGCGTCCGGACACCCATGAGGGGTTCGCCCTGCGACCCTCAGCGACCGTGAGCGCTTCCAATCAGTTGGTGCTGCATCTCAGACGGGCAGATGTCCTTCCTCCGAATCTCACCATGACAATCCAGGGCAGTGATGACCTGGGGGTCGCCGATTCCTGGGTTGACATTTCAGGGATGATCACAGAGGCCAGCGATGGGCCAGATGGAGTGGTGGGCACCGCGTCCTCCAATTTCACCTACACCCAGATCCACGCGATTGGCAGTGGTCTCGATAAGAAGTACATGCGGGTGCTGGCGCGGGAAAACTGATCATTTCATTCCGTTGATTATCAGCAACTTACCCCCAGAAGGACTTGGGCGTGTGCCGCTTGTGGAATCTCCCGGGCAGCTTGAGGAGAGCTCGCTTGCTCTGAAATTGCGATTGCCCTTTGCAGTTGGCGAATCTGGCTCGAGTGGGGATAGTAGCCCTCAAGAGAATACGATGCGAATTTCTCCAGGCGAGAAGACGATGATGCGCCCTACATTGGTCATGGCCTCACCGGTGATTTGGATGCCTCCAGATTGTTGCCTGATTGGTGTCGCCGACGCGGGACGTCCCGCGATCGCTTCTGGGCAGAGGCGACGGGGCCAAGGCCAAGGATAGGGGAGAACTGCAATTCTGCCATCGTTCATGAACGCCGAACACACGAATGCCCTGACCAATGGACTGCATGCCCTGTGCTTGTTCATCTATTTCGTGGCGGCCCTCCTGGCGAGTCGGCGGGGGGATGGTCGGTTCACTGCTTCGGTGGTGGGATTTTTCCTTTTGACCTTCATGCTGAAGATGATGGGGGTCTTCGTGCACTACGAGCCGGAGGCCGGGATGGTGGCCACGGTTTGGGTGGGAATCGGGATTGGAATTGTCCTGCTGCATTATCTCATCATGCACACCTTGCGCTTTCCTGGTGCCTACCAGGTGGAGGGCGTGTATTTTTGCGTGGCGACCGCGCTGCTCTGTTTGCTGACCGAGGACTTCGTCTTTCTTGCAATCCAGATCCTCGGAATCAACCTTGCGGCCGCGCTTTGGAGTCGCGGGTTGCTTCGGATTGGCTTTCTCGGGGTCGTGATTTCCAACGTGTTTTGGATCGTGGCGCGGAAGGGAACGGAAGCCTGGATCGGCAAGGAACTTCCGAGTGAACTCCGCTACGACAATGATTTGTTTCACTTCATGCTCATTGCCTCGACCTTCATGGTCTACAAGGCGTTTGCGCGAGGGGACGGGGTGCCGCAGAGTGGGGGAAGGCTCTGAGGAAGGGGCCGGGGCGTAAGGAGGTCGCAGGTCGACTGGAGGCCTGGCATTGAGCTGGCTGAGGTTCTCCTTTTTGAATCCTTGGTCTGCCCTTGTCCCTATTGTAAGCTCGCATAGTGCGCGCAAATTCTGGGTTGGGACCGATCACTGTGCTCCTGGCACTCGCCGTCTCCCTGGGATCCGCCCCCGTGAGAGCGGAAGGGGTCGGGATCAGCGAATATGTTCTCCAGATCGGCCCCCTCGCGGTCCCACTATTGACCACTGACACGTCTGGAATCACCTATCACCCGGGCCGGAACACCCTCTTCGCCATCAGCAATCGGATCGAGAAAATCGTGGAGCTGAATCTCGACGGTAGTCTGGTCCGGAGCATCGCGTTGGAGGCCGGAAAATTCGAAGACACCGAGGGCATCGTGTACCTGGGAGGTGACCAGTTTGCCTTCACCGAGGAACGCTTGAGGAATGTCGTGATCGCAACCATCGCACCAACCACGACGGTCGTTAATTACAATTCGTCCCGGATCATTCACCTTCAGAACGTCCCGGGCACCAACAATAGCGGCCTGGAGGGAATCGCTTACGACGACGCCACTGACACCTTCTTCGCCCTGAAAGAGAACGACGGCCAAGCGCTCTATCATTTTCCAACCCCACCTGGCACCCGTGATGTCTCCATTTCTGTCCCCGAACTGTTCGACACCGGCCCTTTCAATTTGGACGACTTGGCCGGACTCCACTTCCACGATGCCTCCGCAACCCTCCTGATTCTCAGTGACGATTCCCGCGCCGTCGTCGAAACAACTCTGAATGGCACGGAACTGAGCCGCCTTGTTCTTCCCGCATTCATCGGGCAACCCGAGGGAATCACGGTGGATGCCGCGGGGAAGGTTTACATCGTCGGGGAGCTTGACGAGTTCTACGTCTTTGAGAAAGCGAGTCATTATCAGAACTGGGCAGCGGTGCAGGGTTTTCCTGCGGGCCAGGACGCCGCGATCGATGACCCTGACGGCAATGAAGTCTCCAATCTGCTCGACTATGCGCTGGGAAGAGCGGGGGGAGAGCCCGATCCCCTGCTGGACATGCCGATCCCATCCATCACCAGCGATAAACTGCAACTAACCTTCACCCGGCCCAAGTCGGCCCTCGGCGTGTGTTACCTCGTGCAGGCCTCGGACAATTTCTCGACCTGGAGCGACGAAGGCGTCTCGCTCCTAAAACTCTCCGAAACCGCGACGGAGGAAACATGGCGCGGCGACGTCCTCATCTCGCAAGCCACGAAGCGAGCGCTTCGACTCAGAGTGACACTGCCCTAGCCTTGCGAACAACCAATCAGTCCTTCAACAAAGGCTGCGAAATTCGAAGATAGGCGAAGAGATCGCGGAGTTCACCGTCGCTCAGATCATCCAACAATCCCTCCGGCATGAGGCTGCGGCCGAGCGGAGTCATCTCGGCGATCTGCGCACGGGGGAGCGAGAGGTCGCTGCCATCGAAGCCGCGCAAGCTGATCGTGTTCGCCCCGCGGTCGGTCAGAAAGCCCGTCAGGAATCGATCGTCGTTCGTCTTCACGGAAAAGCCCTCATACCCCTCACGGATCTCGGCATCGGGATCGACGATGCTCGACAACATCGTCTCGAGATCGTCGCGTTGATAGTCGGTGAGATCCGGCCTGATCTTTCCCCCGCTATGAAAGAGGATATGACAGCTTGCGCAGCGTTGTTTGAAAATCGGACGTCCCCGCTACGGACTGCCGGCCGATTTCGCGACGACCTCGCGGATCGCTCCGACCCGTTCCATCCGCTTCCCGGAGGATGCGGATCTTTTCTTCGGTCGTGGATCTCTGGCCTTTCATTTTCTGGGTCCTTTGTAGGCACCCAGACTAACTTTTCAAATGGCCCAGTTCTCGTAACCTCGACCATCCTCTTCTTCCTTGGAGGACAAGCAACCTTGACCGCTACCCCCTTGAATCGCGGTCTCAGGAGGGGCTCTTCTTCCTGGTTCGGGGGGCAGCGGCGGGGACCCTGATCGCTGTTTCCTCATTCCAATCGAGATTTTATGAAGACTGGGGCCGTAGAAGGAGGCATGCGTGCAATTGCAATCATTCTCCTTCTCGTCACCTCAGCGCTGGCGAAGGACCATCTCCTCACCATCGGGGGTGGGTTTTCACCAGCTGGCAATCAAGTTTCGCTGGAGCGCAACGTGATTTTCTTCGAGAAGTTGCGGGCTGAGAATTTGGCCGCGGGGACCATGCACGATCTCTACTTTGCGGATGGGACTTCCTCGGCCGCGGACTTGCAGTTTCAGGTCGAAGGTCAGGACGTGCCGCGGGCGAACCGCCTGATGGCCGGGCTCTTTGGCTCTGAGGAGGATCTTGAAAACCAGTATCGCAACAATGCCCTGGAAGGAGTGCGCGGAGTCTCGAGTCCGGCTGAGGTGGAGCGTTGGTTTCAGGAGGAGGGCTCCAAGTTGGAGAAGGGGGATCGCTTGATTCTTTATGTCACCGCTCATGGGAGTCGAGGGGGGCATAAGGACAACAAGTTCGACACCAAGATCTGGATGTGGGATCGCAAGTCCATCGAAGCCTCCAAGCTGGCGGGGCTGATTGAGGGGCTGCCTGAGGGTGTCAGTGTGATGACGGTGATGGTGCAGTGTTTTTCAGGTGGCTTCTCTCATCTCATCTTTGAAGGCAACAACGCGAAAAAGGGTGGGAACGGACGCCGGGTGTGCGGATTCTATGCGACGGTGTGTGATCGGGAGGCCGCGGGCTGTACTTCAGATGTCAACGAAGCAAACTACGATGAGTTTAGTAGTCACTTTTGGGCGGCCTTGCGTGGGAAGACGCGCATGGAGAAGGAAGTGAATGGGGGCGACTACGATGGGGACGGGCGGGTCTCCTTCGAAGAGGCGCATGCCTATGCGATCCTCACTTCGCGCAACATTGACATTCCGATCAAGACCAGCGGGGCCTTTCTGCGGGTGCACAGCAAATTGCGGAGCGGGAAAGAGAAGGAACTCCTCGGTCATGAGACTGCCTACTCTGAAATCGTTGAACGGGCCGGACCGGTGGAGCGGGCGGTCTTGGCAGGTCTTTCGGAGCAGTTGGGGCTGAAGGGGGAAAAGCGTGGAGGGGAGATGAAGAAGAAGGCTTCAGCCCTGGGCGAAGAACTCAAGAAACTCTCCGGCCGCAAGAAGTCGCAGAAGAAGAGCGTCGATGGGGTGCGCATTGAAATTGCGCGGTCCATTCGGAATCGTTGGCCCGCCTTGGAGAACAAGCACAGTCCGGGAGCGGTGAATCTATTGAGCGATGCCGGAAGTCGGGAGGAGTTTGTCAAGGCGGTGGAAAATCACCCGAAGTTTGCGAAGTGGCAGGAGATGAAGAGGGAGCGCGAGGTCCTTGAGGAGAAGGAATTTCTCTTGGAAAAGAAGTATGCGACCCATCGTCGTTTTGTGCGGGCCTTTGAAAACGTGGCCTACGCGGCGAATCTGAAGCAGGTGGCGAAGGAGGAGATCCGCGAGGACTACGCACGCCTCCTGGAGGAGGAGCGCGGTGGCTTCTCGAAGTGAGGAGATCGGGGGATGCCCCATGGGCCCTACGGCGAACAGGTGCGGAACCCGGTGAAGACATCCCGTCGACCGGGAAGGTAGGCCTGTCGATAGCTGCTCCGGATCAGACAGGAAGAGGTGGCGCAGGACCCTCCCTTCGTGGTCTTGTGATCTCCAAATTGCAGGGTGGACATGTAGGGATACATATCGACCGCAAAGCCGGGGAAGGGGAGATACTGGTTGGTGGTCCACTCCCAGGCGGATCCGATCATTTGCAGGCAACCGTCCTTGGTCGCACCTTCGGGCCAGGCGTCCACCGCCCCGGATCCCATCTCCTGGCCATCGAGATCGGCTCGCGTGCCGTCCATTTCTTCTCCCCAGGGGAAACGTGATCCCTTCGATCCGCGGGCAGCGGCTTCCCACTCATACTCGCTCGGAAGGCGGCGGCCGGCCCAGCGGGAAAATGCTTCTGCTTCCCAATAGCTGAGGTGCAGAACGGGGGCGTCGAGGGGGAGATCGATCCACTGGTCAAAGCGCCGCAATTGCCATCCGTCTCCCATCCGTGGGCGCCAATAGAGAGGATGAGCGGGGCCCTCTTCCTGCAACCACCACTTCCCTCCGTAGCTCCAAACTCCGGGTGACTGGTAGCCACCGTCATCGACGAAGGCGAGGAACTCGCGGTTCGAAACCAGGGTCTTAGAAATGCTGAAGGGCTCGATCTCGGTTGCGAATCCAGGCCGTTCGTTGTCGAAGCTGAACTCGTGGCCGGCGAGCGCGGCAGAGTTGGTGGGCATCCCGATCGGATAGCGGCCTCCGGAGACCTGGAGATCACCCGTGATTCCCGAAGAGGGGGGCGGGGGCGAGGCGTTCGTCATGGAGCGGGGGGCGGGATAGCCCAGGGTTTGGCGCGCCCAGATGAGGGACTCGATATGCATGTTCTGATGGGCGATGCAGTAGTGGCAGAGGTAGTGCTCCCGCGGGTCGAGGGAGGCTGCGTCGAGTCGCTTGCGCACTTCATCGAGAACGCGGTGGTAGAAGTCGAAGGTCGTCGCCTTGTCGGGCATCACGTCCCGCTGCCAGCGATTGCGGTGCTGGATCTCGAAGGAGTCCCAGATTTCGTCATAGCCGGGCATGCGTGGGTCGGCTTTACCAAGTTCCCGCAGGAGAAAATACTCATAGAAGAAGGCGGAGTGGCCCAGTTCCCAGAGCGGGGGATTGATTCCGCGATGGTAGGGGACATCGAGTTGCGAGTCGCTGAGGTCTTCGATGAGCGCAAGGGTCCGGCAGTTGGTCTTGTCGAGTTCGCGGCGGAGTTCCTCCTTTGTATTCATGGGTAGTGTTAGGTGCCTTCCGGGTAGAGTTCGTCCAGAAGAGATTTCCAGGCCTCCTGTTCGCGGGATTCGGCGCACTCGGCGGCATGTTGCATAACTCTGCGGGTCAAGTCGGCGAGAAATTCCGGTTCGCTCTCGCAGCGATGAAGCAAGCCTGCCAGCGCCACCGTTTCGCCGGGATCGAAGAGGCCTGGATAGTGATCGCCGAGCAGGCTTATGGTGGCATCGTTGCGGGCGGCCAGGATGGGCGTGCCGGAGACCACCGCCTCGTTGAGGACGCGCGCTCCGCCTTCTGCAATGGAAGAGAGCACCAGGAGGTCGCTGGTGGCGATCAGGTGCAGGGCCTCCTCCGCGCTGAGGGCTCCCAGCCATTGATAGCGAGGGTTCTCCCGCTCTTCCACTGCCACCGCGCTCCGGAATTTTTCGTCGAGGATGGATCCCGCATGGCGGACCGTGAGGCTAGACTGGGAGGGGAGAAGGCGCGACGCGGCCGCGGTGCGCAGGGGGTCCTTGACCTCGCGGAGGTGTCCCACCACACAGGCTTGAAATCCATTTGGGTTGGTCTCCTCCTCCTGGCCGCTGGATGGCGGGGCGGTTGCCGAGAGATTGATCACATGGGTCTTCGAACGGCAGCTCGCCGGCACCCGTGCGAGAGCCTTGGCTTGCAGGACAACGATGCGGTGGGAGAGTTCCAGCGAGCGGAGGGAGATGGAGGAGAGTGCAGGGTAGAGGTCTGTGCCGGCCAGGGCGACGACGATCCGGCCACCGGGGCGCACTTCATGGAAGCGTTTGACGGAAGGGTGGCTCTTGTGGGCATGGATGGCGATCAGGAGGCTGGCGTCTTGATCCTGAAAGGAGGAAGCGATCTGCACCTGATGGCCGAGATTGGTGAGTTCCGCCGCCCACTCTTCGGCGGTGGCGAGGTTTCCATTCTGCACGGAGGCAGGTGGGGAAACGATCAGGACGTCCATGGAGAGAAGTTATGATCGTGAATTCGTCACCCGGCAACCGCGGATGCCTTCTTGTTGCCGAGAGCGGCCCATGGAGTGGAGGATCCAGTGGAGGAGCGAGGGAGCTCCGTGAAGGGGGAGGGGCTGTCCTCGTTCCCCAGGCTCGAGGGAAGAAATGGAGTCAAGGGGGTTCGAACCCCTGACCTCGTCATTGCGAACGACGCGCTCTACCAACTGAGCTATGACCCCTGTCTTCGAATCGGGACAGAAGAACGCTAGTTGGATTCCGACGGGCGATCAAGCGGCATTTCAGCGAGGAAGAGTGCCAGATGTGGCAGGAGATTGACGGCGAGAGCGGAATTGGTTTCGGTAGCGAACCATGAAATCACTGTGCGCTCTCCCTGTTCTGCTCTCGCTAGGCTGCCCGGTTCTGCTGGGCGACGCATTACAGGTCACCGAGACCGATGCGGCGATCACCATTACACGTGGCGATGTGCCAGTCCTCACCTACCACAAAGCAGAGGTTGCGCCTCCACCGCAGGCCGATCCGATCTACAAGCGTAGTGGATTTATTCATCCTCTCTGCGCTCCGAGCGGAGAGGCGGTGACGGGGATTCATCCGGCGGATCACTTTCATCACCTCGGACTGTGGCACGCGTGGGTGAAGACCAAGCACGGGAAGGACGCTCCGGACTTTTGGAACTTGAAGACGAAGACGGGACGAGTGCGTTTTGCGAAGACGATCGGGATCCACAAATCTTCTACGGAAGATCCGGCGGTGGGATTTACGGTGGAACAGGAGCAGGTGGCCTACAAGGGGGAGGATCGCAAGGAGACTGTTGTTCTTCGTGAAGGGCTCCAGGTAAAAGTGGAGTATGCTGACGGTCAAAACGTGGTGAGCTACATCCTGGAGCAGAAGAACGTGAGCGAGGAGAGTCTTGTGCTGCCGGCCTATCGCTACGGTGGTGGTCTGGCTTACCGTGCACCTCACGACTGGGACAAGACGAACAGCGACTATCTGACTTCGGAAGGCCTCGACCGCACCAACAGCCATGCCACGCGGGCGAAGTGGGTGGCAATGTGGGGCCCGACCAAGAAGGGGAATGCCACTGTCAGTGTGCTCATGCATCCGAAGAATCGCGACTTCCCGCAGCGGATTCGCACCTGGCCGCCGTCCTCGAACAACGGCGCAATCTTCTTCAATGTGGTGCCTGCGCAGGAGAAGGCTTGGGAGATCAAGCCCGGCGAGCGGGTTGTGGAAACCTACATTCTCGTCATCTCGAATGGGAAACCGGACAAGGAGAAGATCGAAGGACAGTGGAAGGCTTTTGGGGGAGCGAAGTAGAGCGGGCCAACTCACCATGGAGAATCTAATCATTATGAGAGGTCACATCTTGTTCCGTGGATTGCTGATGCTGGGAAGTGTGGTGGGAACGCTGCTCGGGGCACCGGTAACGGCGGCGGAGCGTGAGCGTCCCAATATTCTCTTCTGCATCTCGGACGATCAGTCGTGGCCGCATGCGGGGGCCTATGGATGCAAGTGGGTGAAGACGCCGGGGTTTGATCGGGTGGCGAAGGAGGGCATTCTTTTCAGTCGGTGTTACACCCCGAATGCGAAGTGCGCACCCTCCCGGGCCTGTATTTTGACGGGACGAAATTCGTGGCAGCTGGAGGAGGCCTGCAACCACTGGTGTTACTTTCCGGCCAAGTTCAAGACGGTTATGGAGGCGCTGGGTGAGAATGGCTACCAGGTGGGCTTTACCTCGAAAGGATGGGCTCCGGGAATTGCGACGGACGCCAAGGGCAAGGCGCGCGAGATGACAGGCAAGCGCTACAACGCCAAGAAGGCAAAGCCCCCGACAGGAGCCATCTCGAGCTCAGATTACGCGGGGAATTTTGAGGATTTCCTGGGCGAAGTTCCGGAAGGTGAGCCCTGGATGTTTTGGTACGGGAGCACCGAGCCCCACCGGAGGTATGAGTTTCAATCGGGCGTGAAGAAGGGGGGCAAGAAGCTGAGTGAACTGGATGGCGAGGTCTTCAAGTTCTGGCCTGACAACGAGACCGTTCGTCATGACATGCTCGACTATGCACTGGAGATCGAGCACTTCGACAGTCATCTCGTCAAGATGCTCTCTGTTCTTGAGAGAGAGGGGCAGATCGAGAACACGATCGTGATTGTGACGGCCGACAACGGGATGCCCTTTCCCCGGATCAAGGGACAGGAGTACGAACTGTCGAATCACCTGCCCCTGGCGATCCGCTGGCCGAAGGGAATTGCGAAACCGGGTCGGGTGGTGGAGGACTATGTCAACTTCATCGACTTGGCGCCGACCTTCTTGGAGGTCGCCGGAGTGTCCCCGAAGGAGTCCGGGATGGAAGCGATCACGGGGCGCAGCCTGGTGGAGATCTTCAAGGCGGAGAGAGGTGGCCAGGTCATTCCCGCGCGGGATCACGTCCTCATCGGCAAGGAACGTCACGATATCGGCCGGCCTCATGATGAGGGCTATCCCATTCGCGGTCTTTTGAAGGGCGGGATGCTTTACCTGCACAACTTCGAGATCAGTCGCTGGCCGCAGGGGAACCCGGTGACCGGCTATCTCAATTGTGACGGAGGCCCGACCAAGACCGAGATCCTGAATCTCTATCGCGCTGGAACGGATCCGGGCTTCTGGGCGAACGCCTTTGGGAGGCGGCCGAGTGAAGAGCTCTACAACGTGGTCCAGGATCCCGAGTGCCTGGTGAACCTGGTCGGGAGCGAGGATCAGAAATCGAAGGCACGAGAGATGCGGGAGGAGCTCTTCCGTCGTCTCAAGGGGCAGGGGGATCCCCGCATGGAGGGCCGGATGGATTACTTTGAATCGATGCCCTACGCCGACCGTCGCGGGCGGGGGTTTTACGAGAATTACCGGGCTGGAAAGAAGACGGTCTCAGGCTGGGTAAACCGGAGCGATTTTGAGAAGGAAGATCCGAAGTAGCGTTCCTCGGCAGCCCAAGCGCCCTCCTGATTTTTCAGCCCCCGGCGATCAAGAGACTTCTTTGCGAACTTTCCCGGTTTGCCGATTATTGTTTGCGGGGAGGGCGAGGCAGAGATAGAGAAGCGGGTATGAAGTGGTTCCTCGCGACCTTGTTCACCGTCGCCACCTGTTCCGTGCTTCTTGCTGAGACGCGGCCCAACATTCTCCTCATTCTCACTGACGATCATCGGTGGGATGCCCTTGGGTCGAAGGGGCATCCTTTTCTCAAGACGCCGAATCTGGATCGCCTCGTGGAAGAGGGAGTGAGCTTTGAAAACGCCTTCGTGACGACCTCACTGTGTTCACCGAGTCGGGCCTCGATTCTCACCGGGCGCTATGCGCACAATCATGGGGTGGTGGACAATTACCACGCGGTCCGGGACGACCTCGTGTTTTTTCCCCAACTTCTTCAGAAGGCGGGCTACGAAACGGCCTTCGTGGGCAAGTGGCACATGGGCGACACCGATGAGAAGCAGCGCGGTTTCGATCATTGGGTGAGTTTCAAGGGGCAGGGCGTCTATTGGCCCTTTGATGAAGGGCTGAAAGTGAAAGGACGCTACGTTCCGCAGGCCAACCGCACGGGCTTCAATGTGAACGGGAAGCGCATTCCGCAGAAGGGCTACCTCACGGACGAGATCACGAACTTTGCGATGCGGTGGCTGCAGTCACGGATCGAGGCGGAGCACGATGACAAGGAGGGACGCAAGCCCTGGTTCCTCTATGTCTCCCACAAGGCTGTGCATGCGGATTTTCTTCCCCCCAACCGCCATGCCTTCAAGTATGAGAATGAGCCATTCACTCCGCCGGTGACCTGGGCGGAGAAACCCGAGGCCTTTCAGGATGTTCCCAAGTGGGTGATGAACCAGCGGAACTCGCGACATGGGGTGGAGTTTGCCTACTACATGGATCTCGATCTGGAGAAATACTACAAGCGTTACTGCGAGACCCTGCTGGCGGTGGACGAGAGCGTGGGGAAGCTGGTCGAGGCCATGGAGGGCAAGGGTGCGCTCGACAACACCCTCGTGATTTATCTCGGCGACAACGGGTTTCTCTTCGGCGAACACGGATTGATCGACAAGCGTTGTGCGTATGAAGAGTCCATGCGTATTCCCATGATCGCGCGTTGGCCGAAGAGGTTGCAGCAGGGCGCGAAGGTGAAGGAGCTGGTTGCCAATATCGATGTTGCCCCCGCGATCCTGAAAGCGGCTGGAGTGACTCTTCCCGCCGCGATGGACGGGGCGGATTTTCTCGAGCTCGCGCGGAAGGAGTTGACCGGTGGAAGGGGCCCCGCGCCCACCAAGCCTGCTTGGCGCAAGGAGCTCCTTTACGAGTACTACTGGGAGCGCAACTACCCGCAGACACCCACCGTCCATGCCTTGCGCGGGGAGCGCTACAAGTATGTTCGCTACCATGGCGTGTGGGACCTGAACGAACTCTACGACTTGGAGACCGATCCGACCGAACGAAAGAACTTGATCAACGATCCCGCATACGCCTCCGAGGTGGAGGAGATGAACAAGCGTCTCTTCGAAGCTTTGGCGGCTACCTCGGGGATGGCCATTCCTCTCCTGGAAGATCGCGGGACGCAGTTCCATCACCGCAAAGTGGGCGGAACGAAGGGGGCACCCTTTCCGACCTGGTATTACCGTCCCGCGGGAACGGACGGAAAGTAGCCTCCGCGACTTCTTCCTGCGGACCTCGCGGGCTCTCGCGCGGAGCTTGCGCGAGAGCGTTGGTGTTCTCTGCGGCACCCGTTTCCTGGAGAGCTTTCAGGAGCACGCCCACATTGCGATCCATGTAACTGACACAGGCGTGATACCCGTAAAGGAGTTGTTTGTTGAGTTCCGAAGGGAACTGAGCAGGTGATTTCTCGCGTGGAATATCAGCGTAAGCTCGCAGTTCTCCGGCTCCCGCGTTGCGCGCGAACACCGGGTAGCCTGGCGGGACGCCGGTGTTCCTGGAAAGGCGCCTGAGGGGGTTGCCGGATGAGGTGCGCGAAGATTCCCACAAATTCACCGGACGGCGGAGCGCTCCGCGGAGGCCATGCGCGACATCGTCTGGCTGATCGATTCGGGCAGTGTGTGCCGGCGCGGCGGGCTACATGCTCAATTTGATCAAGAAAGAGATCGCCGAGAAGTTGGAGATCAGTATCCACACGGTGAGCACTCACCTCCGGAGCGTGTACGGAAAGATGCACGTCAATACCAACACCGGAGCGGTGGCAAAGGCCCTGCGGGAAGGGATTATTTGAGCTCGAGAGGGCAGCCCCATGCGCGGGGACCTGCTCTTGAAAAGGGCGATCCCTTCTTGAAACTTGAAACGGAAAGCGGGATGCTTTCATCACCATGAATCGCAGGCACTTCCTCGGCGCCAGCTTCGCTGCCACCCCCCCCGGCCTCTCCCTCGCCCAGTTTCCCGAACGCAGGGGCAAGGCCCGGATGCATGTCGGACTGGCAGCGTATTCCTTCCGTGATCAGTTCGCATGGAGCAAGGGCAAAACGAAAACCCCGGTGAACGGGGAGATCGATATGTTTGGCTTTCTCGATTACTGTGCCGAGCACGGTTGTCACGGCGGTGAACTGACGAGCTACTTCTTCCCCGCCGATGCCGATAGGGTCTACTTTCATCGCTTGAAGCGTCACGCCTTCCTGCGCGGAGTCGACATTTGTGGAACTGCGATCGGCAACAATTTTTCGCTGGGCCCAGGGAAGATCCTCGAGAGGGAAGTGGCGAACGCCAAGCAATGGCTCGACAAGGCGGTGCTGATGGGCGCCCCGCATGTGCGCTTCTTTGCGGGAACGGGGAAAGGGTTCGCGGCAGGAGGGGAGCGGGTGGAGGCTGCCATCGCGGCGGTCAGGGATTGCGCGGAGTATGCTGGTGAGCGCGGGATCTTCATTGGGATCGAGAACCACGGTGGCATTACCGCCGAGTTGTTGATGCGACTCGTGAAGGAGGTCGACAGTCCGTGGGTTGGGATCAATCTCGATAGCGGTAATTTCATTTCCGAAGATCCCTATGCGGATTTCGAACGATGCGCTCCGTTGGCGGTGAACGTGCAGCTCAAAACGCATATGCGCGGATCGGTGCGTGCGGATCTCCCGCGCCTGATCGGAATTCTTGCGAAAGCGAAGTACCAAGGATATGTGGTCCTCGAATACGAACATGGGAAGCCCGAGGAGATCCCTGACTACCTCGCGACCCTTCGCAAATTGTGCGCTTCAATTTGAGCGAGGACTGAGAATTTCCGCGCGTTCTTTCCGATGGGGAAGGATCTGATTTGGTCGGCGCCTCCGCATCCATGGAAGACGCATGGGGAAGAATGTACGCTCGATTGTCTTGGAGACTGATCTATTCAAGCCCGGAGGAGGGCCATCCGTGGGGTGTTGGAGCACGTTTTTCAAGGGGGGGGCTCGCTTTTTTGATTCGGTATCATTCGGTGACTCTGAGGTTGCTGAGAGGGCATTAACTTTACATGCTCAGCGAACGACCCATGAACAATCCCCCGTTCAACTTTCGGGCTCCCTTGGGCCTGCTTCTCGCGATCTCAGTGTTGGCCCTCCCTGCGGCGGCAGAAAAGACCTCAGAGCTTGGACTGCTATACCAACTGAATGGAAGCGCGATTGAAGCGCGGGGATTGGGCGAGGGATTGTTGCATGGCTTTCCCCAGGAGCCCTTCGTGGCGGGCAAGGTTGGATCCAAGGCCCTCGCTTGCTCGTCCGGGCAGTATGTGGCCTTGCCATCGTTTTATCGCGGTCATCAGTTTGAGCGTCTGGGGGTGAGTGTGTGGATCAACACCGCCAACGCGGATGATCAGGTAATTCTCTCCTATGACCGCGAAGAATACTGGGAGCTGGGAATCAATGGGGACTCTGCAGGAGACGGCCAGGTCGTCTTTGGCCTCAACACCAACGATGGCATCAAGAACCTCGCCTCCGCCACGCGAGTGGATGATGGCTTGTGGCATCATGTGGTTGCCACTTTCGATGGTAGGACTGGATCACTGCGCATCTATCTCGATGGAGCTCTCGATCGCGAATTGATCTCGCCAGCCGCCACGCGCTTTGGGAGTGGCAAGAAACGCTTTGGTTTCCTTGGGATCTCTTCCCATGCCGAGATCTTGGATGGTCCTCATGGCACCGATGATTGGTACACCGGTGTCATTGATGACGTGCGGGTCTATCATGGTTCCGTCTCTTCCAACAAAGTCATCGCGATCAGGGCGGAGGATGCGAGCCCTGCGGCGGACGGGTTGCGTGCTCTGGTAGATTTTGATGGCGATGGCATTCCCAACGATTGGGAAAGCGCGAACGGGCTCGACCCTCATGACCCTTCGGATGCCGATGGCAATGTGGATGGAGATCTCGGGACCAATATCCAGGAGTTCCGCGTGAAGTCTGATCCCCAGGTGGAAGGTGACTACGCGGTGCCGACCTCCAAGCCATCCATCGAGTTGGCTCTGGTCGCAGGCCATGCCTACGAGAAGGAAGGCACTCCGGCGACTTTTCGCCTGACTCTCACCGGGGGCATCGGACCCGACCTCCCGGTCTTCTTTTCGCTGGGAACTAGTTCTGATCCCGGTGAAGGCGCCAGTGATGCTTCTGACTACCACGTCACGGATGGGAAGGGAAAACCCTTGAATGGCTTTGTCCTGTTGGCCGTCGATGGTGGCACGGTCGACATTCACATCGTGCCAGTTCAGGACACCACCGCGGAGTTTCCCGAAGTGGTGGAGCTCGCCGTTGATTTCAATGTGGAGTATCATCTGGGCGCGAGCATCAGTGCCCGTTGCCTCATCAACGATGCCGCCGACACCCCTGGAAACATCACCACCTTCAAGGCCCTATACGGACCGGAGCGCAGCGCGACAACGGGGGGCACCGGCTTTGCAACGCTGGCCTTGAACGGTTCCAAGACCGAAGCGACCTTCCACTCGACCTTCGGCGGAATCAGCTCGCAACAGAGTAATGCCCACATTCACCACGTGGCCCAAGCGAGCCCCGGCGTGCCGGATTTTTCGCTTGCGGGTCCAGTGCTCGAAGGCCTGCCGCTAGGATCAGGCACCACTCACCTTTGGAAGATTGAGGATACCGGCGGATTCAGTGCACAGGATCTCATCGATGCTCTCTTTCGTCAGAACGGGCTCAGCCTCTATTGCAACGTCCATACCCTGAACTATGGGGGAGGGGAAATATGGGGGTTCTTCGAAAAATTCGTGGGCTCCACTGCGATCACGGCGGAAGAGATCGCCTACTATCAGGCGCCGTCCCCCTCTCCGCATCTCAGCGAGCCAGAGCTCAAACGGGAGGTCTCGCGCTTCCTGCAACAAACCACCTGGGGACCGCGCATGGCGGATATTGAGGCCCTCTACGATGAGATCATCTCGAACCATGACAATGGGGACGGAACCTACGATCAACTCTCCGCCTTCAAGGGATGGATCGATGCGCAGTATGCTCTCGACCAGACGCGCCTCTACGACCTGGTGTGGGCGAACGACGAGTATGAGTTTCATGGCGATCGGATCAGCGGGCGGGCCGATGACGATGGTCCGACATCCCGGCTCAATCCGGTCAATCCGCCCCAAGGGACGAATTTCGAGAGGTCGATGTGGACCATGTTTTGTTACTCCCACGATCAGTTGCGTCAGCGGGTCGCTCTTGCCCTGAGCGAAATTTGGGTCATCTCGCGCTTGGAAGGCCTGGTCAATTCCCGGCACTACGGAGCGGCGCAGTATTGGGACGATCTCGCCGATGACGCCGATGGGCGATTTCGCCAGATGCTCGAGGGCATCTCAAAGAGTCCGATGATGGGTCAATATTTGAGTCACTTGAAGAACGAGAAGGCGATTCTCGATAACCAAGGCAACGTTCTCGTGGCCCCTGACGAAAATTACGCTCGCGAGATTCAACAGCTCTTTGCGATCGGGTTGCTGGAGCTTCTCCCGGACGGTCGCATCAAGCTCAACGGGTCCGGTCAGCCGAGCCAGACCTACACCAACCTCGACATCGAGAATCTCGCGCGGGTCTTCACGGGATGGAGCTTCCGGGAGTATTACAGCAACCGCGGAAACGTTGTGCAGAGTAACAACTTCAACCGGGGGAACGGCAATCGCTATCTGCCGCAACTCCAGTGGAAGAGCAGGATGAAGAATTTTGCGGCCTTTCATGACACTGATGGAAAGACGCTGCTGGGTTCGAACATCGCGGCCGGATTGGGTGGCGGTGCCGATCTGGATGCGGCCCTCGACATCATTACTTCCCATCCCAATGTGGCGCCCTTTATCGCCAAGCTCCTGATTCAGCGGTTGACTCATTCCAATCCCAGCCCCGCCTATATTTATCGCGTGGCCAGGGTTTGGACGGGGGACACCAATCACCATGCCGGAGCTGCGCTGGTCGACGCGAGTGGCAGCGTGGGAGATATTGAACAAGTGGTGAGGGCGATCCTGCTCGACACCGAAGTGCGTACTCTCTCTCTCGCCAACGATCGCATTGACTTTGGCAAGGCGAAGGAGCCCGCGCTGGTGCTCACGCACGCGATCCGGGCCTTGAATGCACAATCGAAGATCCCGCTGGCCTTGTTCACGCGCCTCGCCTCGGGCCCCAACCTCACCGTCACTCCCGGGTCGGGCAGGGTCATTGCCCTGCCCGTAACCGGCTTCGATTCCGCGTGGCCTCCCACCGATTACCCTGCCAGTCAATTCGACAACTTCCCGGCCGACACCACCATGCTGCGGATCAATTCACGCACCCCGATCTTTGGTCAATCTCCCATGTCAGCGCCCTCCGTCTTCAACTGGTTCCTGCCGGACTACTCGCCGGGTGGGAAGGTGACCATTGCCGGTCTGAATGCTCCCGAGCTTCAACTCGCCACCGCCACCTTGGTGGTTGACCGCATCAACTATACCGATGACCTGATCCGAACAGGCAACGGCATCAATGCGGCTAGCTTTCCGGGTTTCACGAACGCGGACGACTACATCATCGCCGACCGTTCGGAGTACGAAGCGGTCTACATGGACGCGGCGGGATCCGCGGTCGAAAAGGCCGAAGCCCTGGTCGACTATCTCGATCTTGTCTTCGCCGCGGGCGCCCTCAAGCAGGACTACGGTGGCGATTCCTCTCCGGACAATCCGCGGCAGGCGGTCATTGATGCGGTGACCGCGACCACCAACAGCATCACCGACAAAGTCATCACCGCCATCTACCTGGTGGTTCATTCTCCATCCGGGCTCACTCAACGCTAAGCACCCATCAGCGCCCACTCTCAACCGATTTCGATCATGTCCTTCAAAGTCACCAATTCAAAGAGCGATAGCGTCAGCCGCCGCGCCTTCATGGCCAAGTCAGCCTGTGCCGCGATGGGCGTTACGGGCATCGTCAATTCGCTGTCCCATCTCCGCCTCATGAATGCCGCGATGGCGGCTGGAACGGGTCCCCTTGCGGACTACAAGGCGCTCGTGGTTGTCTTCCTGGAAGGGGGGAACGATAGCAACAACATGCTGATTCCAGGACGGAATCATCCCTCGCGCTCCGACTACGACCGCAATCGTGGAGTGCTTGCGATCGCCCACGAGAACGATGGTTCAGTGCCGGCGGGTGAACGCATCCTTCCCATCAATGATCCGGTCGCGAGCCTGCCCTACGGATTGCACCCGGCCTTTGGTTCGGACAGCGGCACCAACAACAATCCCGGACCGGCTGCGCTGTATAACAGCGGTGACCTCGCATTTGTCGCCAATGTGGGAACCCTCACCGAGCCTATTGTCTCGCGGGCCGCCTTCCTGAGCGGTAACTATTCCAAGCCTCCGCAGCTCTACTCGCACAGCGATCAGCAGGTCCAGATGCAAAGTTCTGTTCCCGATCAGGTGTTCCAAACCGGTTGGGGTGGTCGTGCCGCCGATATCCTGAATGCTTCCTACAATGGCAGGGGGTCGGTTTCGATGAACATCTCGCTCAACAACGTCAACAAGCTCCAGGTTGGGACCGCGGGCGGAGTTTCCCAGTATGTGGTCACTTCGAATGGCGCGCGGAGCTTGAATGGCTACGGCGGGAACTACGCGTCGGCGGCCACTCTCAATCCGGATGGCACGGTGCGGAGATTCCTGAACACCAAGGAGGGACATCGCCTCAAAGGCTTCGAAAAGATCATGCGGCACACGCACCACAATCTTCTCGAGCAGGGCTACAACGAGGTCGTGGAGCGAGCCCGCGGCAACGAAGCATTCGTTTCCAATGCCCTTCTGGCGGCCGGAGGGGCGGCGGTCGATTTTGATGCTATTTTTGACGGAGAGGATCACGATCTTGGCAATGAGCTTGAGATGGTGGCCAAGCTCATCGCGGGGCGGGAGTGCTTTGGGAACCAGCGTCAAATCTACTTTGTGAGCACCGGGGGTTGGGACAATCACCAGAGCATGCTGACCAATCATGCCGTCCGATTGAGTCGGTTCGGAGGAGCCCTGGCCGCCTTCAATGAAGCGATCAAGCAATTGGGGCTGCACGACGATGTTCTCACCATTTCCCAGTCCGACTTCACGCGCACCCTGATCCCCAACCGCACCGATCCCGCCATTGCAGGTTCTGATCATGGATACGGTGGTCACCAGGTGGTCATGGGTGGTCCGGTCGCGGGAGGAAAGGTCTACGGAACGTTTCCGCCCCTCAAAGTGGGGAACAAAGCAGGCAGCATTGACACCTCGAGCACGCGCGGACGCTGGATTCCGAGTACCTCGACCGACCAGTATCTCGCCGTGGCGGCCGATTGGTTTGGGATCGAGCGAGATTCCTCGGAAATGGAAACGATCTTCCCAAATCTCAATCGCTTCGATGATCCCTTCGACATTGGTTCCACCAATCTGCTCTACACCGGCTAATTGAGAGGCGGGCAGGGCTCTTCTGTCCTCTGCCGCGTCTCAATCGAGCAGGTGATCGGTTGGCTCGCCCCGCCTTTCGGCTTTCCAAAGTTCCCCAGTTTGATGAATTCTCGTTTGATCCCCGCGCTCTGCATGGTCGCCTTTGCGGCGGTCTCGATCTACCTCTTGGGGGTGGGAAGAAATGGGGGCGAGGGTGATCCGGGAGTTGCGGACTCCCCTGTGGTGCCAGGTCCCAGGAATGGAAACAACCTCCTCCAGGCCAAGGGGCAGCCCGCGAGCGAGCCGACGGAGATCACCAACATGGTCGTGCTTGCGGAACAGTTGAACAATGCAGATGCCACCGCCCAGGATGACGTCGCGGTGTTGGTAGAACTGATCCGAGTTTATACCCGCAGCATGGGCGCTGTGCCGGAAGGCGGGCTCAACGAGGAGATCGTGCATGGATTGCTTGGGAACAACCCCAAGAAGCTGGTTTTCATGAAGAAGGACCACGCCAAAATCAATGAACAAGGCGAGTTGCTGGATCGCTTTGGAGTGCCCTATGATTTTCATCCGGTCTCGGCAGAGCTCCTTGAGATTCGCTCGGCTGGTCCAGACAGGCTCATCTTTACTTCCGATGATGTCGTTCCGCAATAGCTCCCTCCTCGTGTGCATCGTGACGATGGGTGTCCCCCTCGGTTGGGCGCAGGAGCGATTGCCGGGGACTGATGTGGACGGGAAGTGGCGCGGGAAATTGTACTGTCTTGCGGCTTGGGCCCAGCGGGCGAATCCCGAATTGCCCAAGGATGTCGCGGAAGCGTTTCTCAATTCCACCGAGCTTGCGCCTCGTCCCTTGCAAGGTCTTGGAAAGGTGTCCTGGGCGATCGATAGCGAGAACAAGGAGGCTCAACGGTGGTTCAATCAGGGGTTGGCGTGTTTGCATCTTCTTTGGAACGAAGAGGCGGAACGGGCCTTTCGCCAGGTTCATACTCTTGACCCGGAATGCGCCATGGGCTTCTGGGGTCTCGCGATGGCCAACTTCGATCGGTCTGGACGAGGCGCCTATTTTTCGAGGATGGCCAAGGGCAAGGTCAAACCAAAAACCCCCGTCTCGGTGCGAGCTTGGATTGACCCCGTAGCCCGTTTTTTTGAGGAATCCACCGTTCCGATGGCCCGTCGCCTGCAGGTCTTTGCGAGGGAGTTGGAAGGACTTGCCATGAAGTCGAACGAGATCGAATCCAAGGCCCTCCTCTTTCGCCAACTCGTTCTGAACGACTACCGTGGTGGCCTGGAGGTCACCAGTCCCTGGGCGGTTGATCGCCTGGCCGCTGAAGTCTTGGCCATCAATCCGGATCATCCTTCCCGGCACACCAGGCGTTTTTTGTGGATGAAGCATCGCCCCGCCAACCTGGAGTCTGCTGGATTGCTCAAGGAGGAAACTGTGGGGGTGGAGGCCCCGGCACCAGCCTGGCGCTATCTGGGCGAAGCCCAACAGGCGGCTGGCGATTGGGAGGCGAGCGCGCTCTCTTTGGCGCGAGCGGTTGAGACCGGGCTCACGACTCGCGCGAACTGGTTTGCAAATCCGCTGCGAGGGCCCGCCTTCGAAGACGACTGCGGAGCATTGATCGAGGCCTTGAGTAAGCTTGGGCGTACCAGGGAGGCGCTGGCGATGGCCTCCGCGATGATAGCTCAGTCCCTTCCGGGGTCGGTGGTGAGCGACAAGACCAGCGCTACGTTCTGGTCGTCAACTTGTGGGCGTGGAGTGCAGGCCTACGCACAAGTCTGTCACGCACACCAGTTGTGGGCGGAGGCCGCGGCGCTGGAAAATCTCGTGCAACCCGTCATCTCGAATCTCCCGGCGGGGGCCCTGATTCGAAAGGAGCTCGCGGAGTGGACGACCGGCGCGCACGCTAATCTGTCCCTGGAAGCGCGCGCTCATCGTGAGCTGGCGATTGGAAATGCGGAGGCTGCGATCAAGGTGCTGAAGGAGCTCAGCGATGCGGAGCGGGCGGCCTTCCTCCCCCGGGCCCTCTGGATCATCGCGCACCGCGATACCGGTCATGTGAAGCCGGCCCTCTTTGGTTTTGATCAGTCCTTTCGAGCACAGGGAGGAGCAGCGGATACGCCCCTGCGTGGGCACGCGACCTTGCGCTCGGTGGCAGCCCTCCGACGCGTTGGGCCCAAGTGGGAGCATCCCGCGACGCCCATCGCGAACAAGCTCTCGGATGCCATGAAAAAGATTTCCGCAGACATGAGAGCTGCCTTCCCGGTCGCCCCGACCTTTTCGCTTCCCGATGGGAAGGGCACTGAAATCTCACTCAAGTCGTTTCGCGGGAAACCCACGGTCCTCATCTTCTTTCTGGGCGCCGGTTGTATTCAATGTGTGGAGCAACTTCACTCCTTCCTGCCTGAAGCCCCTGCATACGAGAAGGCAGGCATTCCCATCGTGGCGGTGAGCACCGATCCGGTCTCGGTTCTCAAGTACTCTCTTCGCGGGGAAAAGCTCGGTAATCAACCAATCCCATTCACGATCCTCTCTGATGAAGATCTCTCGATCTTCCGGCGCTACTTCATCTACAATGAATTCGAGCGGCGGCCCTTGCACGGAACGATTGTCATTAGTCCCGAGGGAAAGGTTGTCTGGAGCCATGTTGACAATCAGCCCTTCATGGAGCCCCGGTGGTTGCTCAAGGAAGTGCAACGTCTGGCTGGACCGTAGTGGGCAAGTGCTCGCCTGGGGGCGTCTCGAATTCTAGAAATGCCGGCGATGAAACGACTCGTTCCTCTCCTGGCAGCGCTTGCCCTGTCCGCGACCGCCGATCCGGAGCTCAGAGAGCGTCTCAAGGATCTGCATGCGGAAGGTCAGGCGCAGTGGATTTACAATGATATCTCCGCCGGGATGGCTGCCGCGAAGAAAGAGAACAAGCCGCTCTTTGTGACCTTTCGTTGTGTGCCCTGCCGCGACTGCATGGAGTTCGATGGTCTGGTGGCCGGAGCGAACAAGGAACTGAAGACCCTCGCCGGAAAGTTTGTCGCGGTGCGCCAGGTCGAGATGAAGGGAGTGGATCTTTCCCAGTTCCAGTTTGACTATGATCTCAATTGGGCCGCGATGTTTCTCAACGCCGATGGGACGGTCTACGCGCGCTACGGGACCCAATCAGGGGAGGGATCGGACGCTTACAATTCGCCTGCCTCGCTGGCCAAGACGATGAAGCGGGTGCTTGTCCTACACGCGGGCTATCCGGGCAACAAATCGCAGTTGGTCGGCAAGCGGGGCAAAGCGAAACCCGCCAAGACCGCCCTCGACCTGCCGGGTCTCCCGGGCAAGGAGAAGTTTCGTGGGCCAACGCAGCTCAGCAACTGCATCCACTGTCACAACATTCACGACGCAGAGGTGCTTGACGCCTTTGACAAGGGAATCCTTTCACAAGACCTGCTCTGGCGTTATCCCCTGCCACAGAACATCGGCCTGATCATCGATCGTGCTGACGGGCGGCGCATTGAGGGCACGGTGGGGGGATCAAACCTCGAGAAAGCGGCCCTTCCTTCTGGTGCAGAACTGACAAGGGTCAACGGCCAGGGCATCACCTCCATCGCAGATATCCAATGGGCCCTGCACACTCTGCCCCCCGATCAGAAAGACATTCGAATCACGTTTCGCGATCAGGGAAATGAGAGCTCGCTTTCTTATCCGCTGGAGAAGGGGTGGCGCAAGACGGACCTCAGTTGGCGCGGTTCGATGTGGTCAGTGCCTCCGCGCTTGCGCATCTGGCTTCCCGAACCTGACGAGAAGGAACGCAGCCGTCATAAGTTGCCTGTTGGTCAGTCGGCCGTGGTGGCGCGATGGATCAACACCAAGGAGGAGGCGGGGCGCATTGCGAAGAAGGCAGGATTGCAAACCGGCGATCTCATCATTGAAGTCGACGGCAAGCCGATCCCCATGGGTGGTGGCGCAAAATTCAGCACCTATGTGAAGCTCAACTACAAGCCTGGTCAAAAGTTGCCGCTCACCGTCTGGCGATTCGGGAAACGGGTGAAGATCGAGCTGCCCCTGGTGAAGTAGGGATCATGCGGGCGGGCGAGGCGGAGCGTCATGGCCTGCTTCGCCTTGTCGCGGGCTGGTCAGAGACGGCTCACAATTGCATCGACGTCATAGACGCAACCGCCCCAGGAACCCCCGGACGCATTTTGGAGCGCAGCCCAGAGGCGGGTGTCGGCTGGGAGGCGGGGATCGGGGGCGAGGTCGGGATGGAGGGGGCGGGCGTTGAATTCTTCGAGATCGCCCACGTATTCGGCGCTGCCGGTGAGGGCTTTGGTATCGATGCGAAGGCGAATGGGATCACCGTCGCGCAACTTTCCAAGTGGGCCGCCCGCGAGAGCTTCGGGCGAGGCATGTCCGATGCAGGGGCCGGTGGAAACCCCCGAGAAGCGGGCGTCAGTGAGGACTGCGAGGTTCTTGCCCACCGCGGAGTAGCGCAGAGTGGAGGTGACTTGGTAGGTTTCGGGCATGCCCGCGCCGAGGGGGCCGAGGCCCGCCAGAATGAGAACCTCACCCTCGTGCAGCCGGTCGTCGCCGTTCGATTTGAGAGCCGCGATGGCGGCTTCCTCCGATGCGAAGACGCGAGCCGGGCCTTCGTGGAGAAAGACTCCCTCGTGATCGAGGAGATCCGGAGAAATCGCGGTGCTCTTCACGACCGCGCCTTCGGGAACGAGGTTGCCCTGGATGAAGGTCACCGTGTTGGAGAAGGCTTTTTCGGGTGGCCGGATCACGTCGTTGGGATCAATCCCATCGAGGTCGGTGAGTTTCTGACGAAATCGTTGGCGCCGTTCTGAACTCTCCCACCATGCGAGATTCTCGCCGAGAGTCTTTCCGGTCACGGTCCGAGCATCGAGTTTCAGCAAGTCGTGGTCCCGGAGGTGAAGCATGACTTCGGGTACTCCGCCAGCGAGGTAGACTTGCACGGTGGCAAAGCCATGAGGACCGTTGGGCAGGGCATCCACGAGGCGGGGGACCTTCTGATTGATGCGCTGCCAATCTTCCACCGTGGGGCGGGGGAGACCCGCAGCGTGAGCGATGGCGGGAATGTGCAGAATGAGATTGGTGGATCCACCGAAGGCCGCGTGGAGAACGAGGGCGTTGTGGAAGGAGGCTTCGGTGAGGATGGAGGAGAGCGGTGTTTCCTCCTTCGTCATGGTCATCAGGGCGAAGGCGGATCGGCGAGCCATGTCGCGCCAGGCTTCCGAACCGCTGGGGGCGAGCGCGGCGTGCGGGAGGGTCATGCCGAGGGCTTCCGCGACGACCTGGCAAGTGGCGGCCGTTCCGAGAAACTGGCAACCGCCCCCCGGTGATCCGCAGGACCGACAGGCCGTCTCCGAGGCGGTCTTGAGGTCGATCTCGTCGTGAGCAAAGCGGGCGCCCACCGATTGCACTTTGGCAAGATCCTCACCCTCTTCCGAAAGCAAGGTCACGCCCCCGGGAACGAGAATGCCGGGGAGGTGTCCATTGCCCGCGAGCGCCATCATCATGGCAGGCAGTCCCTTGTCACAGGTCGCCACGCCCATCATGCCTTTGGCGGTGGGGAGGGAGCGCGTGAGGCGTCGCAAGACGATGGCGGCGTCATTGCGGTAGGCCAGGGAGTCGAACATGCCGGTGGTTCCCTGGGTCCGGCCGTCGCAGGGGTCACTGCAAAAGGCCGCGAAGGGAATGCCACCATGTTCAGTGAAGACCTTGGCGGCTTCTTCCATGAGGAGTCCGACCTCCCAGTGACCGGTGTGAAAGCCGAGGGCGGTGGGGGTGCCGTCCGGCTGGCGAATGCCGCCCGAGGTGGAGAGCATGAGGAACTCGGGCCGACCGATCTTGGAGGGGTCCCATCCCATGCCGGTGTTCTGGGTCCAGCCGAAAACGTTGCCGCTCGGGGAGTTCTTCAGAAAGGAGCCGGTGAATGGGAGCGCGCCGGTGGGACCGGAAGCGGTGGTGCGGATCTTGAAGATCGCTTCGTCGTCCGAATTAAAGATTGGATTGGGCATGATGGTGAACGCGGATTTTGCGCTAAATGGTTGAGGCCAGGGAGACCAGGTTTTCCAGTGTCCCAATGCCATCGATGGTGATCTTGATGAGATCGTCCGTCTGCAGGGTGAAGGGATGATCGGGGACGACTCCCGTTCCGGTCATGAGGAGAGCGCCGGAGGGAAAGTCGTTGTCACGATAGAGGAACTCTGCGAGCTCGTCATAGCGTCGTTTTAATTGCGAGAGAGAGGTCGAGCCCTGGAAGACTTCGCTGCCCTCGCGCTCGATGCGGAGGGTGATCCTGTCTTCTGGTCCCGGCAGGGTGCCAACCAACAAACAGGGGCCGATCGCGGCGGAACCGGTGTAGACCTTTGCCTGGGGCAGGTAGAGCGGGTTTTCGCCTTCGATGGAGCGCGAACTCATGTCGTTGCCCACCGTGGCTCCGAAGACCTTGCCCGCAGAGTTGATTGCGAGAGTGAGCTCAGGCTCGGGGACATCCCAGGTGGAATCCGAGCGGATGCCCACGGTCTGACCGTGCCCGCGGACTCGGCGAGGAGTGGACTTGAAAAAGAGCTCGGGGCGTTCCGCATCATACACCAAGTTGTAAAAGTGATCACCCCCCGCTTCCTCACTTTCCTCCATGCGGGCGGTGCGACTGCGGTAGTAGGTCACCCCGGCGGCCCAGACTTCCTGGTCCCCCATGGGGGGCAGCCAGGTCTTGGGGAGATCAGCGCTTCCGCTCGGCCGGGCCCCTTTCCATTGCTGTTCCAAGAGTTGCACGGGATCGGCCACTGTGAAGAGGTCGTCGATGGCAAAGCTCGCGAGGCGATACTCGTCGTTATGCTCGAGGACGAGGGTGTTCTCCGTGCGATAGAGGCGGAACATGGAGGGAGGCTAGCGGAAAACCGGACGGACCCAATTTGAAATTCGAAATTCGGAACTTGAGTTTCCAGGGCCTGTTTGAAGGCTTCTGGAATCAGGTTGAGAGCATGTCGGAGAATGCTGTGACCCCTCCAGGGGCGAGGCCCCATCTTATCCTTGCTCCATTCCTGCTAGCTCTGGGCGGTGCGCTTTTTCTTAGAGCGCGTGATCAGGAAGACCGCCACGCCGGCGAGTGCCAGGGCGATGGGCCAAGAGAATTTGAAGGGATCCTTCAGCTCGGGCATCTCGACGGCAGCCTCGAGCGGGCCTCGCTGGCAGAGGACAAAACAACCATAGCGCAGGACGGCTTCTTCCAGGGCGGCATCATCGGTGGGGTCGACCTCGGCGAGGATGCGGCGTTGGGTTTCCCAAAGTGACTGCCCGATCTGCTCAGTGGCCAGGGAGAGTCGGTACATGCGTTCCATGAACTTGGGGGTGCTGTTGTCGGATACCGGCCAGAGGCTGATCAGGATGTTGGAGGCGCCGGCCAGAGTAAACCCGCGGCGCAAGCTGAGCACTCCCTCGCCACTGACCGATTCCCCGAGGCCCGACTCGCAGGAGGACAGGGTGACCAGTCGGGTGTTGTGCAGGGGGAGGCTTTCCACCTCGTGAGAAAAGAGGACTCCGTCGTTTTCGAACGAAATCGATTCGCCACGAGCCCGCGCAGCGTGAGCGCGTTTGGCTTCGGTGAAGACCAAGCCACTGCGATAAAATCGATCCGGTTGCTGGTCGAAGTCCGGCACTCCAGTGATGTTGTCATCCTCGACGGTGGGCAGGAAAAAGGCATGGGTGGAGAGGTGCAGGACCACGGGGCTTTCCGTGAGGCCGCGCACTTCCTGTTCGCGGGCGTTGAGGAGTTCTGTGGTTCGTGCTCCGGACGGGATGATCCGAGCGAGGAGGTGGAGTTCTTCCTCTGCGCCGGGAACATCGGGAAAGGTGTTGATGGTTTCGAGAATCACCTGGCTCAGGGCATCGGTCGCGGTCCCTTCCCCGGGCGGGGAACTCTCCTCAAAACTCGGCACCGCCACCATCGCCCAGGGGCCCTCGTGGAGGGAGGGGCGTTCCTGCTTGATGAGGAGGTCGCGGCCACTGGAGAAATAGGCGATCTGGCGGTACTGACTGGCGAGGAACTTGTGGTCCTTGTCCAGGAGAACGGCAAAGGAGAGGAAATTCAGCGAAGCATCGGGAGAGATGCCAACGCTCTCGGTTCCAGACGGAAGGACCGCGGCCACCGGGGCCCAGAAGAGATCGTAAATTCGACGAAGCGCGCTACTCATCCTGAGGGCTGGCGGAGTGGTGCTGCTCTGCGAGTTCAGGACGTAGGCGCGGTAGTCGAGGCGCTCCTTCATGATCCCGAGCCAGATATTGAGGTCTTCCTCGGACCCGAGTGGAATCCAGTGAGGTGCTCCCGTGGGGAGGATGACGAGCGCCCCATAGGAGAGTGGACTTTCAGCACCTTTGTTGAGATCGGGGTAGCGGACGTAGTCCACAAATGCTGAGTGAGGGGGCAGGGAGTCCTGAATATCGGTCCAAGTCGCGATCGCGGCGATGTCCTTGCGGTTCTCCTGCGCCCGGGTGCGCAGCCCTGACTCAAGGGCCGTGATCTCATCATTCAGTTGCCTCAACTCCTCGCCGTCTTCGAAGCGGAAGAGGAGATCATCGCGTCTCCGTTGCTTGAGACGGAATTCCTCTCGCAGATCATTGGAGTCCTGCTGATCGAGCAGCAGGCTATCGAGGATGCGGCTCTTGGTGTGGAGAATGGTGTTGGCAATGAAGCCCGGATCCGTGCCGAGGGAGCAGGGGAGGGTCAGAAGATGGTTTTCGTGAAGCCAGTTCAGCCGTTGGCGCTCGGTTCCGAAGGCGATGATGTCATTGAAGAGAGGGAACGCTTCCTCGATGGTTTGCTTGATCTCGGCGGCGGTGTCGTCGTTGGGCCCAGTGGAGAGAAAGAGGTTCTCAACGAGATTGAGTTTCGCCTCAAGGTAGCGCTGGTGTCGGGTGCCCACTGCCTTCTGGAAGCGCTCGGCAGCTTCCCGGTAAGCGTCCTGGGCCTTCTCGAATTCGCCGAGTTGCTGATTGGCAAACCCGATATTGATGAAGTAAGGGG
>Ga0302119_10000016_pt1 | contig 52514 bp, 54 predicted proteins | sample AG5_Tmax_MG_FD_203114 | JGI IMG/M metagenome (GOLD analysis project Ga0302119, IMG submission 203114) | Marine microbial communities from Western Arctic Ocean, Canada - AG5_Tmax | ecosystem: Environmental > Aquatic > Marine > Oceanic | place: Canada: Western Arctic Ocean | collected 2017-10-01 | reverse complement strand
TCTTATTGGTGTATTTTGAGGTGAGTAGTAGCAACTTGACCAGTACCTCCAGAAAGGACTTAGATAAATTAATTGTCGTTTTGAAGAAGAGGCCCGACGTAGTTATTGAAATTTCAGGCCACACCTGCAATGTTGGGGAGGCTGCTTATAACATCATGCTTTCCAAACAGCGGGCTCAATCTGTTAAGACATATCTTACAAACAAGGATATCGCTGTCAAAAGGTTGAACGCTGAGGGATACGGTGCTGCCAAGCCAGTTGCCAGTAACGATACTAAGGAGGGAAGGGTGTTGAACCGACGTGCAGAATTACAGCTGTTAGACGTTGCAGGATCACCTGTTGCTGCGGAAATAAGATTTATTGAACCAGGAACCGACAATAATCTGGCAATATCTGAAGCATCTGTTTGTAAGAATGTGAAAGACAGGGTGCCGGTAGAGCCCGGCTCGTCATTCAGTAGCTCTGTCAAACGACTCTACTATTTTACCAGGGTTACCTCATCAGATACGAATCAAGGTAAGATTGCTCATGCCTGGTACTACAAAGACAGAAAGATGGATGAGATTCCACTCTCATACACAGGGCCTCATTGGAGAACTTATAGCGCTAAACGAATTGAGGAAGCCTGGACCGGAGAATGGAGAGTGGAAGTGGTAACTGAGAAGGGCCAGGTGATAAAGACAACCTCATTTACTGTAAAGTAGGTCCCTCCCAAACCAGAACTTTGTTTGATTCTACCCTCAGCGTTTTATAGCGTTTGAATACCGCTTCAAATGAACTGAATAATATAGTCGTATCTTGGCCAGACCCCTGAATTGATGCATTAAATACTAAAATGCCTCCCGGCCTAAGAAGTTTTTTTAGAAATTGCATGAATGACCTCTCATAGAACTGGCCTGGTACTCTATCATCATCAAAAATGTCAACTGCAATGAGATCAAACTTTTCTTCACATGACTTCACATAAGTGGCAGCATCCATTTCCACTATTGAGACATTTTCGATCTCGTCCAACCCAAAGTATTCTCTGGCAATTGTGATGACCTCAGCGTCAATTTCTACCCCAACAATGCGGGGTTTGTTCAGCCTTTCGTTCAGCAGTTTTGTGATGCTTCCTGCACCATAGCCGAGTATCAGTACAGAATCTATGGGGTGCCTACCAATATCTAATTGGTTAAATGACAGTTGAAATACCTGATGAAGTGTGCCGAAAGAGAAATTGCAGGTTTTGGCATCCAGTATGTATCCTCCTTCGTAGTATTTGACATCAAGCACGGGGTTGAATTCTGAACTGCGTGGGTCCACAAGACTGTCAAATAGGAAACTCAGAAGGTATTGGAGTTTATTGTGTTTCGGACCACCCATGCCCTAATCAGCAATAATGCCATCTTTGATCGTGAGTTTTCTGTCTGACATATTTGCCAGCTCTTCATTATGAGTGGCAATAAGGAAAGTTTGCTGATATTTTTCACGCAATGAGAAAAAGAGCTCATGAAGCTCTCTTGAATTTGCCGAATCCAAATTCCCAGAGGGTTCATCAGCGAAAATAACGGCGGGCTGATTAACCAGCGCTCTTGCTACAGCCACGCGCTGTTGCTCCCCGCCCGATAACTCGGATGGCTTGTGGCTAGCCCGGTCACTCAGTGATAGAAAATCTAATAGTTCCATGGCTCTTTCCTCGGCATCCGACTTTGATAATTTTGCAATGAAAGCAGGGATACACACATTTTCAAGAGCAGTAAATTCAGGCAGTAGATGATGAAATTGAAATACAAAACCTATGTGATCATTTCTGAACCTGGAAAGGTTGCTGCCACTCAGTTTACCAACTTCAATTTTATTTACTTTGAGCGTTCCTGAGTCTGCTGTGTCCAGGGTCCCTGCAATTTGAAGCAATGTCGTCTTGCCCGCTCCTGATGCACCTACAAGTGAGACAATCTCTGCTGGCTTGATACTGATGTTTACACCGTTCAATACCTGTAGGGAGCCGTAAGATTTTAAAATATTAGTAGCCTCGATCATTTCGTTTTAGATAGAAGGCGAAGATAATAATGTTTCTCGAGCTCTGCAGTTAGTTGGCATTTGAATACCGTGTCAAATACGTTACATTTGTTGAGCATGTGGGAAAGGTGGATTGTCATCAATGTCATCAGGGATATTTAGGATGTATAAATTGAGATGAGTAGCCTTAACCCGGTGTTTTGAGAATCTGAAATTGTCGATTGAGGGGCTGATAGGATTGCTTGACCACACTAATTATTAAATCAAACATTAATTCCCAACAATGAACATACACGAATATCAAGCAAAGGAAATCCTGGCCAGTCACGGAGTTAGAATTCAACGTGGCATCACCGTGGAAACAGCTGAAGCAGCCGTGGAAGCAGCTAAAAAATTGAATGAGGATACGGGTACAGAATGGTGGGTAGTGAAAGCTCAAATACACGCCGGTGGCCGTGGTAAAGGAGGAGGTGTAAAGCTTGCCAAATCTTTGGGTGAAGTGGAGAAAATAGCTGGTGAAATTCTCGGCATGCAGTTGATCACCAAACAAACTGGGCCAGAGGGGAAGTTGGTAGGGAAGGTTCTGGTCACTGAGGATTGCTACTACCCGGGAGAATCTGAAACAGCTGAGTATTATATGAGCGTATTACTCAACCGAGAAACAGGCAGGAATATGGTCATGTATTCACCGGAAGGAGGCATGGATATTGAGAGCGTTGCTGAAAATACACCAGACCTTATTTTTACAGAGGAGATTGATCCTGCTGTAGGCCTGCAAGGATTCCAGTCTCGCAAAATAGCATACAATCTGGGACTATCTGGTAATGCATTTAAGGAGATGTGCAAGTTTGTTACTGCCCTTTATAAAGCTTACGAAGGTTCAGATTCTTCAATGTTTGAAATTAATCCGGTGCTCAAAACATCCGATAATTTAATCATGGCAGTGGACTCGAAGGTAAATCTGGATGACAATGCGCTTTACCGTCACAAAGACTATGCTGAAATGAGGGATGAAACTGAAGAAGATCCTTTTGAGGTAGAGGCAGGTAAGTTTGGTTTGAACTATGTAAAACTAGATGGCAATGTAGGGTGTATGGTTAACGGGGCTGGGCTTGCAATGGCAACTATGGACATTATTAAATTGTCTGGAGGTCATCCGGCGAATTTTCTCGATGTTGGTGGTACTGCTGATGCCCAGACTGTCGAGAATGGATTTCGGATCATCCTGAAAGACCCGAAAGTGAAGGCCATATTGATTAATATTTTTGGGGGTATTGTGCGCTGTGATAAGGTGGCTGAAGGAGTGGTGGCTGCTTATAAGAACATTGGGGAAATCAATGTTCCTATCATTGTGAGACTTCAGGGTACCAACGCTGAGGAAGCGAAAAAGATCATCGATGATTCAGGGCTGGAAGTGCTTTCTGCCGTACTCTTACAAGAAGCAGCTGATAAGGTGAGTGAAGTATTAGCCTAAGTATTCCGGTATACATGAAGAAGATACTCGTAGCGAATAGAGGAGAGATCGCATTGCGTGTGATGCGTTCGGCAAGAGAGATGGGTATCAGAACCGTCGCTGTGTATTCTACTGCAGACAGGCATTCTCCTCATGTTGCCTTTGCGGATGAGTCTGTATGCATAGGAGAAGGACCATCTGCTGAGTCTTATCTCAGAGCAGATAAAATTCTGGGTGTTTGTCGGCGGTTAAAGGTAGATGGTATCCATCCCGGTTATGGCTTTTTATCTGAAAATGCAAAATTTGCCAGACAGGCGAAGGCAGCAGGGATCATTTTTATAGGCCCCACACCTAAAGCCATTGAGGTAATGGGAAATAAACTAGCTGCCAAGGAGGCGGTAAAGAAATATGCTATCCCAATGGTCCCAGGGACAGACGGGGCCATTACAAGTGTACAAGGGGCCAAAAGGGCTGCTGATAACATTGGGTACCCTGTTCTTATAAAGGCATCTGCTGGCGGTGGAGGCAAGGGTATGCGGGTTGTAGAAAGGAAAGAGGATATTGGAGAGCAGATGAAGTTAGCGGTTAGTGAGGCTGCCTCAGCTTTTGGTGATGGATCGGTATTTATCGAGAAATATGTGCGCTCTCCTCGCCATATCGAGATTCAAATCCTCGCGGATAAGCATGGTAATATGGTGCATCTTTTCGAAAGGGAATGTTCTATTCAAAGAAGGCATCAAAAAGTGATTGAAGAAGCCCCCTCGGTAGTATTAACAGACCAGTTGCGGGAGGAGATGGGGCGTGCGGCAATTAAGGTTGCAAAATCATGCCGCTATGTGGGAGCTGGTACGGTTGAGTTTCTGTACGATGAAGGGGCTTTTTACTTCTTAGAAATGAACACGCGTTTACAGGTAGAACATCCTGTCACTGAAATGATAGTTGGTGTAGATCTGGTGAAGGAGCAAATTCGCATTGCCAGAGGGGATAAACTGCGCTTTAAGCAGGAAGACCTATCTATAAATGGCCATGCTATTGAAGCTCGCGTGTACGCAGAGGATTCCTATAACAACTTTATGCCGAATATAGGCAAGCTGAGAAATTACAAGCCTCCCCATGGGCCAGGTGTGCGTGTCGATGATGGATATGAAGAGGGTATGGATATCCCGATTTACTACGATTCTATGATCTCGAAGCTAATAGTACATGGTAGTGACAGGAAGGAGGCCATTAGTAAATTGGATCAGGCGATTGATGAGTATCGAATATTAGGGCTGGAAACTACACTGCCTTTTTGCAAATTTGTTCTCGGACACAAGTCTTTTAAGAGTGGTAAATTCAATACGCATTTTGTAGCAGATCACTTTACCGAGGAAGCGCTAAAGAAAGGTGCAGAGGCTGATGTGCAAGAGATGGCAGCATTACTTGCTGCCAGGCTGGTTCATGCTGAACTGGAGCAAGGGTTCTCCAATAATGATGACCTTGGAAGCAGATCTGCATGGAAAGAAAACCGGTTGACTGAACAATAAACTTAATTGGTCAGGAGTATTAATTCTAGAGATAACCTTAAGCACCTCCTCCACGGATATGCCAGATAGGATTGGTGGGGTGGAATGGTTGTTGTCAGATTCATGCTATGATGAAGTATTTAGCTGCCATATTATTGATCTATTCGATAGTGCCCATTGAGGCTGATGCTCAGATAACTCAGGGGTTCACGGTGAAGGCTATCGTGGTGGAGGGTGATACTGTGCTGCTTGATAATTTACCTCAGATCATTATCAAAGATCGCCGCACTTTTAAGAGTAAACGGCATGCTGTTAGATACAACCGCCTTGTAAAAAATGTCAAGAAGGTGTATCCTTATTCACAGCTCGCTGTCTCTTTATTGGCAAAATACAATGATACCCTCATGGCAACCAGCGGTAAACGTGAACAAAGGAAGATCATGAAGCAAGCAGAGCAAGAGCTGTGGGATAGATATGGTGAAGAGTTGAAAAAGATGACCATGAGTCAGGGCTTGATCTTGATAAAGCTAATTGACCGGGAAACCGGAACAACATCTTATGATCTTGTTCAGGAACTTAGAGGGACGTTTACTGCATTCATATTCCAGGGCCTTGCTCGCCTATTCCGCCTCAATCTAAAAGCTTCCTACAACGACGAAGGTGAGGATCAGCGGATCGAAGATATCATTCTCCTGATAGAACAGGGGGATATCTAGCTCCTTATTATTGAAACTGGGCTGCTACCGCAATTTCTTTGGACGCTTTTTCGTACTTATAAAACCCCTGCCCCGATTTTATGCCAAGATTGCCTGAATTAACCATCTCAGCAAGAAGTGGGCTCGGTGCATACTTGTCCTGAGCCAACCCTTCATGCAATACCTCCATTATTGAAAGGCAAACATCCAGACCAATGAAATCAGCGAGGTGCAGTGGCCCCATGGGATGTGCCATGCCGATCTTCATCACATCATCAATCTCAGCAACTCCGGCTACTCCTTCATCGAGGGTTATGATAGCCTCATTGATCATCGGCATCAATATCCTGTTGGCAACGAATCCTGGAAAATCATTGACTTCAACCGGCGATTTTCCTAAATTTCTTGACAGGTTCATCACTAGCTTTGTAGTATCAGCAGTAGTTTCTTTTCCGTTGATCACCTCAACCAACTTCATGATCGGAACCGGATTCATAAAGTGCATCCCAATCACCTTGCCAGGCCGATTAGTAGCTGAAGCTATTCTGGAAATAGGAATTGACGAGGTATTGCTAGCGAGAATCGTATCTGCACTGCAGAGGCTGTCTAGCTCCTTAAATATACCCAGTTTAATATCTTCTTTTTCTGTTGCTGCTTCTACCGCAAGATCAACTTCAGCTGCAGCACTCAATTCTGTATATGTTGTAATATTGCCTAAAGTAGCATCACGCTCTGTTTTGTCAATTTTTCCTTTAGTCACCATTCGGTCCAGATTTTTGGAAATCGTTGTGACCGCTTTGTCCAGCTGCTCCTGGGAGATGTCTATTAACCTTACTTTATAATTCTTTTGGGCAAAAACGTGTGCAATACCGTTTCCCATTGTGCCTGATCCTATTACTGCAATATTTTTCATGATTTATAGATTTGAGGGCGAAGATATGTAAAACCTAAAAACACACAGGTGAAGCGCTACTGCCCACGTCTTCTAAGAACAGTTAGTACGGTGTAAATGAGTATCTTGAAGTCAACGATAAGGGACATGTTTTCAATGTAAATCAGGTCGTATTTCAAGCGCTGGATCATTTCGTCTACGTTTTTAGCATAGCCATATTTGACCTGTCCCCAAGACGTAATACCGGGTTTCACCTTCTGCAAGTGTACGTAGTGGGGCGATCTTTTCACAATTTGGTCAATGTAATGTTGTCGCTCAGGCCTGGGGCCAACCAACGACATTTCTCCTTTAAGCACATTCAAAAACTGAGGAATTTCATCAAGCCGAATCTTTCTCATAAAGCTGCCAAAGTGAGTGACACGTGGATCATTGGGACTTGACAATGCTGGGCCTGAATTCTCTGCACCTAACCTCATCGACCTGAATTTCAAAATATTAAAAGGCTTTCCGTGTATGCCAATCCTTTCATGGGTATAAAATATAGGGCCTTCTGAAGTGAATTTAACACAACAGGCAGTGATCAGGAATATCGGTGATCCAAGAATCAAGGCGGAAATGGAAACAAAGATATCGATAGCTTGCTTTGCATAAACCTGCCATACGGGCATTATATCGTGCGAGACTTCTATTAACGGTGTTCCATATATAGCGCTCATCTTAACAGAGCCTGATAATATGTCGTACATGTCAGGGGTGATTTTGACCCTTACTTTGCGTTGCTCCAGCTTTGTTATTATTGTCTTGATATCTCCATGTTCAGAAGTTTCTATAGCCAGGATTACCTCTTCAATATGGTGCTTGTCGATCACATCCAAAATATTATCAGTGCCGCCCAGGTGGGCCAAATGCTCCTTCAGTGCTGAACCATTGTTCCCGTTGATGTGCACAAATCCAAGAAACGTGTTGCCAGCAGAACGTTCTGCCGCTTCCATTTCAGTAAAAGTTTCAAAGGCCTTGTCGTTACTCCCTATCAATAGAGTTGGAAATCCAATTACCCGGTTGTGAATTTTTCCTGCAGCGATGGTGGTAAGAATAAGCCGGGGAAGAAACGTCAACAAGAAATGAAATGAGAACAGGACCAGGAAGGTCTTGTAATATTGCTTGTACGAAGCCACCTCATCATCGAGGAGGAGGGTGAAGAAGATGAAGAGTACACCGATGAACGAGATCAGTAATGTTTGTCCCAGCTCAAGCAACCTTGATTTTCTGTAGATGTTTTTGTAGGTGCCTGTAATCATGTACAGCAATATCCAGAATACAGGGACCGCAACAATGCCAAATACGAAGCGGTCCCCAAACTCCAGTGCCGTATGCTCAATGTTAAGTTTTCGGTAGCTGTAAAAGGCTGCCCAGGCAAGGATAGAGGAGGCCAGGTCTGCCAAAACATACTTCATGGTCTGCAGTTTCCTGTTCATCAGCGGTAAATTAGTTTAATATTGTCAAGCAGCACCCTGTTGGTAGTTACCGTTGAAGTGTAAGAACAGGTGAAGTATATTTCAAAGCTAAGCGCATCTATATGTGATTGAAGGTACGGGGTGAGGTCAATATAGATTTTGTTCCATTCTCCAGAGGGAAATACATTAAAGAATGGAGGTAGTGATTCATTGCCCTGAACTGTCTTTTTGATAGCACCTATCGAAAATTCAATTGTGCTGGCATAGTTTAGTTCAAGATATACAGGCAGTCCCAGCGGTAATATGAATTGTTTTCCATTAGTAGCGCCGATGTAAAAATCATTGATTGCATCCACGTATATCACACCTGATTTACTTCCCATTGCTGGAAGCGATGTCACTGACACCACGGCTATGTCAGTATCACTAGATGATAGCTTCTCTAGGGTGCTGCCAATTTCGAAGTCCTCCAGCCATTCGAATGTGATATCGGAGTAGTAGCTGACCTGTGGAGAGATGTTTACAGTCGACCCCGGAACCAGAGTTTCAGTGGAGTTCGCCCCATCGATGAACTTGTAGATACTTCTGGTTGAAGAAATGCCGTTCACCTTGATTCCCGGGATTAGATCAACGTCCTGAGCTCCATTTGCAATAACTGGGATTACGGCAGGCAATTCATAGGCGCCCAGGTTCTGATCTCCAACCAGGACCCAAACATCCGTGATATTGTGGTCATCAGTGCCTTCAGTGGCATAATCCGTGTTAAGATCAAATGAGTTTATAGAAAGATATGCTGGTACCTCAACAGCAGGGTCAGCTGATTCACATCCCATATTTATGAGGATCGCTGACAACAATGCTGTTGCTATTGAAGAGTGATTTATGTTAGGACCTAACAACAATGGAAGTGCCGATAATAATTGAAAAACGGACGCTACCGTCTATTATTGTGTGGGAAAATAAATTAAAAACATTTCCTACAAAGTGTTTTTCGTTAAAGCCATTTTATCGAGTATTTGGTGTGCAACGTTCAGTGCATTATAACCATCGTCAATGGTTACTAACGGGGTGCTGTCTTCATTGATAGAACGGGCGAGGCATTCAAGTTCTAACCTGATTGAATTGATGGGCTGTATTTCAGGTGTTTCAAAATACAATTGCTTTCTACTGCCATTGTCCCCGACATCGATTATCATGGCAAAGGGATCCTCCTCACTCTGTAGTGCAGCATCTTTGATTTTCACCAGGTTTACTTCCTTCTCCAAAAAATCAACGGTTATGTAGGCGTCTTTTTGAAAAAACCGTGATTTCCGCATTTGTTTCAGGGAAATTCTGCTGGCTGTTAGATTAGCCACACAACCATTGTCGAATTCAATTCTGGCATTTGCAATGTCGGGGGTTTCGCTGACCACAGCAACTCCACTGGCATTGATCTGTTTGATATTTGATTTGACTACGCTGAGTACAATGTCAATATCATGAATCATAAGGTCCAGGACCACAGGCACATCCGTTCCCCTAGGGTTGAATTGGGCGAGGCGGTGTGTTTCAATAAACATCGGCCCCAAACAGAATGGAGCTGCAGCCATAAATGCCGGATTGAAGCGCTCTACATGCCCTACTTGTACCTTTACACCTGCTTCCCTCACTAGTTCTTTGAGCTCTCTGGCTTCAGCCAGGGTATTGGTAACCGGTTTCTCTATAAATAGATGCTTTGATTTAGTCAGTGCTTTAACCGCGCATTCGTAGTGCGAAATGGTAGGTGTTACAATATCTACAACATCTACATTGTCTATTAGCTCCTCAACAGTTTCATACTTGTTAACACCCAGCTCATCTTTTATTACATCGGCATTTTCATCATTGTGGTCATAAAACCCCACCAGGTGAAAATCATCAATGTTCTTAAGTTGCTGAATGTGGATTCTGCCAAGGTGGCCAGCTCCGATTACGCCAATTTTTAACATGCAGTGATCGTCAGAATATAATATGAGAAAATTAGTTCAGTAAAATTACGAATACTCTTTAAGGATAAGCAAGATTGAGGCGAATTGTTGAAATCTCTACGTGATTGTTGGTATTTCTTGTTCTTGCGATCTTCTTTATTTGATAATTTTGGCCGAAGACTTAATGTGACCAATGGGAGATACATATAAACATAAAGGATTAAGAAAAAAGCTGGTCGAGAGTATCCGTGCAAAGGGCATTGAAGATGATCGGGTTCTATCAGCTATAGATGCTATACCACGCCATCTCTTTATTGACAATGCCTTTGAGAAATTCGCCTATCAGGATAAACCCTTTCCAATTGGGTCGGGTCAAACGATTTCCCAGCCGTATACGGTAGCGTTCCAAACGGAACTGCTCAATATTGAGAGAGGGGACAAGATCCTTGAAATTGGAACAGGGTCAGGATACCAGGCCAGCGTGTTGTCGGAAATGGGGGCTAAGGTGTTTACAATAGAACGTCACAAACCGCTCTACAACCAAGTCAGAAAGTTCTTGCCAACCTTGGGTTATAGGCCGAAGTTTTTTCATGGAGATGGTTACCTGGGCCTTCCCAGCTTTGCTCCTTTCGACAAGATTCTTGTAACCGCAGGAGCACCCTACGTTCCTGAGGCGCTTAAGGACCAGCTTAAACCAGGAGGATTGCTCGTTATACCCGTAGGTACTACTGAGAATCAGATCATGACTTCAATTATTAAATCTAAAGATGGCACAATACAGGTTAAAGAGCACGGTGATTTCGTTTTTGTTCCTCTGCTTGATAAGCGTTCCTGGGACTAAATGACTTTGGCTTCAGCGTGGTTTGCTAGTGGAATTTACCATTGCAACTTCTTAGTCAAACATCCCGGTCTATGAGCTATTAACAATAACTAACAGAAAATTGTTAATAAGAAAGATGCTAAATATGTTGTTTGTTCCGTGATTATATAACTTTGTGCCCAAGTTCAATTTAAGTCTAAAATGGTCTCTGGGCCAAATGTTTAATTAATATAATAACTATGAAAAAGAAATTACTCTCAATCGCATTAGCGTTAGTGACTACCTGCTCATTTGCGCAACTGTCTGAAAGAGAAAACGATGCAACCATGATCAAACTTGGTGCAAGGCCACAAGCAGGCGATATGTCCTTGACATTTGGCTATGATGCTGGTGGATTACTAGATAGCAATGATGCGGATGCTCAATTATTCACAGGCAACTTCTTTGCAAAAGGTGACTTTCTGACGTTTAAGTGGTACAAGTCAGATGACATGGTTGTCCGGGTTGGTCTCAGACTGTCAAAACACAGTAATAAACTAAGTGGCGATATCCTTGATTCATCCGCTGTAGCTGGTAACCAGTTTAATTTTGGAGGAAGCATGGAATCGAAGACTATGGCAAGAGAGTATGTGATTGTCCCAGGTATAGAGAAGCACTTCTCAAGTTCAAATATCTTTGATGTTTATGCTGGTGGTGACCTTTACTTAGGCTTTGGCAAGGAGGATTCAGTTGTCAATCGAACCTATGGAAAAGGGAATAACTTTGGTTTTGACAATGGCGACAAGGATGAATGGCAAGCAACTACATCCAATACGATAATGGGAATTGGTGGTGTTGTTGGTTTTAATGTGTTCATTGCCCATCTGCCAATTTCACTTGGACTTGAATATGGTCTTAATATGAAGTGGACCATGGGAGGGAAAACGCAGTGGACTCATGCTCAAACTGTTCAGGGAACTACAGTAGAAGGGGCTCAGACGTGGCAAGAGGCTGCTGATGGATCTTCTTCACTTAAGTTCAAGGATGGTATGAAAAAGAGCAAGTTTGATATGGATACCAACCAGGATGTTCGGGCGGTTCTCAATATCTACTTCAAACAATAAGTGCTTAACCAACTAATTGAATCAATAATATAAAGACCACACAATGAAAAAGTTAATATATCTGTTTGTTGGGGTCGCATTTATGGTGTCTTCGTGTACTGTTACACAAAGGTCTACCCCTGGTGCATCCCTCAATGTTCAAGTCAACTTCGACATGGGAGACCTGGACTACATTGGTGAGGTTTCCGGTACCGCAGAGCAAAACTATCTCTTCGGTTTGCCTTATGGCGGACGCAGGTTTTACACGGGCGTTATCGGTAATGGATTGGCGTTGGATAGGGCGACAAACAATGCGTTGTATGACGCATTACTGTCTAAACCAGATGCTGACTTCATTTTACCTGTATCAGTTGAATCTAAAACGTCAAGAGTCTTTCTAGGTAGTACAAAGCAAATTACTATCCGAGGAAAAGCCTTTAAGATTAAGTCAAAGTAGGATTCTAGTTAATATCAATGTTCTGAAAGGGTCTAATTTTTAATTAGACCCTTTCTTTTTTTCTGTACTTTTATTCTTGCCAAATTAGATAAGAAAACTAATAGAATATGAATAAGATGTTCAAGTATTTAGCAAGGTTCTTAGTCCTGCTAATTCCAGCAATTTCGATACAGTCAAGTTGCAATAGGAATGATGAACCCGCTAGCCCGTTGATCTTTATGAACCCTGAAGAACTCCAGTTGTTTGCTGATGTAGGGGAGGTGATCTCTTTTGATATTACATCAACATCTGAAGCAGGTTTGGCCTTATTTAAGGTAGAGAGTAAGCTGGATGATGGGCAAAGTTTTACCATCGTTGACTACGAAGAGGCATTGTCGGGTGTTGGCAATTACAATAAGCTCTATGAGATGCAGGCTCCTCAATCAGCTGCTGGCCAATCCTTGATCCTAACATTCACTGCAACAGATGTGAACGGGCTTCAAACAGCCACACTGCGAAGGTTATGGGTCACAGCAACCGCTGCATTGTTAGTGGAGACGACGGGGCATGTGATGTACAATACCAATTCGCAAAATGCCAACGCTTATAATATAGAGCTAGGGTTACCAATAATATCTCAATTTAGCACTGATTCAATGGAAAAAGATATACAGGATTACCCCTTGGACACAACAACAACAATCCTTTCCAGAACCTGGATATCTCCGGCAGGTGGTATGTTTGTAAAATTTAACAGTTTTGATTATGCAAATGCCACTGACTCTTCACTAGTGCAAGCATTCGGTGCTGGAATCCCACTGCCTCAGGTAGATAATCTCCAGGAATTGGATATAGTCCTACTTCAGCTGGAGGACAGTATTCCTCAGATTGCAGTCATTCAAATTACCAGTATTAATAATATTGATACGACAACCAATATGGACTCCTATATATTTAGTATCAAGAAGTAATACACTAATAGTCTTTCATCCCTCTGTCAATCTCTCTTTTTGTGTCCTTTTTTTTCAAGGATTCTCTCTTGTCATATGTTTTCTTGCCTTTGGCAAGAGATATGCTAAGCTTTGCATAACCTCTATCACTGATGTAGAGTCTTGTGGGAACTATAGATAGGCCCTTCTGATCTATTTTCTTGCGTAATTTCCGCAGTTCTATTTTATTTAGCAGCAATTTCCGGTCTCTTTTGGGCTCATGATTATTGATAGATGCCTGGGCATATACGGAGACATCCATATTTCTTACCCACAACTCACCATTCACAAACAGGCAATAAGACTCCTTGATACTCGCTTTGCCTGCCCTTATTGACTTAATTTCTGAACCTAAAAGCTGAATGCCCGCTGTAAACTTGTCTATGAGTTCGTACTCATAGCCAGCCTTTTTATTGGTGATATTGATGTTATCTGCCATTTCAATTATCCCAGTGCGACGTCTAGTATCATCATCACCGTAAAGCCAAAGATAAAGCCCAAAGTTGAAATATCCGTGTATTTATCTCTTTGAGACTCTGGAATTACTTCCTCAATTACTACATAGACCATAGCTCCAGCTGCAAATGCAAGAGCATAGGGCAGTATTGGTTGCATTAAAATTACAGCTGCTGCACCAATAACTCCAGCAATTGGTTCAACGACAGCAGACAGTTGTCCGTACCAAAAGCTCTTTAACCTACTCACGCCTAGCCTTCTAAGCGGCATGGCCACGGCTGTACCCTCTGGAAAGTTCTGTATTCCAATCCCAATTGTAAGTGCAATGGCTGCTCCAATTTCAGCTCCAGGGATGTCCGCGGCAACTGCTCCGAATGCGACCCCTATGGCAAGCCCCTCAGGAATATTGTGCAAGGTGATTGCCAAAACTAAGAGGGTAGTGCGGTGCCAGTTGGTTTCAATCCCTTCCTTCTCCGACGGGTTGAAGTTGATGTGGAGGTGTGGAATGAATTTGTCTAATGAGAACAGAAATAAAGCTCCTGTTACAAATCCAATTGCTGGTGGCAGCCAAGGCAGGTGTCCTTGTTGTTCAGATATATCAATTGCAGGTCCAAGTAGCGACCAAAAACTTGCTGCGATCATAACACCTCCTGTAAACCCAAGCATCCCGTCAAGGATTTTTCTGCTCATATTCTTCATCAGGAATACCAAGGATGCTCCTGCGGCTGTAAGAAACCAGGTAAATGTCGTTGCAAGTAATGCTTGAATTATGGCGTTTTGTTCCAGAAACCAACCTGATAATTCACTGAACATATAATTCAAGTTTTAGATATGTTGATGTTTCTTGCCACTTTATTGGAAATGGTTATTACAGTCTTTTCATTCATTTCAATTGAAATGGACTTGTCATATTTGAATTTTTCAAGCATCTTGACCGGTGTGCCTAATACCAGTTTCTTTTCCTCCAGGTACTGTAGGAAAGCGACAGAGGAATCGTTCACTCCGACAATTACACCGTTGTCTTCGCTTTTAAGATCCGCAAGCGAAAATTCCTTTCTGTTCGAAAACACGCCTTTCCTGTCGGGAATTGGATCACCGTGAGGATCAAACTTAGGGTAACCTAGGTACTTGTCTAATCTGTTTACCAGTTCCGGTGATACCACATGCTCTAGCTGCTCAGCAATGTCGTGTACTTCATCCCACTTAAATTTTAGTTGTTCTACCAGGAAGACTTCCCAAAGCCTGTGTTTTCTGATTATTTTCAAGGCAACTTTATCACCCGCCCTAGTAAGGGTAACCCCCTGATACTTCTCATAGTTGATCAGTTGCTTATCAGATAACTTTCTGAGCATATCAGTGACCGAGGAAGCCTTGGTTTGTAACCGCTCAGCAATGCTGTTGGTGCTAACTACTGTATTGCCCTGATTGGACAGACTGTAAATAGCCTTCAAATAATTCTCCTCTGTCTGTGTATACATGCTTCGGAATTATACAAACTTACAATAATTTAGTACATGGTAAAATAATATTTAGATTAGTCTAAAAATTAAAATTAACTTTGTATAAATAATTTAGAATGGGTAGGACAGCTTTCATCGCATGTATTTTTCTTTTCTTGGCTGTGGTGGCATGTAAGAAGATTATGCCCGGGGCTCCTGAATTAGGAGAAATCGTAGCTGGGCCAATTGCAGGATTATCCAGCGCGCAAATGAATAAGCACCTGCTTGGCGATGCGGCATTTGCCAGGGTATACACGCCTGAGGATGGATTGGGCCCAATATTTATTCAATCTTCATGTGAGGGTTGTCATATAGGTGATGGGAAAGGGCATCCTATTAATGTGGTAACTAGGTTTGGAAAACCGGGGCCTAGCGGTTTTGATTATATGAGTGGTGAAGGTGGGGCGCAACTCCAGCCTAGAGCTATTGACGGTTTTCAGGGTGAGATACTTCCAGGTAGCCACATGTTTAGTACAGATAGGCTTCCTCCCCTTGTTACAGGATTGGGGTTTTTGGCTGCTATTCATGACTCTACCATTCTTAATCTCACTGACTCCTTGGATGCTGATGGAGATGGGATAAAAGGGAGAGTCAATTTCATAGAGCCTGAGCCATACACAATATTTAACCCGGATGTACATCTTGTAAATACTCAGGGAAAGTATATAGGTAGATTTGGCAAGAAGGCTAAGGAAATAACACTGCAGGACCAGATTCTATTTGCATTACTAGAGGACATTGGCTTGACGACAGTCCAGGAAGTAGAGGACCTTTATAACCCGCAAACAGGAACTTTAGCTACTGATAATGTTGCAGATCCTGAAATTGGGTCGGCCACGGTGGACAACCTTTTATTCTATTTGAGGACACTGAAGGCGCCAACACGTCGCAATGAAACAGACCCTGATGTAATCCTGGGTGAGGCATTATTCGAACAGATTGGATGCGTGAAGTGCCATATCCCTACCATTACAACAGCCAGCTCTGATATAGAGGTGCTTAGTGAAGTTGTGATCCATCCATATACAGATTTACTATTGCATGATATGGGCAACGTTCTTGATGATGGTTTTCCAGAGGGTGGGGCCAAAGGCTCGCAGTGGCGAACTCCACCGCTTTGGGGGCTGGGTCTCGCTGCTGAAAGTCAGGGGGGCAACATGTACCTGCTCCATCATGGACAGGCGTCTGATATCAATGCTGTCATGTCCTATCATCTTGGAGGAGAGGCAACTAGTGCTGCTACCGAATATTTTGAATTGAGTCCACTAGAAAAAGAACAGGTAATTGGTTTCCTGATGTCCTTGTAAGTCATGAAGTGCGATATACATATCAGGCTTGTCCTTTGGCTCACACTAGGCATTGCAAGTGTGTCCATGGCTCAGCAAGATACAGGAATTGTGCATGATAGCCTGGTGGCAAATCAACAGGCTATCTATAATAGGCCCTTCATTGGCCTGGGAGCCACGGGGATATCTTTAGGAGGATACGCTGAAGGAAATACAAACTACTTTGTTGAAGATGGACTGACAGAAGGCTTTAGCATGGAGATGCGGCGAGTCAACCTGTTCGTCTATTCTCCCATCGGAAAAAGGTTGAAATACCTAATGGAATTAGAATTTGAGCATGGAACAGAAGAGATTGCGTTAGAAACAGCTCAAATAGATTTTAAGATCTCTAAATATCTGTCATTTCGATCGGGAATTATTCTGCCACAGATTGGGATATTTAATGCCAATCATGATTCTCCCGTGTGGGACTTCGTTGACCGCCCATTATCATCTACAATGATCATTCCTTCCACACTCAGTGAAGTGGGTTTTGGGCTTTTTGGTAATATGAGGTTGGGGCGTGGACAGGTTTCCTATGATTTTTACTTGTTAAATGGCCTTAATGCTGGCATTGTATTGAATGATCAGGGCAGAACTTTTATACCTAGTGGTAAGTCACTCGAAATGTTAGAAGAAGACAACAATGGCCTGCCTATGTACAACGCAAGGGTGGCATGGTACAAAGGTGGCATAGGTGAGGTTGGCCTATCTTATTACGGTGGGGTTTACAATGACTTTAGGTTAGAGGGAGAAGAGATTGCTGAACGGAATTCTATTTCGATAATAGCAATTGACTACAATACAGATTTTGAAAAGGTGGATGTTAAGGGTGAGTACGTAATAGCCAATATCGAAGTTGAAGAGTCTTTGCAACCTCTTTATGGTACTAGGCAGAAGGGTGGATTTGTGGAAGTGGATTACAACGTCCTGAGGGGCAGGATAATTGGATTTGATCATGCCAATTTATTTTTGATGCTCCGGTTTGAGAAGGTAGATATGAATGTAGGGGATTTCAAAAGTCCTGGAATAGACTTGGTTGATTTAACCAGGTATGATCATGAAACTTCACTTTCTGGTGGCGTAGCCTTCAGGCCCAATGGGCGCACTGTTTTTAAGGTCAACTACAGATACCACTGGATTCGTGACCTTGTAGGGAATCCAGCTGCCAGGATGGCTGGCATTCAGGTGGGAATTGCTACTTACTTCTAAGAATAATTATCTGGTTGAAGATGACTGTCGTTAGCACCAGTGTGCCCATGTATTTTCAGGTGGATGTAACCAATTATTTTTCCAGGCCAGGACGGCGTTCCTGCGTTCTCTTTTCAGCCTGTTCTTCACGCCACTTATTGATTTTAGCTTCATGTCCCGACAATAGCACCTCTGGAACTTTGAGCCCATTAAATTCTGCAGGCCTGGTATAAACAGGAGGCGCTATCATGCCGTCCTGAAAAGAATCAGTCAAAGCTGAAGTCTCGTCTGAAATTGCTCCTGGTATAAGGCGCACAACACTATCCGTTAATATAGCCGCCGCTAGCTCACCCCCTGTTAATACATAGTCGCCAACAGAGATCTCTTTGGTAACTATATTTTGACGTACCCGCTCATCAATACCTTTATAGTGACCGCATAGAAGGATCAGGTTGCTGAGTGTTGACAGCTTGTTGGCCATTCCCTGGTTTAGTAGGTCTCCATCTGGAGTTAGGTAAATAATATCATCATATTGCGTGGTTTCTTGAAGAGACTCAATGGCGTTGACAATAGGTTCTATCATCAAGACCATTCCTGCACCTCCTCCATACTGGTAATCGTCAACATTCTTTTGTTTGTCCGTTGAGTAGTCCCGCAGATTGTGGATGGTGATGTCAACAAGCTTGGCATCTCTGGCGCGTTTCATGATAGACTGGTTCAATGGACCGTCAAACATTTTTGGCAGTACTGTGATAATGTCTATTCTCATGCCTTTGAATTGCTGTAAATTGAGGTGGTAAAATTACGAATTTCCCCAGTGGAATAAATTCTATCTTTGCAAGATAATTTTTGATTGACTATGGCTGAAATCAGATACAATTGGACTAAGCAGGAGGTCTTGGAGATCTACAACCTTCCATTGCTGGAACTGGTACATCGTGCAGGTGTAGTTCACCGTCAACACCATGATCCGCTTGAGGTTCAGGTGAGTTCACTCTTGTCAATAAAAACAGGAGGTTGTGTTGAAGATTGTGCATATTGCCCACAGGCGGCCAGATACCACACAGATGTGGAGGTGCACAAGTTACTTCCGCTAACTGAAGTAATTGAAGCAGCTAAAAATGCAAAAAAAGGAGGAGCGTCCAGGTTTTGCATGGGAGCTGCCTGGCGGGAAGTTCGGGATAATAGTGACTTTGACAAGGTGCTGGAAATGGTTAGAGAAGTGAATTCACTGAATATGGAAGTATGTTGTACTTTGGGCATGTTGACCGAAGAGCAAGCGAAGAAATTAGATGAGGCTGGGGTATATGCGTATAACCACAATGTTGATACTTCCGAAGAGCATTACAACGATATAATTACTACCAGGACCTATGAAGATCGGCTTGATACGATCAAGAATGTGCGAAAGACCGGGATGACTGTGTGCTCTGGGGGAATAATTGGGATGGGAGAATCAGTGGAAGATAGAATAGGTATGCTGATCACCTTGTCTGCCATGGAGCCACACCCTGAGTCAGTGCCGGTGAACGCCCTTGTTCCCATAGAAGGAACGCCTTTGGCTGATCAACCAACCGTGTCGAGCTGGGAAATGATACGCATGGTCGCGACCACGCGAGTGGTGCTTCCTGAAGCTGCTGTTAGGCTATCAGCTGGAAGAGGTCAAATGAGCAAGGAAGCTCAAGCTATGTGTTTTATGTCTGGTGCTAATTCGATCTTTGCTGGCGACAAGTTATTGACAACGCCAAATCCCGAGTTCAATGAGGATATGCAGTTATTTAAGGATCTTGGCATAACTGCGAAAGAACCGGTGCAAAGACGAGCTGCCGTGGAGGCGTAGCTTGTCAAGCCCATGACTTTCTTTTTTTGCTATAATAATGTTGACGATTACATCAGGAGAAATGCTTGAATCCAGGCTTGAATCCCGTGAAAAAGAAGGTCTGTTACGCTCGCTGAGAAGCAATGAGGAACTAATCGACTTCTGCTCCAATGATTATTTAGGTTTTGCAAGGGATTTTGAATCTGGTGAAGATGAGGAATTTGCTACTCTTGGATCCACAGGATCTCGCCTGATAAGTGGAAATTCAGGCTATATTGAGGAACTGGAAAGACATATAGCCGAATATCACGATTCTGACGCAGGTTTAATATTCAATTCGGGATATGATGCCAATCTTGGCTTGTTTTCTGCCCTTCCTCAAAGAGGAGATACTGTTATTTACGATGAATTTTGTCATGCTTCCATCCGCGATGGGCTTAGATTAGGAGTGTGTAAATCTTATTCTTTCCTCCATAATGATCTGGTGGCTTTGGAGTCCTGTTTGTCTAAGGCAGTCGGACAAATTTACGTGGCTGTTGAATCTGTATATTCTATGGATGGCTCATTTGCTGATTTGGTTGAAATATCAGAGCTGGCTGAAAAGTACCATGCTAAGCTGATTGTTGATGAGGCACACGCAACTGGGTTGTTTGGCGCAAAGGGTGAAGGTAGGGTAGTGGAATTGAATTTGCAGGCCCGCGTATGTGCACGTATGCACACATTTGGGAAAGCGTTGGGAAGGCATGGCGCTATTGTTTTGGGGGACCAGAATTTGAGGAGGTATTTGATCAATTTTGCACGGCCATTTATTTACACTACGGCGCTCCCAAAATCGGCTCTAATTGGCGTGAGGCATGCCTATGACAAAATGTCAAAGGTAGATTATAAAGAATTAAAACTCTGCAAGTTACTGGGTTTATTTAATCAGAAAATAGAGGATGGTACAGCGCTTAAAATAATTGAGAGTAATTCGCAAATTAAGAGCGTGATTTGTGGTAGTAATGAGCGTGCAAAATACATGTCAAAAGTGTTGGAAAATAAGGGGCTTGATGTCCGGCCAATATTGAGTCCTACAGTCAAAAAAGGAACAGAGAGGTTGAGGATCTGCCTACATGAATTCAACACTGAGGAAGAGGTTGAAAAGTTGGTGAACTGTCTAAAATCGGTAGTATGAGAAAGCTTTTTGTAGCAGGAATAGGTACCGATGTAGGTAAAACGGTGATCAGCGCTGTGCTGGTAGAGGCGTTAAAAGCGGATTATTTCAAGCCCATACAGTGTGGCTCACTTGATGATTCAGACACAATGTGGGTGCGTAAACTGGTGGAAAATACGCAGAGTACAATACACGAAGAAGCATATAGGCTTAAGGGTTTTATGTCTCCTCATGTTGCAGCGAAGGAAGATGGGGTAAAACTTGAGGTAAATAGTATTGAACTGCCAGATACACAGAACACGATTATTATAGAGGGAGCAGGGGGGTTAATGGTACCACTGAATGACCAGGAAATGATCGTTGACCTCATTTCACATTTTGATGCTGAAACAGTCCTTGTTTCTCAGAATTATCTGGGAAGCATCAATCATACCATCCTTTCTGTTGAATTGCTCAAAGCCAGGGGAATTAAGATAGCAGGACTCATCTTCAATGGTGATACTGTTCCAGCAACAGAGGAAGTCATACTCGACTATACCGGTGTGCCGTGTCTGGGACGGATTGAACAGATAGAAATACTAAACAAGGAGGTTATCAGCCAATTAGCAGTTAAATTTCAGGGAATATGAGTGTTGCTGAAAGAGATTTGAAAGTAATCTGGCATCCTTATACCCAGATGAAGACAATGGACTTGCCTGTTGTTATAACCAGGGGAGAAGGAGTTTGGCTGTATGATGAGGATGGAAACAAGTATCTGGATGCAATATCCTCCTGGTGGGTGAACTCTCACGGACATGCTCATCCACACATTGCAGAGAAGGTTGCTGAACAGGTTCATAAACTGGAACATGTTATTTTCGCAGGTTTTACCCATCCGGGAGCAGTTGAGCTCGCTGAACGGCTGGTTCAGAAATTGCCAGACAATCAGAAGCATATTTTCTACTCCGACAACGGATCCACCGCTGTTGAAGTTGCGCTCAAGATGGCTATTCAGTATTGGGACAACAGAGGGGAGCAAAGGAACGTCATTATAGCATTTGATAATGCTTATCACGGAGATACATTTGGAGCCATGGCCGTATCTGGTAGAGGAGCTTTTGTAAGGCCTTTTGAATCCATGTTGTTCGACGTGGTCTTTATCGAACCACCTAAAGAAGGAAAGGAAGAACTATCTCAAACGCAACTTAAGAATGCGATCCAAGAAAAGGGAAGTCAAATTGCCGGATTTATTTACGAACCATTGATTCAGGGAGCTGCAGGGATGAATATGTACTCGGCTAAAGGATTAGAAACCCTGATTCAGGAATGCCAGAAGAACGATGTATTGTGCATTGCAGATGAAGTGATGACGGGTTTTGGACGCACTGGGAAGTTCTTTGCTTCAGATCATCTCGCTGTCAATCCAGACATAGTTTGTATGTCAAAGGGTATAACTGGCGGTACCATGGCGCTTGGTGCTACGTCCTGCTCAGTTGATATTTACAATCGGTTCCTGTCAGATGATAAGTCAAAGACTCTCTTTCATGGCCACTCATACACTGGCAATCCCATTGCTTGCGCAGCCGCTAACGCCAGCATGGATCTTTTTGATGAGGAGGGCACATGGAAAAACATCAAGCGCATATGCGCACAACACAAAGAGTTCGCATCAAAGTTGAGGGATTTCAATAATGTGGAAAATGTTAGGCAGGTAGGGACAATTGTGGCCTTTGAGCTTAAAACAGGGGGGGAAACATCGTATTTCAATGAGGATAGGGACCGTATCTACAATTTCTTCATGGACAAAAAGGTCCTGTTGAGGCCATTGGGTAATGTGATCTATATTTTACCACCACTATGCATCACAGACGAAGAACTGGATCAGGTATATGAGGTGGTACTTGCATTTTTAGCTGATTATCGGTAGGTGCAGTTGGTTTACGACAGCTCAATGGTCAATAGATATTGTCTTTTCCTGCTTGCTACTATATGCGCACATATCTCATCAATCGCGCAAACCAACATATTGTTATCCAATCTGGTAGTAGAGCAACCTTTGTATATTGAAATCGTTTTTTGATTAACTATTACAAAATATTGGGAATTTCTAATTCTGCCTCAGATGAGGAGCTTAAGGAGGCTTATAGAAAAAAGGCGCTCCAATATCACCCGGATGTGAACGATTCACCGGAAGCTCATGTTAGGTTTCAGGAGATCGGTGAGGCGTACAATACACTAAGAGACCCGCTCAGCCGGGAGAAGTTTGACATAGTATTGAGGTATGGATTTGAAGGAATTGCCGAGGCTATTAAAAGGGAGCGTGCTCCTAAACATAAGGATCCAGCTTATGTTCAGAAGTCTGAGAACTTTATAGCAGACTATTGGGCCAGGAAGAGCAGGCCGGTCAAGAAAGACAAACACACCATTATATTAGAGAACATTCTTTTTGCTTCAATGGTAATTATTGGGTTGGTGGCTTTATCATTTGCCTCCATGGATTTAATGAGTAAGAAGTTGAGAGATGATTATTCAGATGTTGCTATTCTGCTATTCAGTATCGTATTTCTCATACTTCTTGTTTTAGGCTGGAAGTGGGTATTGGGAAGGAAGTATAAACTCTAGATTCCTGCTGAGAGTACCTTCAAGCACAATCATCAGGCGATCATACCTTGTCCTGCAACAAATTTATCCACCACTTATTGGATCTTTGTTGCCCAGGACTGGAGTCAAACCAGCACGTCCGTGCAAACACTAGCCCCTCAAGCTAGCGCGTCTCCCATCATGCCTGCCGGCAAGGTTCGCCTTCAAAATCTATTGGCTTTGGTGCCCAGGACTGGAGTCGAACCAGCACGTCCTTGCGAACACTAGCCCCTCAAGCTAGCGCGTCTACCAATTTCGCCACCTGGGCTTGAATGTTGTACTACCTGTACTCTGCCAATAAACGCTTTGCTTCCTTTAGTTCTTTCTTGTCCTCTAATAATTGATCAGGGGATGGGCTCCATGTAACCACCTTTTCCAGTATGGAAATAGCCTTTTCCTCTTCTCCATCACTTTTCAATGCCTGAGCATAATATACATTGGCTATAAAGTCCTTATCATTACGCTTCAGGGACTTTTCCAGATGATTCAGAGCAGCATCATTGTCTGGCCAGGAAAGTATGAATGGAATATAGGGAGTCTTAAAATGTACTATTCCCAACATTCGATCTCCTGCGCCATCTTTATAAGAGGCATCGAGCTCAATTATCTTTTCACACCATTCCTTCATCAGGTCCGCCAATCCTTCTTTGGCTGCTTTCATGATACCTGATGTCTCCCCCCATTTACCCATATTGGCTGCATGCCAATAAACAATAGCAACCGATCTCGGATAAGTCATCATCATCTTTTCTCCCAAGGCTTTACTCATGTTATATACAGCCAATCTTTCGCCTTTTTCTGTTTCCACAAATGTCCCCTTATAGTAATAACATTTCATGAGCAGAATAGCAGCTTCTTCCTCTGAGGCCTTTGTAGATAATGCAGCATTAAAGTGACCAATCGCCTTGTCTATGTTACCTGGTTTTGCAACCAATCCACTGGCTCCTTCCGCACGTTTGTTATAGTAGCCCATTCCCTTGTCCAGCTCAGCCTGTTGTGACCACGAAGAAAGTGATACGATCAATACGGTAAAAATTGTGAGCATACTTTTCATAACCATGGTATTTAAGTATTTAATGTTCTTTTAATATGTGTCATTTTTATGGCTGCTATTGCAGCATCTTCTCCTTTGTTTCCGTGTTTGCCTCCAGCTCGGTCCCTCGCTTGCTCTATATTGTTAGGGGTAAGGACTCCAAATATTACGGGCAAATTATATTTCATTGCGATGTTTTGTATTCCGTTGGCCACACTTTCAGCAATAAAGTCGAAGTGCTTCGTCTCGCCTTGTATAATGCAGCCCAAACAAATGACTGCATCCACTATTCCGCCCTCCGCCATAAATTGAGCCGCCAATGGCAGCTCAAAGCTACCTGGAACACACTGCTTGATAATACCCGCTTCATTCGCTCCATATTTTTGAAGCGTCGCAATAGCGGACTCGCACATTGCATCTGTGATCTCTGCATTCCATTCACCAACTACTATACCAAAGCGCATGCCCTCTGCAGAAGGCACATCCTCTATCTGACGGGAAATGTTGGTCTGGCTAGACAAGTGGCTTATTTCGCGTTCGCAATGGATTTAGCTCTTTCTAGATACTTCTCCACCTCCAGGCCCTCTTTAGTGTCAGGGTAGTTGTTCTTGATATTCTCGTAAACACCAAGCGCCTTCTTATAGCTATCGATCTCTTCATATGCTGCTGCGGCTTTCATCAAGTAGATCGGCGATGTGAAATCGTTCTTATGGTCATTCGCCGCATCCATGTAAAAAGATGCTGCAGTCTTTACCTCTCCCAACTCCATGTACGCATCTCCAATGGCACCGGTAGCCACTGAGCTGATCATGAGGTCATCAGAATCAAATGCGCTTAGGTGTTCGATGGCATCATCAAACATCCCTTTTCTCAAATAACAGATGCCGAGGTAATAGTTGGCAAGATTCCCTGATGGGGTAATGCTGTATTCGTCAACAATTTCTTCAAACCCAGGCCATTGCATATCTCCGTTGATTGCAAGATCGAGAGAGTCCATCTCAAACCATATTTCGGCCATGTACATTTCCTTCTGAGCATCTAATTCTGCATCAGCTACATACCATTTGGTATACATGAAGTACATTGCGATCAGTACAACAACCGCAGAGATGATAATCGTAAGGCTCTTCTGGTTTTCATCAATATACTTTTCGGTCTTGCTTACAACCTCTACTACGTCTACAATTGTTTCTTCTTTCTCCTTTGCCATAATGTGCCTGTTTTTCATCCCTGTTGATCAGGAAAATCGATGCAAAAATAAGTTTTTTTATTTAGGGGATTTCGTTAACGTAGTTTTTATTAATTTCCCTCTGTATTCTCCGCTAATTATACAATGCGAATTTGTTGGCCATGTATCTAAAAAAACTGAGTCTTGTTAACTTCAAAAACTATGAACATGCGGAGCTGAGCTTCAGTACCGGGTTCAATTGTTTTGTGGGTGATAACGGGGGCGGTAAAACCAACCTTCTCGATGCCATACACTGTCTATCTTTCTGCAAGAGTTTTATCAATCCTATTGAAAGTCAAAATATCAAGCACAATAATGAACTGTACATCGTTCAGGGTAGATTTGTGTTGAATGAAAAGATAGAACAAATTTATTGTGGCTTTAGAAAGGGCAAGAAGAAACAATTCCAGAGAAACAAAAAGGAATATAACAGGCTCGCTGACCATATCGGTTTGTTGCCAGTAGTTCTTGTTTCTCCTGAAGATACTGCTCTTCTCCAGGAAGGGAGTGATCTGAGAAGAAAATTTATTGACACGATAATTGCACAGCTTGATAGCGTATATCTTGATAAATTAATATCCTACAACAGAATTATCTCCCAGCGAAATGCGTTGTTGAAGAAGTTTGCTATGACACGGTCTTTTGATCAGGACTCTATTGATGTTTGGGATGAGCAATTGGTTGCACTGGGTACAGTAATTTATGAGAAGAGAGTTGCTTTTTTGGATGCTTTTACTCCAATTTTCAAGAACCATTTTGAGTTTATTTCACAAGGTAAGGAGGAAGTCAGTCTAGAATATAGGTCACAACTTACCGGAAAGAAGTTTAGCGCAGTGCTTCAGGAGGTAATGGAAAAGGATAGGCTTGTGCAGTATTCTACTGCAGGAATTCACAGAGATGATTTAATATGCACACTGGATGGTTACCCAATTAAAAAGATGGGGTCTCAGGGGCAGAGGAAATCATTTGTAATTGCCTTGAAACTGGCTCAATTTGATTTTCTCAAGTCTGAAAAGGGCTATGCTCCATTACTTTTACTGGATGACATCTTCGACAAGTTAGACCCAACCCGAGTGACGCAGCTCATGGAACTGGTTAATGGGTCTAACTTTGGGCAGATATTTATTACACATACTCATGAAGAGCGCTTATTAAAAGTTTTGGAAGGCATTGATGATGTTAAAATTTTCCGGGTTACTGAAGGGATAGTGAAAGATGGCGAAGAGAAATTAATTGGAGAAGATGGAGCATAATCTGAAGGATAGTATAAAAGCTTTTCTGAAGCAAAATAACCTGGAAGATAAGCTTGCCGAAGTTAGCATCAAGACTTGTTGGAAAAAGCTAATGGGTAACGCAATTGACGCTCATACTACCAACATCATCTTGCGAAACAAGAAACTGTACCTCACCTTTGATTCAGCAGCATTAAAGCAGGAATTATCATACTCCAAATCTAAGGTGATTCAGCAAATGAATGAAGAGCTTGGAGAAGAGGTTGTTGAAGATATAATTATCAGATAATGAAAGTAGTTCTTGAAACAGCACGACTGGTCTTGAGAGAGTTTGGCTCTCAGGATACTGATGCAGTTTTTGCGATCCATTCAGATCCTCGAGTACAACGATACACTGGTGAGGAGGTGGTAACTTCTGTTCAATATATCAGAGATGGCATTGGGAATATATAGAAAAATGAGTACCAAAAGCATGGTTTTGCCAGGTGGGCGACTATTCATAAGGAGGATGACAAGTTGATTGGATGGGCTGGACTCAAATATCTACCTGAATTGGACGAAGTTGATCTCGGTTACCGTTTTATTCCGGAATATTGGGGGTAGGGAATTGCGACTGAAATTTCAACTGCAATAATCCAATATGGATTCCAAACACTCAATCTGGAGCGGATAGACGGCAGTTCAATGCTCGAAAATCCCGCTTCAATAAAAGTGCTGGAGAAGGCAGTTCTTACCTTTGATAGGTATGCGCCCTATAAACCAGATGATGCTGAGGATGTGGCCTGGTATTCTCTCAATAGAGAGGAATATCTTTAGGCTATCTCATCAGCACTGAAATGAAACTTACTTTCAATTTGGGCATTCTCATCGCTGTCAGAACCATGAACAGCATTGCTCTCCAGAGACCTGCCGTACACTGCCCTTATGGTGCCTTCTGCTGCCTCGGCAGGATTAGTCGCACCTATGAAGTCTCTAAAAGTCTGGACAGCATTGTCTTTCTCCAAAACTGCCGCAACAATAGGTCCCGAAGTCATATAATTGACAAGGTCCTGGTAGAAAGGCCTTTCAGCATGCACTGCATAAAAAGCTTTTGCTCGTTCCTCTGAGAGCCTCAGTAGTTTGAGGGCTTTAATCTTATAGCCCCCTTTACTCATCATATCCAAAATTGCCCCGATGTTTCCTTCAGCAACCGCTTCAGGCTTGATCATTGTTAGTGTAATGTTATTTGCCATTGTTTCTATTGTTTGATGGTGCTTTTTATATTTAGGGCGCGAAAATAATTATTTATTATGAATTGGTAATATTTCATTGCTATGGTGATAATACAAATAGACCGTACCTTTACAAATAATTTGGGATTGTTAACAGTGCGGCCTGGAACGATGGGGCACGAGAACAATCACCCGTTTATATTTCCCTTGTTCCATTTTGCATAACTTAAGTAATGAAAGAGAAAGAAATACAGGAGATTGGTGACTTGCTCAGTTCACACAAGAAAATAGCGATTACTACACACCAGTTTCCAGATGGAGATGCGATGGGGTCATCTCTGGCTCTTTACCATTATCTTAAGTTAAATGGACACGATGCAGCAGTGGTGGTTCCAACGTATTATCCTGATTTTCTTCATTGGATGCCTGGTGACGAGGAAGTCACTAACTATATGACGCATCAACATAAGGCACTGGATATTCTGGATGAGGCGGAGGTTTTGTTTTGCCTTGATTATAATCAGCCTAGCCGGACAAAGAATCTTGCTGATGCTGTTGAAAACTTTAAAGGAACCAAAATACTCATTGACCACCATCCAAATCCAGGAGATTTTGTTGATTATAAATTAAGTGTCATTGAAGCGAGTTCTACGGCTGAACTTATTTACGAGTTTATAGTGATGTTCAATGACGAAAGAATAATTAACAGAGATATTGCAAGTTGTATTTATACAGGAATCTTGACGGATACCGGTTCTTTTGCTTACGGTTCTACAACATACCGCGCCCATTATATTGCAGGAGAGATGATAAAAGCCGGAGCCGATAACCTGAACATACAAAATGAAATTTTCAATAGTAACTCTGAGGACAGAGTTAGACTCATGGGGTTTGCTCTATCTGATAAGCTGACGATAGTGCCGGAATTGAATGCTGGATATATCACATTGGCGCTTGAGGAGCTTGACAGGTTTAATTTTCAGAACGGGGATACTGAAGGATTGGTCAACCATGTCTTATCAATTAAGGGGGTTTGTTTTGCGGTACTGATGTTGGAAAGAGAGAAATCAGTGAAATGTTCATTTAGGTCCATAGGCCAATTCCCGTCTAACGAGGTGGCCGGGAATCATTTTAATGGGGGCGGCCATATGAATGCATCAGGAGGGGAGCACTATGGCTCACTTGCAGAAGCTGAACAGTTATTGCAGGAAGTACTGCCAAAGTATAAGGAACAACTAATAGGATGATACTACGTCTTTTTTTATACGTGATGTCAGTCGGCATGTTTGTAACGTTTGGATGTAAGCAGAAAGATGAACCTGTTAAGAGCGCTGAACTTACCCAGAAGGCTGCCAATGAAATATTGGTGGGCGCCAATAAAGAACGCCTCAAGATTGAACAGAAGAAGATGGATGCTTATCAGAAGAGAAGGAAATGGGATATTGAGGAAACACCCAGTGGCCTGCGTTATTTAATCTATGAGCATGGAAGTGAAGCCTTGAAGGTGGATACTGGCCAGGTTGCAGTAATTAACTATGAAATCAAGCTTACAGATGGTTCCGTGTGCTACAGTTCAGATTCTACTGGAACAAAAGGGTTCACCATTGGAAAAGGGCAAATCGAAAAGGGGATTGAAGAAGGAGTATTATTGATGAATAAAGGAGATAGGGCTAAGTTTATTCTACCTTCGCATTTAGGGCATGGATTGATGGGCGATGAAGTGATGATCCCTTCCCATGCCATACTGGTTTGTGATATCAGTTTAATAGATATCCGTTAATGGAATGATGAGGTATAGATTTTGTTCGGGGTTGATGCTAATGTTTGTATGTGCCTTGCAGGCCAGTGGCGTGGGAGGAGATACAATTACAACAAGTTCTGGGCTGAGGTATGTCATAACTCAGCAGGGAAGCGGAATAAGGGCTGAATCCGGAGATAAGATCGTTGCCCATTATACCGGCAAGTTTCCCAACGGTCAGATCTTTGATAGTTCAGTTCCAAGGGGAACGCCTCTAACGTTTAATCTGGGAAAAGGTCAGGTTATTAAAGGATGGGATGAGGGTTTTGCGCTGCTAAACGAAGGTGACAAGGCAACACTGATAATTCCCTATGAGTTGGCATACGGTGAGAGAGGCCGGCCACCTCAGATTCCGGCAAAAGCTACGCTCATCTTCGATATAGAACTTCTGGAGGTCCTTGAACCTGTGGTTGCTGTGCCCTATGAACTTGAAGTTGATCGTAAGTTTTTGTTGTTTTTTAAGAGAAAGATGGATCTGGAAGTGGTGACAACGGAAACTGGTTTGAAATACTATGTTGTACAAGAGGGTACAGGTGATTGCCCTGAGAAGGGAACGAAGGTAGTTGTGCACTATACCGGATACCTGGCAGATGGATCTACTTTTGATTCTTCAGTGGAGCGTGAGCAACCATTTGAATTTACTATTGGACAGGGAAAGGTTATCAAAGGATGGGACGAAGGGGTTGCAATGATGAATATAGGAGGGAAGCGGCGATTTGTTATCCCTCCTGATCTAGGATACGGCCAACGAGGCTATGAAAAACTAATACCCCCTGGTGCTACCTTAATATTTGATGTTGAGCTACTGAACTATGCTAACTAATCAGGATACGATACTATTGAGATTGGCTTGTGTATACATATTGCTTATCGTGCTTGTCGCTTGTGCTCCAAATAAGCAACCTAGTTACGCACCAGTAGTTATAGAAGATGGTAGGAATTATTTTGGGAAGAAAATTAACGAACGCAGGTCGGTAGGCCTCCAGGAGTTTGATATACTGGCTAATAACACTGATACGTTATTTATTAAGTTGAAGGCAGGCATTTCTGAGGTGTGTTTGGAAGATGGATGTTGGTTTCGAATCAACCTCTATAACGGTGAGCGGATGATCGTGATGTTTGATAATGAAGCTTTTGTAATTCCAACAGATGTAGCGGGAAGACATGTTGTTGTTGAGGGCATGACTTATCTGGAATCCAGATCAGAAGATGAGATGAAAAAATTTGCTGCTCAGTCCGGTGAAATTCAGCGGGTGATTGATACCATACAGGGACCACAAATACAGCGTACATTCGTTGCAAAGGGCGCAGTAATTATAGAGTAAATTGGTAGAATTATGAGCCAGTATTTAAAGCTAAATCAGATCTTGGTTTTAGTTGGATTACTGCTTAATTGTGAGACGGGTTATGCGCAATGCAACGGAGATGTTTCATTGTGTAACAAGAGATATGATCAGGTGGTGTACGTTACCACCCATAATGGATATAACTACAGCCCAGCATTCCAACTGCCCAACCAGTCCTACCCGATTTCCCAGCAAATGGTGGATGGTGTACGTGCATTTATGCTGGACATTCACGATGTGCTGGGAACGCCCACATTGTTTCATGGCCTGATTGCATTGGGGTCAGAACCATTGGAGAGTGTTTTAATCGATATCAGAAATTTTCTACAGGCAAATCCCAGCGAGGTGCTAACAATAATATTTGAATCCAATGTTTCGGCAACTGACGTCGAAGTAGTTTTTACGAGTTCTGGATTGAAGCCATACTTGCGGACCCAACCACTGAGTGAACCCTGGCCTACTTTGCAGCAACTTATTGATGCAAATGAACGACTTGTTGTATTTTCAGATATGGATGATGCCGACTCAGGGCAAGAATGGTACCACTATATATGGGATTACTGTGTTGAAACTGATTATGCCAATAGTAGTAGGGCAGACTTTTCCTGTGGTTTCAATCGTGGAGATTCTGTCAACAGTTTATTCATATTGAATCACTTCATTACGAACCAGTTGGCTGGTACAGGAGAGTTGGATTCATCTATCATTGCCAATAGCAACCCTTATTTTATAGACCGGGCAAATCAATGCATGGTAGAGAAAGGTAAGCTGCCCAACTTTTTGACGGTGGATTTCTATGATGTTGGAGATGTTTTTGATACCAAAGACGAGCTAAATGCGAATTTTGTCGCGATCGAGGATGTGGAGATGGAGATGTTGCAGATGTCGATTTTCCCCAATCCATCCACAAGGACAGTCAAAATTTCTGTGCGTGGCAAATACGCCTGTACCTGGCGTATAGATGTGCGAGACCTGCATGGAAGGCTCATGGCTAGGTACACAGATTATGAGGCGGGGAGCGATGGTCTTGAAATTCCTGTAGGCCAGATAGGGCAGGGGGTATTTTTTGTTGAACTATGGGAGCAACGGAAACTTCTTGCTATACAAAAGGTTGTGCTCCTGTAACCAATAACTTACCTGCCTAGCAAGAAGACTGTTGGTTTCTTTTTAAATGCAGGAGGGTGTTTCTTCCATTGTGAAACTGGGCGCGTAATAAGCGACTGCGTTTGCAGTGTTAAATCTGTGGCAATGCACAGATGTGTATTGCCCGCGCAGGATTTAACGATATCTTCAAACATCTGCTGATTCCTGTAAGGAGTTTCAATGAACAATTGAGTGGTTCCGGTTAGTGCTAATTTCTCGAGGCGTACGACCGCCTGGCACCTTAGCTTGCTGTCTTTTGGCAAATATCCATTAAAAGTAAATTCCTGGCCATTTAATCCCGAACCGATGAGTGCCAATAATAGAGATGATGGTCCCACCAGAGGCACTACCATTACCCCTTTTTGATGGGCCTCTCTTACAAGTTCAGCTCCAGGATCAGCAATGCCGGGACAGCCTGCTTCTGACATAAGCCCAAGATGGTGTCCGTTTAATGCAGGCTCCAGGAGGCCTGGAATTTCTTCGGCGTGTGTACGTTTGTCAAGAATTGAAAACTCCAGAGTATTTATCGGTTTCTTGATACCTAGCTTGCTGAGGTATCTTCGTGCACTACGCTGATCCTCAACCACATAATGATCAACAGAATTAACTATTTGTTGAACATCGTCTGGGATAACTTTTGATAAAGGGCTGTCACCCAGCGTTGTAGGTATGAGGAATAATGTTCCCTTATTGGACATTACTTATTTGTAATGATGTTGTCACATGCAGCTTCCACTAACTGAAACACTTTTTCAAATCCATTGTCTCCACCATGCCATGGATCAGGAACAGACATATCAGAACCAGGATTGAATTCATTCAAGAGCAATTTTACTTTAGTCTTGTGTTCCTCGGTGCCAGCCATATGGAGAATGTTGTGGTAATTGGACTGGTCCATAGCATATATGACGTCAAATTCATCAAAGTCTTTAAGCGAAAATTGCCTGGCCCTTTGGCCTGAAATATCAATTCCGTGCTTTTGAGCAGTCATCTGCATGCGAGGGTCAGGTGGTTCACCAACATGATAGGCAGCCGTGCCTGCCGAATCAACTATATAATTGAGACCATTCTGATCTGATTTATGGGTCAATACACCTTCCGCCATTGGTGAGCGGCAGATGTTACCCAGGCATACCATTAAAACCTTCATTAGTGTATGTTAGAAGTTAAAGGTAACAAATTGAGTACGACCTCAAAAAAAGTTGCCAATCAAGAATACCAGAAATGATCTGTCTGGTAATAGTCAGACATGGGGCTCAAAACAATCAACGATCATGTTGACTAAAGAGTGATCTACTGGTCGATTGAAAGTAACTCAACGTCAAAGATCAATGCCATATTGGGTTTGATCACGCCTCCTGGTCGAGGGTTGGCTCCATAAGCCAGGTCCGTTGGAATGAACAACTGCCACTTGGAACCCACCTTCATGAGTTGAAGGGCTTCTACCCATCCGGCGATGACTCCTGTTACCGGGAAGGAAGCTGGCTGGCCTCTGTCAATCGAACTGTCAAACACAGTGCCATCAATCAGGGTGCCGTGATAATGAACTGTTACTTTGTCAGACGAAGCTGGCATGGGGCCAGAACCTTCTGTAATAACCTTATATTGCAATCCACTTGCAAGAGTAACAACATCCTCTTTCGTCTTGTTTGAAGCAAGGAACTCACGTCCTGCATCGAGGTGTATGGCTTGTTCTGCTTCTTGCAGTGTCTGCATATAGTCGTTGAGCGTCTTGCTGGCGTCTTCCAATGTCATTAAGGTTGGCCCTTCTCCATAAGATTCTTCGATTGCCCGGGTTAGTGCTGAGACATCAATTGAATCAAACTTCTGCTCCATTAAGTTCCCTGCAATACTCACACCAAGTGCATAGCCTATCTTCTGTGATTCATCTTCCAAGTTCACACTTTGTTCATTCATCTGAGCATTGTTATTGTTGCATGATAGCAGTGCAATTCCCAAGAACAACACCGGCATTAAATAATTTCGACTTCTCATTTCTCTGTTCTTTATTCTGATTTTGGTAACCTAATTGATTTTGCTGCGCAAAGGTATCATTTATGGGCAAGTTTCATAACCCTTATTTGGCCTCTTTAGCTTCCAGCTAAGATGCCATTTCAGCATCATCCTGCTTCTTTGTAACCAACATTGGCGTATGGCCCTTCTTATTTCTCACGTCACATCAGCACCTGCTTTCGCTATTGTCTTAACAACGTCAACGTAGTCATTTCTAACAGCCAATAGCTTAGTAGGGTCTCCTTTTCTGTTTTTTCTCATTTAGATCGGCATAACCTTCAGTCAAAAGTTTAACACAGTTAACATGTCCCAATCCTGCTGCGAAGTATAATAATGATGTCCCTTTCTTGTCTTTTTGTTTGGGTCAGGTATCCTCCTCAATTAGCAATATCATCAATAACCTTCATTTCAGACTATTTCATTATCCCATGAGTGCAATTTCTTCTGATTCGAAGACCGTGAGCTCTGTATCTCTGAAAGCTATAGTAATCATTGCCTGGGCTACGGTTTCAGCTTTTATGGCTTTGTATCTTTTAAGTCTACCCAGTAATAGGGGGTTCAAGAGGGGAAATAAGCGCTGGCCAATTCTCTCTGCACGGCGTAGCTCCTCCCGTTCACCTAGCAATAATGATGGACGAAAAATGCCGATCTTTTCCTTGAATTGCTCCTTCACGTTATCTTCTAGTAATCCCTTGACGTTACAATAAAAATTAGAAGAAGCTGAGTTAGCTCCGAGGGAGGAGACCAATGCAAAGTATACTGCTCCATTCTCGTTCGCGAACTTGGAAATCCTAAGGGGGATATCATGGTCTATTTTAATGAACTCCTTCTGAGATCCTGCCTTTTTTATAGTGGTGCCAAAACAACAGTACACATGATCCGCCTTGACCAGCGCCCTGAAACTAAGCAGGTTATCGAAATTAACTACGTGCTGCTCGAGCTTGTCATGCTTGAGGTCAATCAATTTCCTGCTGAGAAGGCGCACTTTAGAATAGCGCCTATCATCCAGTAATTGCTTTACTACAAAATTGCCAATCAGGCCTGTGGCACCGAATACTATTGCTGATTTCAGCTCTTTGTTTCTTGACTTGTCCTTCATGTCTTAATGCAATATTGTATAAATTTATCAAAATTGTACTTGTAATGCGTATTCTGATCATTGAACCATATTATACTGGCTCGCATCAGTCATGGGTCGACGGATATCAACAAAATAGCCAGCATGAGATTGAAGTTCTATCGCTACCAGGGAGGTACTGGAAATGGCGTATGCACGGTGGGGCGATAACCCTTGCAGAGAAATTTAATCAGGCTAATTACGAACCGGACTTTATTTTGGCTACAGATATGCTGGACTTTACTACGTTTCTGGCTATGACCAGGGACAAGACCAATGGTATTCCCACAGGGGTATATTTCCATGAAAATCAATTAACCTACCCATGGTCAGATAAGGACCGTGATATTCAGGCTGGCCGTGACAATCATTATAGCTTCATTAACTATGTATCGGCCTTGTCTGCTGACCGCGTTTTTTTTAATTCCAGGTATCACCAGGATTCTTTTATTGGGGCGCTGCCTAATTTTTTGAAGGGCTTCCCAGACTATAACGAGCTGGCATCTGTAATATCAATAAGAGATAAATCTCAGGTGTTAGATCTCGGGTTAGACCTCCGAAAGTTTGATGGATTTACCCGAAACAACGAGTCTTCGGTTCCTGTAATACTTTGGAACCACCGTTGGGAGTATGACAAGAACCCAGCGGGATTTTTTAACGCACTTTATACTCTACAAGATGAAAATATTGATTTTCGACTCATCGTTGTCGGTGAGAATTTCAGCCAAAGGCCTGAAGAGTTTGAGGAGGCCAGAGTGCGGCTGGCTGATAAGTTGCTGCATTTTGGATATGTGGACAGCTTCAAGGAGTATTCAGAATGGCTTCATCATGCCGATATCCTTCCCGTTACATCGTTCCAGGATTTCTTCGGTGGTTCTGTCGTGCAGGCCATGTATTGTGGTGTTGTTCCACTATTGCCTGATAGGTTGGCGTATCCACAGCATATTCCAGGTAACCTAAGAGACATGTTGATATACTCTAATGACTCTGAGTTGGTCCCCAAGCTGAAGTTTCTGATAGCCGAATCCGCACAAATAAACAGAGGTGCATTAAGGTCACATGTAGCTGGCTATGATTGGTCCTATATGGCTGTCAAATACGATCAGGAATTTGGTGCATCTCGCTTGCCAAAATAAGCTATCATACACCCACCAGTTACAAACATGAGTAAGCTGTAAACTGCTGGTATAATGGACATTTGAGAGTTGTTCAGTATGGTAGTCGCAATAACCAGGGCAAGTGTTCCATTTTGAATACCTGATTCTATAGAAACCGTAATCGATTGTGGCAGTGACAGTCTCATTGTCTTGGCACTTAGAAAGCCAATTATCATGGTGCCAATATTCAAACCCAAGGTGGCCATCCAGACCGATCCGAAATAATTAATTAGCACTTGCCTCTCTTTGAATACCGCTGCTGCAATAATAAGGAGTAGAAAGATGGCAGAGAATATTTTTATTGGCCTGTCCATCCCCAAAGCGAACGATTCATTTTTGCTGCGTATGAACATGCCTATACTTACAGGCAATATAGTTATCGCAATGATCGGTAGCACGATGTCTTTGATGGGTGGCTTTATAATAGTCCCTGAACTGGTGAAAAAATCCAGGGCAAAGTTGATAATGATCGGAATGGTAATAATACTTACAACGCTGCTAATAGCGGTGAGGGTGATCGATAATGCTGTATCGCCTCTGGATAGATGACTGATGAGATTTGAAGTTACTCCTCCCGGGCATGCCGCTAAAACCATCAAGCCTACCGCTAGTTCTGGAGTCAACCCTGAGATACTGGCAAATGCGAAGCCTATTAGAGGTAGAAGTACAAGCTGGTTAACCAGGCCTATGGTCACAGCCTTTGGGTACTGAACAACCCTTTTGAAATCACCAATAACAAGAGATAAGCCCATACCCAACATAATGATAAACAAGGCTAGAGGCAAAAGTACTGAGGTCAGGGAACTGGCTTCCATAATTCTGTTGTTTTGAACGGGTCGGTGTGTACTAAACAACCAGATTTCTTATATTCGCAAACCCGATTCCAAAATTCATCAAATAAAGCAATAATGTACGGTAAAACCAAAATTGGGTTCACCGCCTGGTGTGCTAATAGTGTTGTTGCAGTTTTACTTTTGGGATGTTCTGAAAATATGAATGATAATACTGAAAATATGGCCCCGGTAGCTGAAAAGGTAAGAAAAGAACTGACCATTCATGGTCATACCAGAGTAGATAACTACTACTGGCTAAACCAGAGAGAGGATCAAAAAGTCATTGAGTATCTCAATGCTGAGAATGAATACACGTCGAATCAGCTGAAACACACTGAGGAGCTCCAAACAAAAATATTTGATGAGATAGTGGGCAGGATAAAGCACACTGACATGAGTGTTCCCTACAAAGAGGGAGCCTATTACTACTTTTCCAGGTTTGTTGAAGACAAAGAGTATCCTATTACTTCAAGGGAAATTGCAGTAGAGGGAAGAGATATGGTATTAGAAATATTAAAGGATGTAGATAAGGGGAGTGCCAGACCCAACGAGGAGGTACTACTCGATGTAAACCATATGGCTGAGGGTTTTGATTTTTATGATGTTTCGGGTATTGAAACCAGTCCTGATGACAACATTCTTGCCTATGGCGTTGATACGGTAAGCCGTAGAGAATATACGATCTACTTCAAGAATTTATCATCAGGGGAGCTGTACGAAGAGTCCATACCACGCACGACAGGTGGGGTGACGTGGGCTAATGACAACAAGACTGTTTTTTATACAGTAAAGGATGAGACACTGCGATCATTCAAGATATTTAGGCACGTTTTAGGTACTAGCACAGAAGAGGATGTTGAAGTTTACCATGAATCAGATGAAATATATAACACCTTTATCTATAAGACAAAATCCAAGAAGTATCTCGTAATAGGTTCATATGCTACATTATCATCAGAATACCGGATTCTGGAAGCAGATGATCCAAATGGGGAGTTCAGGGTTTTTCATCCACGGCAGAAGGAGATGGAGTACTCTATTGACCATTATGAGGACAAGTTCTATATCAAGACTAATGATGAGGCACTGAACTTCCGTCTCATGGTTACCGATGTTGGATCTACAAGAAAAGAAAACTGGACCGAGGTTATTGCACACCGCAAGGATGTACTGCTTGAAGGGATGGAGATTTTTAAGGAATATCTTGTACTTGAAGAGCGCAACAAAGGCCTTTTGAATATTCGCGTAATTAGATGGGATACTAAAGATGAGTATTATCTGGATTTCCCAGAGGAGCCCTATAGTGCCTATGTTGGGTATAATCCTGATTACGACACTGAATTTATGCGTTACGGTTACACTTCTCTTACAACGCCCGGCACTGCTATACGTTATAATTTGGCTACAAAGGAGCGTGTGGTACTAAAGCAGCAGGAGGTGATTGGGGATTTTAACAAGGATAACTACACCTCAAAGCGTCTCTATGCTGAGGCTGATGATGGCACAATGGTTCCAATTTCTATCGTATATCGCAATGGCTTGGTGAAGAATGGTGACAATCCAACTGTTCTCTACGGTTATGGCTCTTACGGTGCATCAATGGACCCATATTTTAGTTCAGTGCGATTAAGTTTACTGGACCGGGGCTTTATCTGGGCAATTGCGCATATTAGGGGAGGGGAGGATCTTGGGCGACAGTGGTATGAGAACGGTAAGATGCTGAATAAGAAGAACACTTTTACTGATTTTATAAACTGTGCTGAGTTCCTGACCAATGAGAAGTACACGAACAGGGATAAGCTATTTGCCATGGGTGGCAGTGCAGGAGGGTTGTTGATGGGTGCTGTTGTTAATCTGAGGCCCGATATGTTTAAGGGGATTGTGGCTGCCGTCCCTTTTGTAGATGTTGTGACTACAATGTTGGATGAGAGCATTCCTCTGACAACAGGCGAATATGACGAATGGGGAAATCCCAATGATAAGAAGTATTACGATTATATACTCTCCTATTCACCTTACGATAATGTTGAAGCAAAGGATTATCCAGCTATGTTGATCACGACAGGCCTACATGATTCTCAGGTGCAATATTTTGAACCCGCCAAGTGGGTCGCCAAGTTGCGCGACATGAAAACTGACGATAATATTTTACTGCTCCATACAAACATGGATGCAGGGCATGGTGGTCAGTCAGGAAGATTCAGAGTGCATAGAGAAACGGCGATGGAGTTTGCGTTTATGCTGGACCAGATTGGGATTACTCAATAAAAAGTCCATTGGTAGGTATGCTCGAGTCAGTACCAACTCATCTTAAGGTCCTATTCGGTCTAACAGCATCTCTGATATCTTAGTGGGCTGTTGTTCAGTCTTTTGCCTGCTGTTATTGTGCCCTTTGTGTTGTTTGCACACTTAGTGGTATTCAGGCAATTAAAAGGCACGGCATAAGAAATTGTAAATAGTCAGGCAGATATTGATTTCCTGTAAATATTGGTTACTTGTCCTCTGGTAGGACTCCTGTATTGCTGAAGTACATGTCTTTCAACACTTCTGTAGCTTCGAAGATATAGATATCGCGGCTGAGTTTTTCGTGCCACGCTTTAGCGAGTGCAAGTTTGCTGCTATCGCCTTCCATCCCTTCTACGTTAATTGGGATAGATGTGATAGTCAGTCCTGTGGAGTCCTTTTGGAGATCATTGTACTTCTTGGATTCTTCATCTAAAATATCCAGCTCCTCTCTAAATTTTTTCAAAGAAAGTGAGATTATCGTTTCATCTTGCTGCTTTTCAAGCCTTCTTGCTTTATCGTCCATTAATTGAAAAGCTTCCAGCTTTGCAACTCTCATCTCGCTTTTCTTTCGGATATTTTCAAGATTGGTTACTGATGACATGCGAAAATAATCAGCTGCCTCAATCTCGTCCCACGGTAGATGGTAGTCGAGCTCCTTTTCTCCGATTTCTATATAGCTATATGCATCTGGCAAAATAAGGTCGGACGCTACGCCTTTCAATTGTGTTGCTCCACCATTGATGCGATAGAACTTTTGTGTTGAGAGTTTTAGTGATCCTAAAGGCTTGAGGTCTATGGCCCCGCCGCTAATGAAATTGTCAAGATTGAGGAACCGTTGTACAGTCCCCTTTCCATAAGTGAATTCAGAACCTATGATAATCGCCCGGTTGTAGTCCTGCAATGCAGCTGCAACAATTTCTGACGCAGAAACAGAGAAAGGGTTAACCATAATCACAAGAGGACCATCATAGTAAACCGCTGGGTCAACGTCGCGCAATATGTATGGTGCACCTTCCCGGCCTTTAACCTGTACGATTGGCCCATCTTCTATAAAGAAGCCAGCCATCTTTACAGCATCCTGAAGTGATCCACCACCATTGTTTCGAAGGTCCAGAACAATGCCGTCAACACCCTGAGCCTTTAATTTGTCCAGCTCCATTTTAACGTCGTCCGCACAGGAGCGTCCTCCACCGTTGTTCATATCCATATAGAACTTTGGGAGTTTGATGTATCCTGTTCTCATATTATTATGAATGAGGACGGACTTAGCATATGTTTCTTCAAGAATTACTACATCTCTTATGATTGGGATCACAACAAAAGAACCGTCCATCTTCTTTACCTTAAGTCGCACTTCTGTTTCCTTCTTACCTCTAATAAGCTGCACCGCGTTGTCCAGTCTCATGTCAGTGACATCGACCATATCTTCATTGGCCTGTGCAACGGCGTAGATAACATCACCTTCTTTTAGCTGGCCTTGCTTCCAGGAGGCTGAGCCAGGTACGATTCTTGAGACCCTGATCTTCCCATCCCTTTCCTGTAACTGTGCGCCAATTCCTTCAAGCTGCCCTGACATATAAATATCAAAGTTTTCCTTCTCTTTAGGGGGGTAATATCCGGTATGGGGATCATAGACATTGACCAAAACGTTCAAAAAGTCAGCAAAGCGATCTTCTGATTCTAGTTTGTCGAGCCGGTTAAAGTAGTTGTCATAACTGGTCTTTACCTTGCCGCGTGCTTCTAACTCCAGTTCCTCAAAGGTCTTGATCACCACAGAAGTATCATTTTCTTCAACAGCTTTTTCCTGTTCTTTCAGCTTGTCAATAAGGCGGCTTAGGGTTGAATGTTTCAATGATTTCCGCCATAGCTCCATTTGCGCAGTAGTATCAGAAGGCCAGGCCCTCTCCTCTAAATCTAAATCGTGCTTTTCATCTATGGAGAAGTTAAAAGGGCCGTCCAATATTTTAGAATAGAAGGACCTTCCCCTTTCAATACCTTTTTTTAACATCGCATTGCTTACTTCAAAAAACTCTAGATTCACTTCTTTTATCTGGTCATCAATACTGTACCTGAATTTCTCTAACTGAACAATGTCACTTTGCAGCAAAAATCTTTTATTGTTATCTATTCTCTTCAGATATAGCTTATATACCTTTTCAGCATAAGCATCATTCAGGGTTGCTGGTGCATAATGACTTCTTTGTAATCCATCAGTAAGCATATCCATCAAGACCTTTTTCTTAGATGGTTCAGTTTCATCAACCGCAAAATTGATGTTCTGAATCTCCGGTTTTGTTGCCTTTTCTCTGCTGTACGAGCTGCTGAGGATAAAGACCAGGGCGAAAACGCCGAGTAATGATAATTTGGATTTAGTATTCATGGATACAATTTCAAATTTACTAAACTTACTTTAACTGCATGAGTGTCTATTTACTTATCTTTGGGATTCGATATTGGTAATAACAATAAACGAACCAATTTATTTGGAATGATTATTGTTTTGAGCTGATTGAATATTAAAATTGAAATAACATGAAACGAGCCAATACGTTTTTCGCATTACTAGCAGTGGCAATGGTTATTACTTCCTGCGCCCCTAAACTAATCCCGTTTACTCAATCCATCCGTGAGGAATTTAAGTTGAGCGAAGCTGATTTACAGACGCTGCAGTTCTATATATCTCATGAAATAATTTTGAACAGAGCAGAGAGTGCAGATAGTAAGCAAGGCAACGTAGATGGTGTTTTGACTATTGAGACTGGACGAGAGTTAGAACAGGTAGGTTTTGAGGTTGGAGAAAAGGGCATTGTAAAATCAGTTCCCAGTGATAACAAGCTGAGGGTGGTCTTTGAACAAGACGACCCGGAAGGGCTTATGTTTGGCATTGCAAATCGGGCGGTTAACGAACGTTACTCACTGATGTCACCTAAATGGGAAGGCTCAAGGGGTAAAGTAACCTATAAGGGGGAGACCTATTATACATCAAAGCGCAGTGGGGATTCTTATCTAATGATTAGGATGAAAAAGGTGCACAAGCTTCAAAAGTCAAGAAGGGATGTTAAAGGCATGAAAATATAACTTTGGGCCTTGACCGTTATGATACTGATAAATCATATACTGGTAGGTCTTTAATACGTACATTATATGGACAAGGAGAAAAGTGAGCAAATTAAAATAGTTCTGTTGGGCGTAATTGCCATACTATTGGTGGTCAGAACGGTCCAAATGCAAGGAGGGGCCGCTGCAGTGGAAGTTAAGCAACCTAACCGCACCGGAAAATCATCAGCAACGATTAATGACATGGGTGGGATCACTGTTGATCCTGGTATTAATCCGGTGATAAATCCCGCTGCACAGGGATTGCCTCAAATTACCCCACAACAAGCTGCTCCTCCCAGAGAAGTTACTGCCATGACTTTTGACCAAAAGGACATGCAACTTGGAACCGTATCTTTGGGGGACAAAAAGACTTACAATTACAATGTGACCAATTCGGGGAATCTCCCTTTGACCTTTGACCAGATCTCTGCAGACCCTGGAGTTATCATTGTTTCACGGCCTACTGAACCAATTACTCCAGGAGGTAAAGGGGTTATCACAGTGCAATTGGCCCCTGATGTGGGCGAAGGACAAATCAGCAAAACGATACATGTTGGTTCTAATACCGAGCCTTCGCACATGCACCTGACATTGTCAGCAGATGTGCAATAGAGGATACTTGTTAAATGGATAAGCATCCAAACACTTTATTGCTTTACCTCTCAGATTCTTCGCTGGTAAGTAGTGCTGAGGTTTTAGCGTTGGCAGAAACGGACTTTGGCCCTGCAGTAGTTCTCGATCAGACTCTTTTTTATCCTCAGGGAGGCGGGCAGCCTTGCGATGTGGGATTTATGGAGTTGCAGCAGCGGCAGGTTAAGATTATATCAGTGAGATTTGATTCGGGTATCGTATATCACTTTACGCAAGGCAATACTGAACTACCTTCTGTTGGCGACATCGTTAATCTTAGCATAGATGGTGAACGGCGGTTATTGAATAGTAGGATTCATACTGGTGGGCATTTGATTGATACTGCGATGATCAATTGTGGTTACGATTTTAATCCAATCAAAGGCTACCATTTTCCTGACAGTCCATATGTGGAATATGAAGGCTTAATTGATTTAGAGGATAGAGAACGTATCTGCATGGAATTGGAGGAGGAGGCCAATAAACTCATTGCTTTGGGACAGCCTGTAGAGTCTTTTATTGTAGATGAATATGATCAACTAAAAGATCATTGTTCCACAGTGCCTGAATACGTTCCCAAAGACAAGCCAATTCGCGTGGTCAAGGTCGGAGGCGTAGGGTGTCCATGTGGTGGAACCCATGTCGAAGATTTGTCTGAATTGGGACAACTAAGTGTCCCAAAGATCAAGTCAAAGGGTGGGAATATTCGTGTTAGTTACCGGATCAGTTCTTGACAATTTTCCGTTTGAAAGACTCCTTGTCAGTTTCCAGGATCATGATATAAGATCCAGCGGGTAGTGCTGAGAGGTCAATGTCAGCGTAAAACAAGCCTGCTGTTAGATTGCCTAACTCCTCTGTAGCAACCTCCTTCCCAAGTATATTTATAACGCGTATAGCAACAGAACTAGCTGAATACAGATAGAATTTGATCAGTAGTGAGCTGGTCGTTGGGTTTGGGTAAGCACCAAAGAGCACCCCTGAATGTTGTTGATCATTAATAGCAGTAAGGATGTGCGGCATTATAGGAGGAAGTATTGGTGCTGGTACGGTAGATACTGTGGGAGTGGTGGTTTCTGTTAGAAAGCCATCAAGGTCATTGGTGAACCAGGATGTTCCGTATGCTTCGGTTGCGTCAATCGAAGTGACAGTTGGTACATAATACCAGTCAGACTGCGTTTTGGTTTTTGTAATGTCCAGTATATAATATCCTTGCTGAGCAAGGTCTACGTATCTTACATGTGGGTTGAGCAACATAATCAATGCTGAGCCCCCTGGTATGGGAAGGCCTGGTGAGGTAATACTTGTTGTGACAAATTCTACTCCTACAGATCCAGCTCCCGTTGCCGCGTCATAGGCGATAGCAGGGTCAAAGGGCAGGTCGTTTGCCCAGGAAGAATGAATGTCGCCTGTTAGAACCACTACATTATCAATACCTCCATTTTTCAGGTCATCCCATAACGTCTGCCGCTCTACCGGGTACCCATCCCATTGATCGAGATTAATGGGATTGCCACCAAAATCTTCCAGGGGTGTCATCACCACCTGTTGCCCAATAATCTGCCATTGGGCTGTAGAGCTATCAAGCTTCTCAACTAACCAGTCATACTGAAGTGGACCTAATATTGAGCGGCTGCTGTCCTGTAACGACGGGGACCCAAACCCCACCTGTTCATCTCTCCCATGGATTCGTGTGTCTAGCATATACATATCCACCAGATCTCCATAACTAAATTGCCTATAAATACGCTCAGGGTCATTAGGGTCAGGTGGCCGTATTGGGAGCCATTCAAAATATGCTTGTATAGCAGCAGATTTCCTGTCAGTCCAGTTGCCTTCAGTGCCTGTTGTGTGATTTTCTGCTCCGCCAGACCACGAGTTGTTGGCTGTTTCATGGTCATCCCAGATATTAATAAATGGATATCGTTGATGAATTAATTGCAGATCGTGGTCCAGGTGATAGTGAGACATACGGGTACGGTAGTCTGTGAGCGACACAATCTCATTGGACGGTTCGTAATCTCTCCCTGTAATATTGTTTGAATACTCTCCTGTTTCATATTCATATATATAATCGCCAAGATGCAATACGGCTTCTACATCATTCCGGTCTGATATTCTGGCATAGGCATTAAAATAACCATGTTCATAGCTGGAACAGGAAACCACCGCGAATCGTACGTGTGAATTGTCGCCAACAGGTGCAGTTTTGGTTCTTCCTATCAGAGAATTCCTGCCCAAAGCCGTAAACTCATAATAGTACCACGTATCTGCGGATAGGCCTGTTACATCCACCTTAACTGTGTAATCTACAGTATCACTTGTCGTCGTCGTTCCAGTGTTCACCACATTATTCATATTGGTGTCCGTAGCAATTCTCCAGTCTACACTGATGGCGCTCACTGAGGAGTCTGGCGTGACCCTGGTCCAGATTATTACTTGTGTGGTCAGTGGGTCTCCTGAAGCAACTCCATGGTAGAAAGGTTCAAGAACTGGATCCAGATCTGTTCTGGCCTGATCATTCAGCCAGGTTTGCCCCATTGAAATTCCTGTGAGCAACAGCATCACAGCGGTGAATAGATAACTGGTCTTGAACATGATCTTCTTTAAGAGGGATGTATAGATGTACCTTACTCAACGAAACTCTTCAGCACTTCATAGTATGCCTCTTTATCTGCAGAAAAAGTATTCGATCTTGTGGCAGTTTTGACGGAATGGACTGTTGTCATTGCCGGCCTCATCTTCTCCATGGCCTTTACCAACTTTCCATTAAATACAGGGTCCTTTCCACCACAGATGTAGAGTAGTTTGGCTTTGCACTTGTCCATATCAGTTTGAGATTCCAGGCAGTACCTGGGCTCCATGGCAATTTTATCATAAGCCATTGGGAACATCATATCGTCCCCTGCTGATGCCATCATCTTTGAGGTCTCATCAAAGTAATTGTAAGGAGAATCAGCGATGATATAGCGAATCTTCTGGTCGTTGGCTCCCACACATATTGAAAGCCCGGCGCCTATTCCCTGGCCATAGAAACTGACCTTAGGTGCCCTGGTGTATGTTGCCCTCACAAATTTAAGTGCGGCCTGAAGGTCTTTTTCAAACTGTGTATGAATGAAAAACTTTTTCTTTACATCAAAATCACTGCTTTCTCCATATCCACGGTAATCGTAGCTCAACACATGAAATCCCAGCGTCAAAAACTTACTTGCAATTTCAATTTGGTCTGCCATGTTCCCATCTCCATCATCAGAAATAATGATAATTTTGGACGAAGATTTTGAGGTTGTCGCAGGGTAATACCACCCTCTGAGCTGTGCGCCATCTTCAGTTGGAATAGTTACTTCTTCGTAGGTTAAGTCAACATCTTTGGGTGTCATCTCGTACTCTCTGGAAGGATTCAGACCCATTGATGCCATACTCGCCAGAACCAGGGGTAAGGCGACAATAAATTTCTTCATTTTAGCTAATTTATAAGGTTAGGAATAGAATGGCTATAAAAGTAAAAAATATACCGGGAACCATTGGGCAGAATATTCGCAAAATAATAATCGTCATAGTCAATGTTCTTCTATTTTGCTTCAGAAAAGTATCTCAGGCTTAGTGGTTCTCCTAGATCCATCCACTTTGTACATAAAACTGACAGCCACGTTGTGGAATGACATCTACTAATGTCATGCCCCCATCCACTAAGATATGAAATCAAGATTTTCCCTTTAGATATTTCCTTAGTTCGGATGGTATCTTAGAAAATTAATCAGGTTGTGTGTAAATATAAAAAAAGCTGAAACCGGTAAAGTTTTTGTTGATCACAACAGTGGCTAGGTATCTGCTATCTACTTTTTTGTTAAAAGCTTCATCGTCTTCATGCTGTAGATGTTGTAGTTGGTAGGCGTATCCGACCTGATATCCATGTTTGTGTTGTGCTTTTCAGTCAAAGCCCTCACCGTTAAGGAAGTTTCTTCTTAATCCACCCTGGCCTGATTTAAGTTCTGCCCACAATTTCAGCGCTTTACGGAATCTGTTTGTTCTACGTTTTTCATTACCTATTCTATCAGAACGTCATGTCATTTGATCACCCTGCCCTTCAGGCGATTTTCGAAAATGGAATGGAGCGGAAATATAGCCGCAGCCAAGGTGGCGTTGAATGCCAATTTCATTGCAGGTGCCCCGGCGCTATAGCTTTCTATATAAGGGTCTAGAAGAACCAGGGTGAACTCAAAGAACAATAAGAACGCAAAGAAGATCATGCCCTCCGCGAGCCAAATTGGGATTGCCATCCTGCCAAGAAAGAAAACACCTGTGAAGAGGAGCACTATAAAAATCAGGATTCCGGAATATTCCAGGTTATTCCTTCTGTTTTCCGCCTTAGATGTCGCTGCCAACGTTGCTAGTTCTTCTCGTTTTCTCTTTGCTTCGGCACTTTCAAATTCATGTTTTGCCTCTAATTTTGCAAGTGCCATTCTTTTTTCTTCATTGAACAAACTATCCTCAATTTGCGTGTAGAGCTTGTAATATTTAAGCGATTTCTGATGATTGCCCTTGCTCTCATATAGAGAAGCCAAACTCTGTAATATCTCTTTTTTCCTGTACGGTGAACCAATACTATTTGCCAATAAAAGGGCCCTATTTAGATAATCTAAAGCTAAATTGTATTGACTGAGCCCCATATATGAATTCCCGATATTCATGAAGGAAACGGCCATGCCTTCCTGGTCTCCAATTTGCTCCCGTGTTTTTAGTGACATTTCATAGTATTCCAATGATTTCAGGAAACTTGCCCTGGGGTTGACTTCCAGATCCAGATGTTGGTAATAAATGAATCCAATATTGTTATAGGCGGTGGCTCTTGCAGGTCCTTGATATTCAAGTTCATCATAAAGGTCAAGTGCTTTTTGAAATAATACCAGTGAATTCGAGTAGTCGCCCATCTTGTCATAGATGATTCCAAGATTGTTGTACGATCCGGCAGCTCCAATCGTATTGTCCAGCCCTTTTGCAATCTCTAATGCTTTGGTGAAATACTTAATTGCCTCTGGGTAGTTTTTTAGGTCATCCTGTATGATGCCAATATTATTATAGGCGTTTTCCATTGGGCCGTATATGTCTTTACTCTCCGCAATTTCCAGCGCTTTGTGATACCTTGCCAGGGCTTCGGGATATCTTCCTTGCTCCTTATAGATGATCCCGATATTGTTGTTCATGATGGCAATCGCTCTAGGCTCATCAAGTTCCATCCTGATAGCCAGTGATTTCTCGTATTGTTCGAGGGCCTTATCATACCTGCCAATGTCATCATGCAAGAATCCTAATTGCATGTAAGTTTGGGCGAGCCCTCTTTGATGGTTGAGCTTTTCGGACAGTTGTAATGCAAGGTTGACATATTTCCTGGCCTTTACAGAATCAATAAATTCAAATTTGAAAAACAGTTGACCATACAATTGCACCTTAGAGGTGTCATCTGGCATGTCTCTCAACGCCAGCTCCATGGAATCCGGATTTTCTCCATTCTGGCTGTGAGAACCCTTAGTAGCCAGGGTAGTGATGAGAAGCAATATCAGGAGGGTGAGGCAATAATTTTTCATTATGAGCTGGGACATAAGTAATACCGGACTTTATTCAATCTCAAAAAACTGCATCTTGCTAATTGCTGTCTGCACCAGCTGGATTTCCTTTGTATGATCCAATTTACCAAACGCAGTATATTGGCACCATATCTCATATTTATCGTGGTAGAACACCCAGTTGTACTCCTTGCTCTCATCGTCAACAAGGGTACATGTCACCACCTGGACTTCATTTATTCTTGACAACAATGCATCCACGTAAAGACCTCTGAGCTCATAAAACTCGGATTTTGCATTGGTGCTTACCAGGAACGGACGTACTGAAATTTCAAATTGCCCAATGTAGCTACCTTTCTTAAAGTAAATTTCTGTTTTCTTATGTTGCACTTCAACCTCCCAGGACTGGGGAATTGTTATGGTGTAAACCTCGGTTACAGATTTGTGCTCTTTGAAGTCGGGTGGCGTGATCAATACCAGGAACAGTAGAAAGCTAAAACTTTTCATGTAATATTCTATGCAGTTGTAATGAGAATCAAAGGTATGAATTTCAATTTTTATACATTTACCGAAAACCTGTCCGTTTGTCCATATCCCAATGCATATTGCTCTTCTATTTAAGCGACTAGGAATAATTATCGTCCTGTTTTCTATATGCAGGTTGCTGTTCCTGATTATTAATCATTCGTACTTTCAAATCAGTTCCATATTTGAAGGCTTACTCATCTTTGGCCATGGCGTCAGGTTTGATCTTTCTGCTACCACTTATTTATTTATTCCTTTTATCATTATGCATATCGTGCCTCTTAAAGTGAGATCCTCTACATCTTATCAGAAGAGTCTGAAGTGGTGGTTCAATATTTGGGTGGTATTGATATTGTTCATGAATCTGGCTGATATCATGTATTTCCAATACACGTTCAAGAGGGCTACAGGAGACGCTTTGGATCTGATGTTTTTGGGTGGAGATTTTGTAAGGTTGCTACCGCAGTTTCTGACAGATTTCTGGTACCTGGTTGTTGTTTGGGTTGGCTTGGTATGGTACTGCAGTAGATTTTACGATCGACTGGGATACCCATTGCCTGATGCGGAAGAGTTAAGGAGTTTCAAGGTTCAAATTGTATGGTTATTCAGCATTCTTGCCCTGTGTGTTTTGTCAGGGAGGGGAGGAGTGCAGCTTAAGCCGGTTGGTATAATCAATGCGGGACTAGGCACATCTCCACAAAACATTCCTTTGGTACTGAACACGCCCTTCGCAGTTCTGACAACCCTGGGCAAAGATGAGGTTAAAGAGGTAGATTATTACGATCTCAGCACTCTGCAAACTATCTATTCCCCGTTACATCGTTTCCAGCTTCGGTCTGATACCACTGAGCCTTTGAATGTTGTTGTAATTATCATGGAGAGCTTCTCATCTGAGTATTCTTTAGTTTTTGGCAATAGGACCAACACCTACACACCCAATATGGATTCTCTTGCTGATAATGGAATGGCGTTCTTGAGGTGTTTTGCCAATGGGCGGAAATCTATTGAAGGGATTCCCGCTATTACTTCGGGACTCCCTACGCTTATGAATGAGCCCTATATCACATCTATATTTGCTGGGAACAAAATTAAGAGTCTTGGTGGGTACCTAGGTGACACTGGTTACTCCTCATCATTTTATCATGGAGGTACTAATGGTACTATGGGTTTTGATGCTTTTTCGATGGTGTCAGGGTATGCGAATTACTATGGTAGGGCTGAATATGATAATGAGGCAGACTTCGATGGAAAGTGGGGAATTTATGATGAGGAATTTTTCCAATATTTTAAGCGTGGACTCGATGGGCATCAAGAGCCATTTTCTTCTTGCTTTGTATCGATTTCCTCCCATAACCCTTATGTGATTCCCAAGCGTTATGAGCAGGTTTTTAGCGAGGGTGACCTGCCTATACATAAGAGCATCCAATATGCTGATTACGCGCTGGGAAAGTTCTTTAAGGCCGCTTCGCAATCAGAGTGGTTCGACAATACCCTGTTTGTGATGACGGCTGATCATTCTGCGCAGGCAGAAGATGCATACTATACTAACCGGGTGGGAATGTATGCCGTGCCGCTGATTTTCTATCATCCAGCTGGAAATCTAAAAGGTGTAAGTATGCAGGTTACGCAGCAAGCAGATATACTCCCGTCTGTTCTGCAGTATTTGGGATACGGATCTGAATTTATTGCTTTTGGTAATTCAGTATTCAATTATGAGAAGGCTGGATTTGCAGTGAATTACTTAAATGGACTGCATCAATTGATACAGGGAAAGTATGTACTGCAATTTGATGGTATAGAGACTATTGGGTTGTATAATTACGAAATGGATAAGGATCTTTCATGGAATGTGTCTGAGAAACGACCAGAGGTGAGGCGCTTGATGGAGAAATTGTTGAAGGGGATTATTCAATCTTATAATTCGCGGCTCTTAAACAATCAGTTGACCACGGAATAGACTTGTTACGCCCGTGATTGTTGAACCGCACGAAGGAGATTAGTTGATAAACTGTGGGTATTGGTTCAGTAAAATGTTAAAAAAGAAGATATGTTTCATTGCTAATCCAATTTCGGGCTCCAGGCAGTCTTGTAATATCAATCACAGTTTTCTTCAAAGTCATCTGGATTTGAGCAAGTATGATTTCGAGATTATGCATACCAGTCACAGAGGTCACGGTATAGAGTTAGCTAGAGAGGCCGTAGCAAGTGGCGCTGATGTGATTGCTGCAGTTGGGGGAGATGGTACAGTGCGTGAAATAGGTTCCGTAGTTATTGGTAGTGACACCGTGCTATCAGTCATCCCTACTGGGTCAGGAAATGGCTTTTCTCGCGATCTGGGTATACCAATGAAGCTAGAGGGGGCGCTTGATGTTATCAATGAAGGCAATATCAGAACGGTGGATACAGGTAAAATTCGCTCACAAAACTCTGGTAAAGGTGGAGAATGGACGGTATTCTTATCCAATGCGGGTATTGGGTTTGATGCATATATGTGTGAGAGGTTCGATAAATTGAAAAAGAGAGGATTATGGTCTTATATTAAAGCTATCTGGCAGGAGTATTGGTCCTACGAAGGCAATGAGTATAGATTGGTGATAGATGGGAAGGAAGTGACCAGGGAGGCTTGGTTAATCACTTTTGCCAATGCCACACAATATGGGAACAATGCAACGTTAGCGCCACATGCTCTTTTAGACGATGGTTTGTTTGATGTCTGTATTGTTCCTAAGTTTCCAAATTGGAAATTGCCAATGATGGTGTATCGTTTCTTTACGAAGTCGATTGACACGAGTGGCTACCTTGAAGTGATCAGGGGAAAGCGTATTCTGGTTTACAAAGATGTGGCATATGCCCAGGTTGACGGGGATTACATAATGCTGAGTAACAATATTGAGGTCGAAATATGGCCAATGTCTTTAAGTATAATGGTGCCAAAATAATTAAAATAGTAGAATGGGGAGAAAAAGG